>Ga0123354_10017461_pt1 | contig 11244 bp, 3 predicted proteins | sample TergutLab28metaG_2_FD_97872 | JGI IMG/M metagenome (GOLD analysis project Ga0123354, IMG submission 97872) | Labiotermes labralis P4 segment gut microbial communities from Petit-Saut dam, French Guiana - Lab288 P4 | ecosystem: Host-associated > Arthropoda: Insects > Digestive system > Gut ... | reverse complement strand
TCATAGTGTTTTATCTGACCCCTGTTTTGATTCGGTTTGTCAAGCTATGCGTATGTAGAGATCTCTACACCACGCGCGCGCGCGCGCGCATGTATATAGCTAGCCCTTAAGTTCCCTAGACAACCTGATGATGGCCAATACAGGCCGAAACATGTAGTTGTTTCCATCATAGTCATTAAATACACCTCAGTGATTAAGTTGTGTTTGACTACATACCTTCTCCTACATTCACTTCGTTCGAAGTATAAGAAGACGAAATGATTTTTTTTTACGCTGCGGCCCAACGCGGGCTATGGCCTCCTCATTCATGAGCTTCCTATATCACACATAACGACGCACCAAAGTGAGTAGGGCTCCTCTGGACGAGTGATGGGCCCGTCACGGATACCTCTACCTGACAACACACCACACTCACAATAGACAGACATCCATGCCTCCCGTGGGGTTCGAGCCCGCAATCCCAGCAGGCGAGCGGTCTCAGACCTACGCCTTAGACCGCGCGGCCATTGAGACCGGCCCCGAAATGATTTATAAAGGGTTAAACAATACTGCATCTGCTACTTCGATTAAATATAATCGCTAAGATTTGTGGTAAAAATGGGGTATAGAAAGAAGCGTTTCACAAGATTTATCGAAGGATGGGTTGAGTGCAAAATAAAGTTGGTCACGTTAATGAATGACATATGTTTTCGCTAACACCTGCGACTAAAAATGATGTGGCGTTTCGTTTAGAAGTACACGTTACTTGGATGAAGATTCAACACACATGGCTGCAATAGGGTTCTGGTGTTTATTAACGTGATGGTGCTATAGAGCACAGTGTTAACGGTACACACAGTAAGTAAAGTAATTAGAGGTAAAGTTCACCCTAGAACAGGCCACGAAAGCCCAGAGAGGGAGCAGAAGTATAGCTCTACTCGTCCTTCAACCTCGGCGCTAGATAGGGGTGGGCGGTCAACGCAGCGCCCCGGCCGCTTTACCTCCGAGAAAGACTAGGCACCCATTGTATAGGAGGCTGGGTGGGCCCTAGGGCCGGTCTGCACGGGTGCGGAAAATCTCGCCCCCCACCGGGATTCGATCCCCGGACCGTCCAGTCCGTAGCGAGTCGCTTTACAGATTACGCTATCCCGGTCCCGGTACACACAGTAAGCCTCACGAAACTTGGCACATAACATTCCGACAGACTACCTGTTACCTCCTTATTCCGCATTTTATAGCCACGTGTAATCAACGTTCCGTCAGCTTGCCCGACCGACAGGGTGCTTATTTTCTGTCCTGACCTCACTTCTATAGCACCCTGTTATTCAAACCGTCTTAATAATTGTATGGATAAAACGTATCTGTAGTCCGAAAAATAACATTGATTTGCATGAATTTCTCTATAAATTGTTTTACCTAACTTTGGATAATTGGCGAATACATAAAAACATGTTTCAGTCACTGTAATCTTTAACCAGCTGCGCATAAATATTTGAAGGGAATTTTTATCTTCTAGGATATAAAGACGCGTCACGGCGTAATTGAACCCCCCACCCCCCCCGAAGTTTCGAAGAAAAATACTGCCTCCTAAACGTCGTGAACTGTTTACCCCTTGACTCAGTGTCACATTTCAGTAGCACGAATTCCCCCCCCAGCTGCAACTCTGTCATATGTAATGTCCATTACGTTGTGACTACGTGTCTGAGAATTGATTATTGTCAGGCTGTAAAAGCGCTTTGGTGTGCATTTTTTCGGACGTTTTCGAACATTCACGGTTCCAAGGATATGCAGTGGACAGTTCTAAGAACAGAATTTTTATATTCATTTTGACGCAATTAGTGGCATCTGCAGTGAAGAAAACTACATGAGGAAGAACTTAACGATCTGTATTCCTCACCCAATATTGTTGGGATGATAAAATCGAGAAGAATTTGATGGGCGGGGCATGTTGCGCGTATAGGTGAGAGGAGAGGCGTATACAGAGTTTTGGTGGGGAAATCTGAGGGAAAGAGACCACTCGGGAGACCCAGACTAGATGGGAGTATAATATTAAGATGGAACTTCAGGAAATGGGATGTGGGAATATGGACTGGATCAAGCTGGCTCAGGGTAGAGAAAGGTGGCGGGCACTTTTGAAAGCGGGAATTAACCTTCGGGTTCCACGAAATGCGGGTAATTTCTTGACTAACTGAAAACCGGTTAGCTTCTCAAGGACTCTGCTCCATGCAGTAAGTAAGTAAGTGGCATCTGCAGACCATTACTTTAAACTAGAGTGCTTTTGTTTGCCATATATTTCGAAATACCTTGTACACATCTACAAATTAACCAAATCAGTCTTTACCGTCTGCCTGGATTAATCAGGTCGACTAACCTGTTGCATTCAGAATTAAGCTCTAAGCCTATAAAATTACAGACAATCGAACCCCTTAGGTAAGGGATCGGCCAAAATAAATATCTTAAATTTATATTAAAAAAATAGATTAACCGGTGATCAATACACAAAGCTTAGTTCTCCCATGTAAACTTAGATTCTTCTTTTAGCAACATATTTAAGTTTGTAAATGACAAGTGAATTATAAAAACGATAAATACAGAACATAATTTCACGCTCATACAACACTGTCCAGTGTAGAAGACCCTGACTGCTCCCCCATTTCACCGGACATAATTCTACCTAAAAGTTACCATCCGCCAGTGTTTTGTTTAATGCTGTAGCCTCAATACTCCTGTGGTTACAAATGCTTTTTGACTGGTTATTCTTTAAGACTCAAACACCACAGTGAATGAGTAACAGCACATTTAACATTCACATGTCCGTGCATCGCTTATACTCGCAGCGTATAACCAAAAAGATGCAAAGTTTCACAATTTCTTTATTTCTGAAAGACGCTCTACACCAGTGTTTCTCAACCGCCGGGCCGCGGCCCGATACCGGGCCCTGGCATCAATTCTACCGGGCCGCGAGAGATTCTCCTGGAATTGATAACTAATTTGAATGTAATTTTACATGCCACGCCGAATACATAAGTGTACTAATACTCTTTATGATTATGCCATAATTAATTATTAATACTTAAGTTAGTTCAATGTATGAACTTAAAAAAAAATTGGAAAGGTATTGACGAGTAAATCTGTTGGGACCGTGACATCGTCTTATGAAAAAAGGATTTACCGGGCCGCGGTCTCACAAAGGTTGAGAAACACTGCTCCACACGTTTCAGACGGTTTTTTCGTCCATCATCAGGAGCTCAAAACTGCACATACAGCGTCAGGTATTTGTCAGACCAATACTGCTACCTGCTGCTAACCTTCAGGCTAGCAGCAGGTAATGTCAATCCCACCTGCCTATCTACAGCGTTCCCTTCCATCCTAGTGTGGCCGTTTTAAGGAACCTTCAGTGATTCGCGAAAAATACACCTACCTGTCCTTATTTTGTAAAAGTTACCGTCAGTATTAGCAATTTTAATTATTACGTACTTACTGTTTAGTCGTATAAGGAATTTAACGTTCATAGGTCCGTGCATCGCTAATATATTCGCATAGTACAACCAACAAGATGCAACGTTTCACAGTTTATTTATTTCTGTAAGACGCTCTACATGTTTCAGACGGGTTTTCCGTCCATCATCAGGAGTTCAAAACTGCACATACAGCGTCAGGTATTGGCCTGACAAATACCGCGCCTGTATCGCTATGGGACTTCTATGACATAACACTGTCGAACGCCCGACTTCCGATGCATGTATAACTGCAAAGGTTACAAAGTCCACACATTTTATTATACAGTGGTCAGCTTAAAGCAGAACTCACTCGCATAATATACATTAACAACCCGTATTATACAGGGCGTTTTGCTAATCGTGGACTGCTCGCCGTAGAGCACAACAGTGAGCGTTGACGCCTACCGTTCTGCAGCGCTCAGCCCTGCTCAGTCCCGCGATAAAATTCTCTGTAGAAATTACTTATGTGACTAGTGTGGGATCAGATATAATTATGCAGATCTTGCAATCCGCTGTTAAAGAAAAGGCACAGTTCAGCCTGACTAAGTGGTAGCTTGTTGGTTTTTTTACATAGATGGGTAGGAAATGAAAATGAGCTCTGAAATAGAGAATTTCGGCTGAGGCACAATGAAGTTACTATACTACAGCCTTGAGTGGCAGAACACAGTGTTCTGGGAACGATATAAAAGTCTGTAAGGACAAATACAAACATAAATTATGGGTATACGAGCGTTTGTATTATATCGTAGAGCGAAGCCGTGCCAACAAGAAGTCGGTCATTCCCGATGAAGTCGAGGTTGCGATGAAATTGCCTGGAAATCTATATTGATGATGGGAGAATATAAGAAACGGTAAAGGTAAAGTTCACCCTAGCACACGCCACGAATTCCCACAAGGGGTGTAGAGATATAGCTCTACTCTTTCTTTAACCTCGGCGCTAATGGGGTGGGTGGTCAACGCCACGACCCGGCCGTTTTACCCCCGGGAAAGAGACCCGGTACCCACTGTATAGGAGGCTGGGTGGGCCTCGGAGCCGGTCTGGACTTGTGCGGAAAATCTCGCTCCCGCCGGGATTCGATCTCCAGACCGTCAAGTCCGTATCCAGTCGCTATAGCGACTGAGCTATCCCGGCTCTAGAATATAAGAAAGCACAAGTGATATTCCAACCGATACAGCAGGACGACTTAACTACAGAAAGAGATCTGAAACTGCATTCATATCACTGTAGCCTGGTTGTGACATTTTGGAACTGTCAGATGGGCTGTCAAGGGGCTGGAGGAGCACATGACACACGGAATGGTCTACTGGAAGTGCGTAATTGTGACTCGGTAGAGGAAGTCCAAAACTGTGACACAACTACTATAAGATCCTTGTCACGTTAAAGGTTACCTAGACAGGCTTGGACTAGATGATGATTCCGCTTGTCAAAACTATCAATGACGCAACTTTATATTGTGTCATTGCGAAACTCAGGGGATAATCTTTTTAACCTCAGTGACTGCTATCCGACCTCACTCACTTGGCTGACGTGGAGTATTCAAGGTGAATGGACGCTGTTGTTGGTCTAAATGGTGGAGACACACAACAGATCTTTATTGGTCGCGGGAAAAAGATAGTTCAGACGCGCATCACCTCTATTGCAGCGTATTCTGTACGATTCACGAAAGAGTGACTGGGTAATAGCCAAGAACATTTCACCGAACATAGCACGAACTTGAGACTTCTGTCGGTATCAGTTCGGCAGGCAGCCAGTCGAGAGAAGTGGCATGGAAGAAAACTTGAAGTGCTTCGTCACGCTGCGGAGTGTATACGAATGGACCAACAAATATTCGTCAAACATAGCGCTTCCGTTATGTTAAATTCCTACTGTGTCCACCTTTCTCGGCTGGTATTCAGCCATCCTCTCAGCCTGCACCAGTACACAGATGAAGTACATTTTGTGCTGTTCAGTTTGGGAGTGACTTAATACGAGCCGAAACATGTGGCTGCAGTACGTTTGTAATAAGCAATTTTTATTAGAACTGCGTTCTTCTGGGCTATTACGCAGCGAGTAATGGTAATTTCTTGCCGACGCTTCAGGACAACCTATCGGTCCCCTTTTCAAATGTCAATAATACCATTTTCCAGCGTTAAGAATCATTTTTCTTGACCTCTGAAAATGGGACCGATATGTTGTCCCGAAACGTAGGTAATTAATTACCAATACTCGCTGCGTAATAACCCAGAAGGGCGCAGTTCTCATATGCTTCGCGGTGGAAGCCTGAAATAGCAAAAACGTTATGTGTTTGACGGATATGTATTGGGCTTTTCGTATACATTCTAATGTTTGTTTATACAGTATAAACAGTATATATATATATATATATATATATATGTACACACACACCTCATTTGTCGCACACTGACTCTCGCAAACTGATAATGTACGCTGACAACATGCACATAGTTCTCAGTGAAAAAATGTGTGACGTCGTAACTATTCTTACAGAGGAGTGGGATGACGCCTCATCAAATCGGCATTAACACAGGTGTGTGTGTGTGTGTCTATGACATGCGCGTTAAAGCGGTAACTCAATGCAATTGACTTTATCCAGATTAAACAGGTAACAGACGATGTCGCTGCTGCGTGCACATACATTGACATTCTGTTCTCAGCAGTCTTGAACCTAGGACGTTTACGCTGGGCTTCCAATCACCTGCGAGAGTCAATTCGGTACGAAAATTAAGCGGACGAAATGAGAAACAGCGGATGAAGCGATCTGGAATTTTATACCCTTCGTCGTGTACTCTGCAGAATAATACAAACTACTTGGGAATGGGCCGGGTAGCTCAGTCGGTATAGCGACTGACTACGGGCTGTACGGTCCGGGATCGAAACCCGGTGGGGAAGAGATTGTTCCGCCCGTCCTGACCGGCCTGTGGGCCCACCCAGCCTCCTGTAAAATGGGTACCGGGTCCTTCCCGGGGGTAAAGTGCGGCCGGGGCGTGCTGCTGACCACTCACCCCCTCCTAGTGCCGCGGTCATGGAACAGTAGAGCTATACCTCTACCCACCTTCTGGGCCACACCGGGGCTGTAACGGGATCACTTTACCTTTACCTTTCAACTACTTAGGAACCTAACAGTTCCTTCGATCGAAGGACCCTGTTAGGTTCCCAATTCCACATTTCATTGAACTGGAATGGCCATTACCATTTAATATTAGCCATGTTCCATGCAGTAAGATAATTTTACCTCGTTTATTCTAATTGCACAACCGTTATAAACAAGAACATACAATCATACGGAAAGTCCCCTACATGTTTCGGCCTTTTTCGGCCACCTTTCGAGAGGTATTCGACAAATAAAAACCCAACATTGGCTAATTACGTCATAGACGTGCAACTGTAGAGTTAAACTTTACGGCCGGAATATGTCGAAACATGTAGGAGGCTTGCTATAGGATTGCATATTTCTGTGTCTGTGTGTTGTGCAGTTGTCGGAACAAACACTTTACAAAATCATTACCATGTTCACAACGGCCCAACGCTTGACCCTGTGCTGAGCCTTATGAATCCAGTCCACATGCTCCAATCATTCCTTGAAATTCCGTTTTTAATATTATATCCTCATCTGCGCCTAGGTCTTCAAAGTGACCTGCCTCTTCACTACAGGTTTCCCCACCGAAACTCTGTATTTATTTCTCTTCTTCCACATACATACCGCCGCTCGGCCCATCTCAACCCCTTTGATCAGATAATCATAGGCCTGCTCATGTTTGGCTAGGAGTACCTCAACGTACAAACGTTCTCCAAATTTTGTATTTGTAGTTGCGTGCATCGTAATTCTAGGTTGAAGAAATCCAACAAGATGCAACTGTATGCAGATATTTATTTACTGCTAAATTACTCTACATGTTTCGGGCGTCCATCGCGCAGTCCCTATTTGGTCACGTTTGAATAAGCTTGCTTCTCAGATAGTACGATCTGTACCAGAGGCTACAACTACAATTTTATGTACTCCTGATGATGGGCGCGATGGACGCCCGAAACATATAGACTAATTTAGCAGTAAATAAATATCCGCATCCTGTTGCATCTTGTTGGGTTTCTTCAACCTAGAAACGTTATCCAGTCTCTTCCTACTTCTTTCCCCTTAGGGACAAATATCCTCCTCAGCTTCCTATTCCTGAACACACTTTGTCTGTGTTCTTCCCTTAATGTAACGGCCCAGCTTTCATAACCAGACACTGTGTATGCTATAAAGTCATACGGGCAAGAAGAGGTTAGCTCTACTCATGCTTAACTTCTGCTTTAGATGAAAGTGAGAGGTCAGCTTCACGTTCCGGCCGCTTTACCTCCGAGAAAAGGGATGCCAGTATACATCCATTGACATTTCCACATAAAACACACAAACTATAGCATTCCTGGCCCTCGATCAGCTCGTAATTTCTTCGCGAATGTTGTTTTTATATCGCAAGTGTTTCCCAAATACGCTATTAGAAGTTTTTCACGTTTTCTAAGAATTTATGAACCACCTTTAGATTGTAATTTTGCTCTATATTTTATTGACGAGATATACACACGTGGGCCAGAAATGTCACTGCAGGAAAGTGTTAGCTTATCAGGAAACTAAAACTGGCAACAGAATTATAAGATGACAGTAACTATTAAAAGGGTAAAGATAAAGGTAAAGCAATCCCATGCCAGGCCTGGACAGGCCCTGAGTGTTCCAGGAGGTTGAGGCTTCCATATTTCAAGACAGTCGACACATGAAGGTGGTAAGGTTGTCAATCCCTACGCATCGGCTGCCTTTACCCCCAGGAAATATTCCTGGTACTCATTTCTGTTAGAGGCTGAGTCAACCCCAGGGCCATAGTGCGGGCGGAAGGATTACGTCAAATGAAAAGTTCTAATGACACCATCGGGAATCGAACCCGCGACCTTCCGGCATGTAGCGCAGTGCCTCAACCAACTGCGCCAACGCGTGCCCCGACAGTAACTATTAAAGCTTTTCAAAATACTTCCAAGTGCAAAATCAATAAAATACACGACAATGTTAAAACGGGAATTAGCTCCGTAGTCATCAACGCTCCAGGGGGTAAAAAAATGCTATAATTCAATGTACTTTCCAAAAAAAATTGTATACAGTACAGTACCATTGTTTGCTTTGTACTGCTGTGAAAACTTCGGCACGGACAGAAAATGCGTCGTCTCAAAATAAGCCACTATTACCCACAGTGCTTGGTGCAGCAGGTGTCCTGTAGAGTATCTGAAGAAGTCGCCAAAAAAAAACTCTCTTCAAAAGATTTACAGAAGCCATTTATATCCGATGCTGCATACACAGTTTAATATTGACAAAGTTAGCTGGTGTCACAATAAATTGCGATTAAACCCGCTTAAAGAGGTAAACATGAAAATGCTTTAACAAACAGTGAATAATACACGATAAAAAATGATGTGGTATTTGAAGTCTCTAACACAGCATAATATCAAACATCCAGCTTGACTAAGTGCCTAGTATTAAGTCCTTTATTTGTCCAACTAATGCACACAAATTATTACAAAATTGTTAAACAGTTAAAATCATTTAAAATTATAATAGTTGCTCCAACATGTTTCGGTTTACATAAACCGTCATCAGGAAGCTCTCAGTCTGTGCTTCGCTGAAGTTAGTGTTGACTTCGGTTACATATCGTTATTTGAAGTTATCGGTAATGTGGCAGCGTATGCAGCCACTTTACCGATAACTTCAAATACAGATATGTAACCGAAGTCAACATTGTAACTTTAGCGAAGCACAGACTGAGAGCTGCCTGATGACGGTTTATGTAAACCGAAACATGTTGGAGCAACTATTATAATTTTAAATGATTTTAACTGTTAACGACTTTATAATAATTTGTGTGCATTAGTTGGAGAAATAAAGGTAAATCAGTCCCGTTAGAGGCCTGGAGTGGCCCAGAGGGTTCCAGAAAGTTAAGGTTCCCAGATTACATGTCAACGGCACAGGATGGTGGTAAGGCTGTCAGCCTTACACACCAGCTGCCTTTACCCCCAAGAAATGCTCCTGGTACTCATTTCTGTTAGAGGCTGAGTCGACGCCAGGACCCTAGTGCGATCGGAAGGATTATGTCAATGAAAAATTCCAATGACACCATCTGGGATCGAACCAGCGACCTTCCGATTTGTAGCACAGCACCTTAACCACTGTGCTACCGCGGTCCCCAGTTGGAGAAGTAAAAGACTTAATACTACCAACCTTCGCGGTGCAACTATGAAGACTATGAAGTGCCTAGTACATAGCCTTCTGTAAGATGTCATCAGATAGGCAGCAGTTAATGACATTCCTGCTACTGTGGAATCTTAAAAGTCAGCAACGTTACCTCCTAGTGCCATGACAGTTCAATCCAAACATTCACACCCGCGATTCGAAAGCAGAAAAAAGACGGGTTTCAACTTCGGGCTTCGTTGTGGGTTTAACAGTGCCTTAACTAACCACGCTAACTGGCCGTTAATTTCTAGAATATTATTACCGTAAGTTGCAAAGAACCATGGGAGCCAAGCAGCGTCTTTGAACACAGAAAATTTAATGTCGAGTCAATCCGAACCAACAGAGAAAGACGTAATTTATTTTTGACACTCGATAGTGCAGCTTTTCAGAGAGCATCGAAATCCAGAAATTTTATTTTTAAGCTAAAATGACATATCGGAACTAAATGCCTGCTAATAACACCCGAAATGACAAAACTAATAATGTTAAAAAGCCGTAAATCTGACACCATCCAATGTAAGTTTAATCCATGTCATACCATCACAACCTATTAACACGAAATCAAGTCTAATACTACCCTCACATGTATTTGTCTGACACAGCATACAATAATGACATAGAAGAAACAGCATAAAATAATGGATTGTGTAAATTGTGGGTGTTCCATCCCGTTGTGCAAAAATAACATTGTTATTTATTGTCCGTCTTACACAACAATATGATGTAAAGTTGGGTTATCTACAATTAATGAAGCTACATGTTTCAACCCTTTGGGGGTCATCTTCAGGCTTATAAAATATGAATCATGCAAGGTACTTCTGTAGTAGTTACCTACAGGATCCCGTGGTTTACATATTTTAGCTATAAAATATATGTTAAAAATTGGTTAAAATACAGGTGAAGAACATATAATCTTTGTAACACGTGGATCGTTGTTGTATGTATGTGATCCACGATCCAAGTGTTACCACGATTATATGTTCTTCACCTGTATTTTAACCAATTTTTAACATATATTTTATAACCAACGCACTGTAAACCACGGGATCCCGTAGGTAACTACTTCAGAAGTACCTTGTATGATTCATATTTCATAAGCCTGAAGATGAACCCCAAGGGGTTGAAACATGTAGCTTCATTAATTGTAGATAACCCAACTTTACGTCATATTGTTGTGTAAGACGGACAATAAATAACATTGTTAATGGATTGTCATTAAATATTTTATATATCTTCTTATATGGTTTTACTCATATATATATATATATATATATATATGAGAATTTTTAGAAAATCTGTCGAGAAAATTCAAGTTTCATTAAAATTTTAAACTCATGGTTCCGTGCATCACAATTCAGTGTTAATAAAAATCCAACCAGATGCAACAGTAAGCATATATTTATTTACTGCAAAGTCACTCTACATGTTTCGGGTGTCACAGCACCCATCATCAGGAGTACTAAAAACTGTAACCGCAACCTCCGGTACAGATCATAATACTGGTACAGCTACTT
>Ga0123354_10017460_pt1 | contig 11244 bp, 10 predicted proteins | sample TergutLab28metaG_2_FD_97872 | JGI IMG/M metagenome (GOLD analysis project Ga0123354, IMG submission 97872) | Labiotermes labralis P4 segment gut microbial communities from Petit-Saut dam, French Guiana - Lab288 P4 | ecosystem: Host-associated > Arthropoda: Insects > Digestive system > Gut ... | reverse complement strand
GTTCATCGAGTCCGGACGGCTTGGCGTCGCCTTTGGTTCCACCCACGGCAGCCCGACAGTGCAGCGGGAGATCTACAAGACCTTTTTCCAGCATCTGGATACCGAATTTTCCTCCATCGGCGCTGTCGATTACCTCCGCTCCATGGTCCATACCACCGCGGTCAACATCACCCGAATGTTCGGCATTACCGGCCGGGTGATCGCCTCCTCCACCGCCTGCACCACCAGCAGCCAGGCCATCGGCTTCGGCTACGAGATGGTCAAGTACGGTATGCAGGACGCCATGCTCTGCGGCGGCGCCGATGAATACGACACCACCACGGTGGCGGTGTTCGACAATCTCCTGGCCTGCTCGGTCGGCTACAACGACCGCCCGGCCTGCACCCCCAGACCTTTCGACAGAAAGCGCGACGGTCTGGTGGTGGGCGAGGGCGGAGCCGCTGTCCTGCTGGAGGAGTACGAGGCCGCCAAAAAGCGGGGCGCGACCATTTTAGGCGAGATCATCGGCTTTGCCTGCAACAACAACGGCAACGACCTGATCCTGCCCAACCTCAAGGGCATCTCCGCCACCCTGCGCCTTGCCCTGGCGGATGCGGCCATCGAGCCTGCGGCGATCGATTATGTCAGTGCGCATGCCACCGCCACCAAAATGGGCGACATCATCGAGTCCCAGGCCATAGAAGCGGTCTATGGCCGGAGACCCCACGTCACCGGACTGAAGAGCTACACCGGCCACACCATGGGCACCTGCGGCGCAATCGAACTGATCATGACCCTTTACATGATGGCCGACAACTTCCTCGCCCCCACCCTCAACCTGGAAGAGGTGGATCCCCGTTGCGCCATGCTCAACCATACGCCGGGGGTGATCGAGGCCACGACCCGCGTTGCTTCGATCCAGAATTTCGCCTTTGGCGGGGTCAACACCTGTCTCTTGATCAGAAACGGTCGCGAGGTGGAGTAGACGTGCGGCGGCGGAGTGCGGACAGGTTGTTCGATCTGGGCGTCACCCTGACCTGCTGGCTCTATTTCACCTTGGGTTTCATCGTGCTGTTTGCGCCCCTGTACATCGCGAGCGGTCTTTTTTCCTCCCGCAAAGAGGAGGCGTTCCAGCGATACAACCGCGCCTTCTATCGCGGCTTTTTTCTCCTCCTCCAGGTCATCGCGCCCCGGCAGCGCTGGCAGATCGATGAGCGCATCGCCTCCCTCCGCGGCTCGGTGATCGTCTGCAACCACCGCTCCTATCTGGACCCCCTGCTCCTGATCGCCCATCTCGAACGCGCAACCACCATCGTCAAGTCGACCTTTTTCATCCTGCCCATCTTTGGCTGGGTCATCCGCACCGCCGGCTACCTGCCGGCCACGGCCACCGGCCGGTTCGCTGGGTTGATGCTGGCCCGGATGGAGGCGATGCCCGCCTATCTCGCCTCGGGCGGCAATCTTTTTGTGTTCCCCGAAGGCACGAGAAGCCGCGATGGTCAGATGGGCGTCCTTAACCAGGGGGCCTTGAAGATTGCCCGCCAATGCCGGGCGCCGATGCATGTTCTGAGCCTTGTGAACACGGATCGTCTGTTCACTCCCGGTTTTTTTTTATTTGCCGCCAGCACGCCCAACCTCATCCGCCTGCAATTGATCGAAACGATTTCGGTTACAGAACTCCAGCCCAGCCTGGCCGATCTTGGCAACCGCGTCCGCCAGGCCATGGAGCGCAGCCAAGCCGGCCCCGGACCGCAGAGTTCTGAGGTTGCCCCACCATCCCCACCCTTTTTTTCGGAGAGCACACGATGAAGATCATCCTCATCTCCATGCCGGACGTGGTGCCGATCATCATCCACGAGACGGCAGTGCACATGCCCAACCACGGCATCGCCTGCGTGGGCGGCAACATCGATGCGGACCACGAGGTCTATCTGATCGATCTGATCCGTAAGCGCCGCTCAATCAAGAAATACCTGACTAAGGTGGTGAACCGCATCCAGCCGGACTTGATCGGACTGTCTGCCATGGCCTGGCAGTACGACACCTGCATCAAGATCGCCCATCTGCTCAAGGAGCTTCGGCCCCAGGTCAAGATTGCCCTCGGCGGCTACCACGCCACCCTGATGGCCGAAGAGATCGCCGATGCCGCCGAGTCTCGATCGATCGACTTCATCATCCGAGGCGAGGGCGAGGAATGCTGCCGCCGGCTGGTCAACGCCTTGGCCGGTCGCGACCGGATCGCCGACATTCCGTCACTCTCGTACAAGCAGGATGACCAGTTCATCCACAATCCTCGAGGCGAAAACCTCGACCTGTCCACCCTGAAGCTGCCCATCCGCGACCAGCGTCGCCTGACCTGGGGTTACCACATCATCTACTCCAAGATCGAATTGTTGGAGACTTCGCGGGGTTGCACCCGCTCGTGCAATTTCTGCAGCATGAAGCACATGTACGGCCGGACCTTCCGCACCTACCCGATCAGCAGGGTGCTGGCGGACCTGGATGACATCTATTACCAGCGCAAGACCAGGTGGGTGTTCATCACCGACGACAACATGGTGCTCAACCCGGCACGGGTGATGGAGATGTGCGACGCCATCATCGCCCGTAACTACCAGGGGCTCAACTTGGTGGTTCAGGCAGACTGCATTTCCATGGCCAGCAACGAACCCATGGTGGCGAAGATGGCCCAGGCAGGCTTTCGTTCCGTGTTTCTCGGCATCGAGAACGGATCGCAGAAAAATTTAAAGGCGGCTGGCAAGGGCGATATCGTCGCCGCCTCGAAAAAGGCGATCGAAAACTGCCATAAGTACGGGATGATGGTCATCGGGGGCCTGATCTTCGGCTTTCCCGAGGACGACGCGGATTCGATCCGGGAAAATTACGAATTTTTTGTCAGCATCGGCGCCGATGCCTCCTACTGCCAGACGCTGACCCCCTACCCCAAGACCGGGATGCGCGAACAGTTGCTTGAACAGGGGTTGATAGTCAACCAGACCGACTACAAAAAATACAGCGGTCTCTGGGCCAATATCCGCACCCACCACCTGAGTGCCGAGGACTTGCAGTATCAGTTCTGGCTCCAGCGGCAACTGGTGCTCGGTTGGTGGAATCCGCCCGATCCGGCCCGCAGGCAAGGCCGGCTGTGGACTTCGATCTGGCGTTTTATCTTCAAACCCTATCTCAAGATGCACTACTGGAGGATCATGCGCAAGGGCGGCTGGGAAGGCCGTTACCAGCGGGAGGTGCAGCGCTGGGAACGGATCAACACATTTACGGATCTCGAAGGATACTGAAGGATGCAGCTCTACAATCTGGAATTCACCGAAGAGGCGATTCGTGCCGCTGCAGCGTCCGACCGGCTGTTGTCCATGGAGATCGAGTTCAGCCGGGAATGCAACTTCCGCTGCGTCTACTGCTATGTGGAAGACCGAACGGCGGCGGCCGGCGAGATGTCGCGACAGGAGAGCAAGGATGTCATTCTCCAGGCCAGGGAGCTGGGCGCCCGCAAGATCATCATCCTTGGCGGCGAGCCCTCCATCTATCCGCACCTGGAGGAGATGCTCCGCTTTCTCGGCGAACTTGGGCTGGAGATCGAGATGTTCACCAACGGCACTGGCGTCACCGACCACCTGGCCAAGGTCCTGGCCGAGGAGCGGGTACGGGTGGCGGTGAAGATGAACTCCCGCGATGCGGCGATACAAAACCATTTAGCCGGGAAAAAAGGCGCCTTTGAGATCATTGCCCAGGCCCTGGAACGGTTGCGCCGGGCAGGGTATCCCTCGGAGGAGCTTTTTCTTGCCGCCAGCACGGTGATCTGCCGGCAGAACATAGCGGAACTGGTCGACTTGTGGCAATGGCTGCGATCGCAGCGCATCGAACCCTACTTCGAGGTCATCACCCCGCAGGCCAACGCCTTGAAAAACAAGTGGCTTGATGTGACGACTGCCGAGCTGCACGCCTTGTTCACCCAGTTGGCCGCCTTGGACCGTGAACGGTTCGGCCGGGAATGGGAGCCGCAGCCGCCCCTGGTCGGCAACCGGTGCATGCGCCACCAGGTCTCCTGCGTGGTCACCGCTCAGGGGGATGTCATGCCCTGCGTCGGTGTGACCATTCCCTTGGGCAACATCCGAGACCTGCGGCTGGCCGATATTCTCAAGAACAGCGAGGTGATGAGAAATCTGAAAAATTATCGGGAGATGATCAAGGGATCCTGCGGGTCGTGCGAGAAAAGCGGGGAATGTTACGGTTGCCGGGGCGCGGCCTATCAAATGACCGGCGATTATCTCGCCTCAGACCCGACCTGCTGGCACAACCTTGAGACCGGATGCATGCCGGGCTGTGCCGGCAACGATCAGCCTGGCCCTGCCGTCAGTCCTCCTTTGTCTCCCGGGGGAGGCCGCTAACATGTCGCCTCGACCAGAAGTTTGATCGAATCGAGAGGTTCGTTGGGCCCTTCGGCGCCGGCATTGGATATATGGCGGCGCCGGACCTCCAGCAACAGGGCCTGGGGCGCATTAAGCGGGTGCTCCAACCCGAGCGCGAATTGATCGCTATTGGCGAAGCCCTCTTTTAATGTCAGGAGCAGGTAAAGCGGCAGATGTCTTGTGGCAATCAGAGCAGCAACAGGCGCTCAAGATCAAGCCAAGTGTGGAGATGCATGACAGTACGAGCAGGGCGATCTTGCGGTCTCTTTCCATCCGTCCCTCCTGGGGCGGCCAGGCTGCGCCAACCGGCAACACGCCCTCACCCCAGGGCGACGTCGAGGATCATCATGGTGGTGAATCCGACCAGGGCGGCCATGGTCACAAAGTCGATGTTGGCCTGCTGGCGCTGGGATTCGGGAATCAACTCCTCGACCACCACGAAAATCATGGCCCCGGCAGCAAAGCACAGCGCATAGGGAAGCACATGCTGCATCTTGAGGACAAAGGCGGCGCCGAACATCCCGGCGATCGGCTCGACCACCCCGGAGGCCTGGCCCAAGAAAAACGCCCGCCCACGGCTTAAGTCTTCACGCCGCAGAGGCAGGGATGCCGCGCCCCTTCGGGAAAATTCTGCAGGCCGATGCCGATGGTCAGGGCAATGGCCCCGCCGAGGGAAGCCGAAGGCAGATCCGCCGCCACCGCGCCAAAGGCCACGCCCACAGCCAAGCCCTCGGGGATGTTGTGGAGGGTTATGGCCAACACCAGCAGGGTTGAGCGCCGCCACGAAGTCTTGATGCCCTCGCTCTCCTCCACACGGCCAGGCCCGGATGCGGGTGGGGCAGGAACTTGTCGGTGAGTCGCATGAAGATGCCGCCGCCCATGAAGCCGATGGTGGCTGTCAACCAGGGGGTATGGTCCAGTTGCCCGGCCATCTCGATTCCCGGCGCCAGCAACGACCAGAAGCTGGCGGCAATCATCACCCCGGCGGCGAACCCGAGCATGCCGTCGAGCAGCTTCGGGCTGATCTCCCGTTGCAGAAACACCACCGCCGCACCGACGGCGGTCACCCCCCAGGTGAACAGGGTCGCCCAAAAGGCCAGCAAAATCGGATTGAACTGTTCGATCGATGCAACCATGCCCACCTCGACTCCACGCATCGCGCCCCGCGCCACCGATGGCGCACCGCCCGCGAACGACGGTCTTATCAGCGGTTCTTCTTGGGCTTGTCCAGATAATTGATCCCTGCGTCGTGCAATTCCTTCAGCTTGGCCTCAATTCTGTCGCATAACGTTTTTAGCACCTTCATGCGGGCAAAATTCTTGTTATTCGCCTCTACCAGCGTCCATGGGGCATGCAGGGTGCTGGTCCGGTCCACCATGTCGCAGACCGCCTGTTCATACTGTTCCCATTTTTCCCGGTTGCGCCAGTCCTCATCGGTGATCTTGAACCTCTTGAAGCCGATCTGCTGCCGCTCCTCGAACCGCCGCAACTGCTCATCCTTGGTGATGGCCAGCCAGAATTTGATCACCAGGAGGCGGTGGCGACTCATCTGGGCTTCGAACTCGTTTATTTCGCTGTAGGCTCGCATCCAGTCGGACTCCGAGCAGAAGCCCTCGACCCGCTCCACCAGCACCCGGCCATACCAGGAACGGTCAAAGATAGTCACCCGGCCCTTGCGGGGCAGATGCCGCCAGAACCGCCACAGATAGGGCTGGGCGCGCTCCTCCTCGGTGGGGGCGGCGATGGGGATCACCTGATAAGTGCGGGCGTCCAGGGCGCCGGTGATCCGGCGGACGCTGCCTCCTTTACCGGCGGCATCGTTGCCTTCAAACACCGCAATCACCGATATATACCTGAACTTGGGATCATGGATCAAATCGTTGAGCCGGTCCTGCAGTTTTTCCAGCTTGCCCCTGTAGTCTTGTTTGTCAACCGTCTGGGTCATGTCGAGGGACTTCAGCAGATGCATGTTGTCGATGGACGGCATCATCAGCGGGGGCGCCAGTATCCTGGGTTGCGGCGAGGTCTCCAGTTGCAGCCGATCCTGGATGGCCTTGAGGATCATCTTGCCCACAGTCAGATTGCGATAGCATGCATCCGTGCCCTCGACGACCAACCAGGGAGCCTCGGCCGTGCTGGTGTACCTGATGACCTTGTCATGCACGGCCCGGAATGCATCGTAATTCTTCATCAAATCCTTCCAGTCGCCCTTGGTCGTCTTCCCGTAGACCAAAGAACTCTTCTCCAGTTCCTTAAACCGTTTCTCCTGCTTTGCCTTGGACAGGTGCAGCCAGAACTTGAGCACCAGCGCGCCTTCGTCCACCAGCATCTTCTCCAGTTGCACGGCCCGCTCCAGGCTCTGGTCGAGATCGGCGTCCTTAGTGATGCCCTTGATCCGGTTCAGGATCGGCCAGGTATACCAGGAGCCCAGAAAAACGCCGATCTTGCCCTTGGGCGGCAGGGCCCTCCAGAAGCGCCACATCATCGGCCGGTCGAGCTCCTCGTCCGAGGGCTCGCCCATGCCATGGGTCTGGATGTGGCGCGGGTCCATCCATTCGTTGATGAGGTTGACCGTGGCGCCGCGGCCGGAGCCGTCTGCCCCGCCCATCAGGATAATCACCTGGAAGGCCCCTGATTTCACCAGTTCCATCTGGGCATCGAGCAGCGATTCCCGCAGAGCCGGCACCTCTTCGTCATATACCGATTTCTTGATTTTGTGGCCCAATTCCGCTGATTCAAACATCGTTATATGTCCCTCCCTTTTGAGTACGGTCATTCATTACCGAAACATCCTTTGCGGAGCCTGCACTGAGCGAAGCGAACGCGTCATTTCGGCCACAGGGGGTAATCTCTAAGGCTTGCGCGAGAACTCACGGAAATCTTAGCAGAATTTCTCGCCGCATCGCTCCGGGAAAAAATTTCTCTTCGCTGCGTTCATCGAAATGGCAGAAAAAGACCTGGGCAATGTTCGGTGAGCAACGCGCTCCTTCATAAACCGCAGTTGACGCTGCTCGCCGTTCCGTTCCGCACAAGTTCACCTTGGTTCGATTCTGACGTCGATCGGCAACTGTCGAAAATTGCCGGTAAAATATCCATCGATGATCCGTTGATCCGCCTCGAAGGCATAGTCGATGCCCGCATGTGCCTGGCGGTCGATCCACTTGAGCGCCTCCAGGTCGTCTCCGGGTTCGGGCTGTCCAGCCAGCGCCTCCCCGATCAGCACGATCACCAGGGTATGGTGGCAATCGTCGAGATGGTTGGACACCACATTGACGATTCCCTCAATCCGCACCGTCAGCCCGGTCTCCTCCTGGACTTCGCGGTACGCGGCGGCGATGAACGACTCTTCGTACTCGATGTAGCCGCCGGGCAGACACCACTTGCCGCCGTAGTCGGCCGTGGCCCGGCGCTTGCCGATGAGGATCTCGCGGGCCGGCGACTTGACGAGCATGGTGATGCCGGGGGCGGGATTGAGATGATGGACATGCCCGCACCGGCCACACCGCTGCCGCTCGAACCTGGCCATCACTTGGTCGGGGAAGCGGAGGCCGCACTGCGGGCAGTGGCGCTGCCGCTGGTTGTTGCCGGCCAGCGGCCCGGAATGGCTGAACACCTGATACAGGTTCACCCCTCTCCCTCAAGAGCCATAGCGCTCCCCCAATCTGTCCAGCGTCCTATTGGCGTCAGCCTCATCGTGCGGAATCAGCAAGTAGCGCCACGGTTTTCCACCGTGGCTGTTCGTGTATTGGGTCGCATGCACGCACCATTTGGCGGCAACCTCTTTTTTGGCAAGCACGATGGGATCATGCATCTGATAATTTGCCTTAACTTCCAGCATGTACCGCGTATCCGCCGTTTCAGCAACAAAATCGGGTTGGTGTTCCAGATGATCCGCACCATGGCGGTAAAAGATCTGAAATTGCCCCTTGGCTGGCTTGAACCATTTCAAGGCGTCCCGCTCAAGAATAACCGCCAGCTTGCGCTCGGCATCCGAATCGAATTTCTGCACCGGATACAGGCAGCGCGCAAAGCCGCCAAAGAGAGAACGGGACAGAGTGCTTTTATCCGCCGGTGAGACCTTATAATCGGCTGGCGGTTTACCTGCCTTGCAGGTCTATAGGCCCTGGGCATCGGTTTGGCGAATCCTTTGCTCGCCCTGACCTCATACTCTGAGACCTCCTCCCAATACAGTTCCTGCATCTGGGCGTGAATGAAACGGGCGATGTCGTGCTGATGGCGACGCACCACATCAATGACCTCTTCCGGCCGCAAATAGCTCGCAAAATGACGGACTGTCTGCCCGCCAAATCGTAAAGCAGGTCCGCGCGATCATCGTAGGAAATATCGCTGAAATCCATCAGGCGACGGACGATGTAATTCTCGCATCCGTGGTTCCTCGTTCAAGCCCCGGGCCAGCGTCACGGCCATGCCCTCTCCGGTGCGAAGAAACTGCACCCGCAAATCCTCGGATACTGGTGGGAAGTTGAAGCTGTCAAGGCTGATGGCAAAGGGTCTGAATCCGGATTGTACCGCGCCTTTGGGAACCACCAGAATGCGCGGAATATCGATGGTCTGCTCGCATGCAAACTGGGTGGTTTGAGCCGCCACCGCCGCAATGTCCGGCTTGAAGCCTTCCAAGGCAAGTTGAGCAGGCTGCCGCGCCTCCGCTGTCTTGACGATGTCGGCCAGAATTTGTTTGTTGCGTCGATTATATGCAATCACTATTTGTAGCCCCCGCGCATGCGGTGTGGGCGGTTTTCCCTTTTACCGCAGGTGCCTGCTCTGACGCCGGGTCAGCGAGTCGCCCAGGTCGCGGCGACCGTCGTGCCGCTGGGTGACATGCGCCATGATCGAAGGTGGAAGCACCCGGCCCTTGATCCCCAGGATGTCGGCGGCCAGGGCGTCGGCTACCTCGGCCTGGTCCCGGCCCTGCTCGGCGGTGAGATAGTCGAACAGCAACTCGGCCAGGCGCGGCAGGCCGATCTGCCAGGTGGCGCGGGTCCGGGCATGGAGCCAGGCGCTGAAGGCGCGAAACCCTCGAAACACCCCGCCATCCGGCCATAGAAGCGGGGCGACGCGCTTGCAGTTGCCGCTGTTGTAGACCAGATCCCAGAACCGCGCCAGCCGCTTCATTTCCTGCATTTCTCCAAAGGCGATCAGGTCGTTGTGTAAAATTTCATAGGGCGGACAGGGGGCGTATACCATGCCGTGCTCCCGGTCATGCCGGTCGATGGCGGTGCCGGAGAGTTTTTTGAGGATGCCGATCTGGATCTCGCCGGAGGTGAGCGCCACCAGGGTATCGAGGTGGTGGCCGAACCGTTCGAGGGACTCGCCGGGCAGGCCGATGATCAGGTCGAGGTGAAGATGGGCTTTGGTCCGCTGCTCCAGAAAAAACAAATTCTCGCGAATGCGGTCCATGTCGAGCCGCCGGTTGATGTTGGCCGCGGTCAGCGCATCCAAGGTCTGGATGCCTACCTCAAGTTGCAGTGTGCCGGCCGGAAAACGGGCGATTCGCTCTTTGAGGCTGTCGGGAAAATGGTCGGGAATCACCTCGAAGTGAACGTGGAAAGGCGGATCTTTGGTGAGGAAAAAATCGAGAATCCGGGCGGCGGTTGCCGGGTTGGCGTTGAAGGTGCGATCCACGAACTTGAAGGTTCGCGCCCCCCGCTCCCAGAGCGTTTCCAACTCCGCCAGGAAGGCCTCGGCCGGAAAGGGCCGCACTCGCCTGTCGATTGAGGAGAGACAGAACTCGCAGGCAAAGGGGCAGCCGCGGGACGCCTCCACATAGACTATGCGATGGGCCAAGTCCTGGTCGGTGTAGAACCGGTAGGACGGCTTGAGGCTGCCGGGCTCGACCAAAGCGGCGGGAATGATCCGTTCTGCCGGCGGCTGGCCGGCCAGCACGGCCCGGCAAAGTTCACGGAAACTGTGTTCCCCTTCCCCCTGGAGCAAATAATCGGCCTCGCTCAAGTCCACCCGCAGGGGCAAGTGGCTGACCTCTGGCCCGCCGAGCACAACGGTGGCAGCGGGCGCCACCCGCTTGAGCACACCCACCAGCCGCCGCACTTCGTCCGCGTTCCAGATGTAGACGCCGATGCCGATGATGGTTGGTTTTGTGGTTAGGATGGCCTCGGCTATATCACCAGGCCGGTCAGTGAGACAGTATTCTTGGATGGCCGCCTGGGGCTGCAATTCTTCCAGGTTGGCGAACAGCCAGCGCAGCCCCAGGCTGGCGTGGATGTAGCGGGCGTTGATGGTGGCAAGGACGATGTCGGGCATGGTGGGCTAACGCCATTTTTCAATCAAGACTTCTCTAGCGGCATCCGTCATTGCGAACCGCAAGGGGCAGTGGGAAGTAATTCAAAACGGAGCGGGCGGCAGGATGCCCCTCCCCCCTACGATCCCCTGCGCCACAGCGTTTCCTGTAGAGGCGGCATTTTGCCGCCCGCAAACCTGTACCGTACAACCGAATGGGACAGGAGGCTTCTCGCAACGACGAGCTTAATATCGCAGTATTGATGTCGAACTGGCTTTGCTCCAGCGCCCGGCGCATCTCCGGCAAAGTGATGTTGGCCGGGGAGATGTCGGCGGACCCCTCCCCAGGCCCAACGGGAACGCCGCCGCCCCCGTTCATCACCTCTGCATCCGCTGCCTGAGCACCTTGTGGAGGATGCCGCCCTGGCGGTAATAGTCGATCTCCATGGCATTGTCGAGCCGCAGCCGGACTTGGACGGTTTCGCTGCGGCCGTCGACCCGGTCGATGCGCAGCGAAACCTGCTGCCCCGGCGTCAGGTCAGCGTCGATGCCGGTGAGGCTGACGATTTCGCTGCCGTTCAGT
>Ga0123354_10017459_pt1 | contig 11244 bp, 8 predicted proteins | sample TergutLab28metaG_2_FD_97872 | JGI IMG/M metagenome (GOLD analysis project Ga0123354, IMG submission 97872) | Labiotermes labralis P4 segment gut microbial communities from Petit-Saut dam, French Guiana - Lab288 P4 | ecosystem: Host-associated > Arthropoda: Insects > Digestive system > Gut ... | reverse complement strand
CAGAACCGCCATTGAAACCATCACCGCTGACATGCTACAAACAGTTCGGAACGAACTCGATTATCGTGTTGATGTTTGTAGAATCACAAAGGGTGCACATATAGAGCACCTGTAAGGTATGTAGCAAAAAATTGGAGTGTTGTTCTGTTAAATAAAAAAATACATATACTCCTATCTCAAGTGTATTGTGTATGACAAGTTGTTATAGTTGTATGAGCTTCACCGTATTTGGTCGCATGTGACAAATCGAGAACCGTGCGACAGATTCTCATGAAATATTAATATTGGGTACTTATTTGTAAGACCTTGACACATTTAAATTTAGGTTGCAGTCAGAACAAACAAGACAGGCAATTTACGTATAACGTAGCATTGAGATGCTTTCTGGCAACCATTGTTGCAGTGGAAAAACATTAAGTATTACATATTCTGAGTATGTGGTTGTTGCTTCAGGAATCCAGCATGCAACGCGCATGTGCCATGTCATCTGAGGCCTATCCGGCTGTACAGTATTTTTCAACATCTTGCAAAGGTCACGATAAAAAATTATCGAACTTATGTTTTTTGGTTTTCTCTCCAACATTTGTCTGAAACATTTCTCATTCTAAGAAAAGTGCGAGATGTGATAAAAGAATCTGAATTGGTCTTAGTGTATTGTACCCGTTATTGTTGTCAGATTTTAATGAAACGCGAATTTTCTCGACAGATTTCCTGAAAATACTCAAATGTCAAATTTCATGAAAATCCGTCCAGTGAGGGGCGAGTTGTTCCATGCGGACGGACAGATTGAGGAAGCTAATAGTCACTTTTCGCAATTTTGCGAACTTACCTAAAAACGACGAACACTTTACACGGGGGTTTTCCTGCGTTTCTGCCCGTTCAGCAGAAGTCACAAATGTCGAACGTTTATCGGGATAAGTAATCGGTCGAATAAAAAGTCGTGGAGAACAAAGAAATAATTATGTTTTTGCATCCAGTAAACTTCCTCCGCAAATCTTGGAATTTTTAAAATAATTGGACGGATGCGGTTTTGTGTTATTTTCGTCTGATTTAAGTACGCAAACAAAAATAAGGGAAGGGTAAAAATGCTCAAACGTTTTCCTCTACTGTAACTTAATTTCTTTACTGCTGATTAGTTGTATTTGTTCCTGAAGTTCACCTCAGTTACCCACGTTCACAACCATACAGTGTATTCATTCCTTTGGGGGAGATAGCGCGTTTCGTTTAGCTTCTTTGTGGTTATGCGCAGGTTTGTTGGATGGAGCTCAAATCGTAATGGTTACTTTATTGAAATTAACAAGACTTCAAAAGAAGATGGTTACGAATGAAATTAGAAAGTTCGCTAAGAAGCACGAAGAAATACTTCTCCAACACGTCAACGTCGAAGCGACCCAGCTGCTCGACAACTTGCAACTAGTGCGAAGGCTATATATATATATATATATATATATATATATATATAAACCTTTTGAGCTGTGTGTAGTGATCATTAAAAGCAGAGCACAGTGAAGTGCACCATAAACACTGTTAGTGTGTGATAAAAACATGGCACAGTGTTAGTATAGTAACCACCGCCAACAAAGGAAAAGACAGTGCGTAAGCAAACAAAACCAAACAGGTAGAACCGTTGGGCGACACCTGAAGTTAATATTCATTTAGCAGTTTAAGTCAGAGCAAAATAGCTGGTTAGGCTTAAGACTAGATGTTATTGTAATTAAGCGCCGATATGTCGCTTAATAAAAAAAAATTAACAAGAAGCAGAAAATTGATAGAATTTGTTGCATATAGTGACGTCAGTATGGTCTGCAAGTATTACTTCAGTATTTAAAGTATTAAAACCAACAAATGCTTATGCGTGAAAAAAATTATCGCGTGTTATTAATTACCAACACGTTTCGATTGCTTTTGCGATCATCATAAGGGTGGGTTTACAAGAGTGCTCTTGTAATTTAATAATGCGAGATAAAATATGTTTTGTACACGACCGTTTGTTGATTTTAATACACAAGTTTGAATGTTCCTTAATGCACGGGTATGGAACATATCAAATTAATTAATTAATTAATTAATTTGTTTTTTTACGAATGATCAGATTTTTACAGGAATATATAAGGGATAAGGAACCTGATTTAGCATTTTGGTTGCCACAGTGACCTTGTGTCATTGTACGATTCATAATTATTTTTGAAACGTGTGTATTGTAGATGCTTGGTAGGATTTTTAGGACGGGTGTCGGCCCACTACGATGCTGCTAGCTACACTGTACGACCAGTACTGAAAAACACTGATATTAGTTCATGCTTCGAACCTAATTTGAACCCATGAGCCAAGGATCAGAGGGACAGGAACGTTTGCGTGTTATGATTTGTTTTGTCATCAGACAATTTTTATGTGATATAAAAGTCTCGATGAGGGATGCCAGACATTACAGAAAATAGTAATTTACCTTAATGTGTGTGTAGGTTGTTGCAGATGGGTGTAAGCTGGCCTTTTTACACTGCGTCCGCAGTCCCGTGCTGTAGAGAGGAATTTATTTAAGTGAGCTGGTGGAGATGGTTTGTTTGTTTACGTGTTGGGGGAGTAGAGCTTCGCTTGCTGGGAGGGCTGTCTTGGTTGCTGTGATACCAGTTCAACTTGTTCATTGCTGTTAGACCAGTAATTTCTATTGATAATCATCATTATGTAGGCCTATATAGGTTCTGGGATGGAGTTTCTCATCTTCCCTGAGCTTGGGTTCGGTTATAGATTTTGTTGGATTCTCGATGTATCTCAGGGCGCAGTTGTTTTTCGTATTTTTGTCTACATTTCATTCTTTTCCTCCCTGTAACGAACTAATTCTACACAGCGGAGTTCTTGGGAAACTGATAATCAATTCGCAGTATTTTCTTGAACTTCCTTGACTTTATGCATCCTACAGTTCCAGTAGCGTTTTCCCAGCAGCCAGCCACTGGTCTGTCCAGGCCACACATTCACGTCCTAGGAATATTTCTTTTATTTTTTAGTGTGTTGTTTAACAACGCTGTCAGATGCGATGATATGGGGCTGGTGGCAGATGAATGCGTATGGAACCATGGTGAGATGATACCGACTAACTAAAACTGCAGTACTCAAAGAAAACCGTGTCCCAGCGTCACTTATCCACCACAAATCCCACGTCGAACCCGGTCCTCCGCCGTGATAGACGACAAACCGCCCGAGCCACGGCACTGATTGTATTCCTTTAGGATCCAATTTAGCCCAATCTATGCCTACACATTCACCCATTTTCTGTCTGCCTCTGTTTCTCCTTTTTCATCTGCAGATACCTAGCCACGTGTGCTTTGTACATCAGTAGTAATGTGATTATATTACTGATCCTAGCATTCAGAGACGTGTCGGATTTGAATTGCAAATCTGTTTGTGACGGCATAAAATCATAATAACACAGATAAACGGCGATAATGGGACTTTTGCAAAACATAAACCTGTTGTTTGGAGAAGAGGAATATATAAATTCAGCTGCTTTACTGGCGAAGGCAGTGGCGTTTGTAAGCGTAGGTGGCGGTAACTGTGTTAGCTGGTTGCAGCGATTTGCCGTGTTGAGAATTGAATGTAATGCGTGGCCTTAATTTCACTTGGAAGAACTTGCGTTTGACTTGTGAAACTTTACGCTGTTTTCCGCAACACAAATAAAATTTCTTCAAAGACCGCAATTCAAATCTTCGGGAAGCAGCGGTTGAGTGGAAGATGGCACGGACACAGACACAGACACAGACAGACAGTACCGCAGACAATGCGTCTGGCAGCCCCGACATTTGAATCATAAAATGCGCTTTTCAAATCTGAAGGGTGAACACACAATGTGCACTAAAGAAGTGTAGTCGAATAGATACGTTTTGAATGGAACCTTCATAAAAACATCCAAGAGGAAAAGAATGTTATACTATACCGGTGTGTAACAAAGTAATTTGTGTCATCAATCTTCTAGTGGCGAGGAGATCAACCCGATCTTCAGTGCAGAGTTTTTTTCTACCGGCTTCGAATACTGAAGCAGGGTGTCGCGTGGGGTGGTCAGGAATCATAGACCAAGTCTAAAAAAGTGGCAGAGTAAACTGTAATGGAGTACAAAAGTGTTCACCTTTATTATTCTACATATCTGACTGGTTTTGGCTTCGCCTATTCGAATCTTACTTTGCGGTACGAGATTTGATTCCTGGTCGAAGTGACAGTTATCCTGTGGCAATTCGGTAGTGTTTTGTATTCCTTGCACATTAATTATTGGTTGGGACAGCACGATTGCTTACACACGGCCCCCATCATTTTGCATGACACCCATCAGCGCAAGTCTGATAAACCTTACGACCTTCTTTACCTCAGTCATATGATTACAGCAACTAATTAAGCAGAAGAATTCTGGCAACCCTATCGGTCCAGTTGCAGAAACACACTTGTTATAGGAGCACACGACTTCGCGCACTCTCCCGACATTAGCCTAGAGTTGCTAACGTTACCTGCGTCTGAAGCTGGTGACTTTATATAATTACTCCTGCTATGCGTTAAAGTAGGGCCGTGCCGTTACATAAACTTTCGTATTCACCATCCAAATAAATGTCTGTTTCAAGGCGAGATAATATCTGTGATTATTATGGTGTTGGTAGATTTCCTGCAAATCGACTAGTCAAAATGCACGTAGTGATAGTCGCAATCAGTTTGTCTGTTACATTGAAAAGTTACTGATCATCATATATCTCTCGAGGTTAGTTTCCTCCGCACTTGGTCGTTGTCGTTGAATACCTCTCTTTCACGACCGCGGTGATGAACCTTCGTGTTTCATAATATTCTGTAACAGAGCTTGTTTGTTTAAATTGTAATGCACCTTAAATTAATTTGAATTATCCGGTATTTTCAGTCATTTGAAGCAAATCTGTCTTTTTTTTTAATCACTTCATCCCTTTTGTGTTTTCTTTTTGTATTTCCTTGTACTCCGGTTAATGGGCATTTACTACTAATTTAAGAGTTCATGCAGCGTCGTTAAATTATCATCATTTCTCCCCGTCTCGAGTGTCAAATGCACGAAAGTTCCAGAAATGCTGATATGGTTTTGGAAAGATCTGACAAACGGCGCATTAAGCTTCTGTACAAATTTCGTATCAAAGTCCTAAGCACTGACCGTCAGTTGAGGACCCAATAAAGAAACACATGTCACTTCTGTGTACAGGAGTTAAACTTCCGTTAGTTACACATATCTGAACACTGGACGCCGTTTAATTAAATTACCATCGTTACAAATCCAATATATTCAGTCTGACAATAGAGCGCTGTTTGTAACCCTTTTAACGGCACCATAAATTAATGAATTATGTTGCGAAAAGGTGTTGTCCCAGGTCATGAACAGATGGGGTAGGTTAGTTACGATGCCACTCTTCCTGTGTGTGTGCGCGCTCAGGATTTGCATATCAAAACCTCGTTTTTTAACATCGTGTGTGGTTACAAAAACACTGCATAAATAGAGAAGCGATACGATCTGGCAGCTGTGCGTGAAGGTGGCCGTGAGAAAGGTACCGTCCAGTGCAAACGGAAGACACGTTTGTTCCGTAGTCGGTTTCTGCAAACGTAAACGGTGATTGTCAGCAGATAGAAGGAAATAATGGGACATGGATAATCTGGTAATTAGACAATTCATTGCGGTTTATTTATTCTTCTGCTTCTTCCTCTGCCAATAGAAGTTAAGGCATTTCTATAGTAAATCCAACAAGATTCACCAATTTCTCTATTTTATTTTGAATAACACTACGTGTTTCGGGCGGTCTTTCCGTCCATCATTAGGAGTTCAAGACCATACATACAGCAACAGGCATATGTCAAACAGAACTGCTGACGCTTGCTGGCGGGAACGAGATGGAACTCTCGTTCCATCTTGTTCCCGTTAGCAAGCAGACAGCAGTATCTGTTTGACATATGCCTGTTGCTGTATGTATGGTCTTGAACTCCTGATGATGGACGAAAAGACCGCCCGAAACATGTAATTTTATTCAAAATAGAATAGAGACATTGATGCATCTTGTTGGATTTACTATAGAAAGATATTACGATGCACGGCCCTATGAACGTCAAAGAAGTTAAGGCCTCTGCCGTGTTCGGTTCAGAATTAATTATAAAACAGTGTATTCAGCATTTGGTTGGATACATTCGATAAGAATCTGCCTGTCTGAAGACCTATCCCCACGCAGTGTAATGTCTTATACTGATCAATTTAGCCAGTCCCATGGGTCTGTAGGTTTCTTTTACAAAGTTTTGCCACCGTATTCCGAACTGTATTTCAGTCACACAGTGCGTTGATGTAATTCAAATGAAGTTACGTAATATTTCATAATCTGAGTGTTAAGTTATTAAAGATATATTCCAATTTGAACGGTCCCAGGTTCGGGGTAAACACAAGTCTCCGTCCTTGTTTGCTCTGCTTGTGGCAAATAAAAGTAAATGTAGAAGGCACACGTGTAGGCCTACTGTACATGCAGTCATGCGCAAAGACTGCCTATTTATCACTACGACGGATGAGTTGGCTCACAGCAGTGATGGTAAAGAAGGCATCTTATTGATATCCAGGACAGGTAAGAGCTTTATTTGGTGGACAGCAATGGAACGAAACAAGTCGTGCAGAAATTGAAAGCGAAATAATTACGGGAAACGCATAGGGCCGTTGGACGCAGATTATTTTGTTCTATGTTTCCATCTGGTATGTGTACAGCACTCTGAAGCGAACATTCCTAGTTTTTTCAGTGAACAAACCAAGAAAATGCATCAGACTATCTTTATTATTGCTGTCAGACACGTTCTGTCCCTCAGAGAATTTTAAAAGACTTATTACTCACATTTTTTTTTGCAGGTCAAGAATTTAAATTTCTTCGCCTATTTCACATCTGGGCTACTGTCTGTCGGTCGTTCAGTATTTGATTGGAAGTGTAGGGGCATCTTGTAGAGACACATTGTGACGTCAGACATAATTTTGTAAGTACGGGAGTCATGCTACCATGTCCTTGAACCCTGCCGTATAACGACTGATTATTTAGATCTCCTTTATACTACTGCCGCTCTTGACAGCGTCCAAAATTTATGGCTTCTGAAGTCTCCTATATCATACAGATAAACTCATAGGCTCAGACGCTGCTTACATTAAGCTGTGTATTTCAGCTACGTTACGAGAACCCAGTCCCCCAGTAAACGTCGCAGTAAATTTGATCTGCTGGGGAATAACGTTGTGTGACTTCAGGCATTTACTGGTGCTTAACTTGGTTATTTTAGGCGCAAGGAAAAGGACTTAGGGTTGGTTGGGGAAAGTAAGTACGTTATACAGTGTAAAGCAGTATTTCATACAGGTCACCCTGTCTTGGTAAGAATATGAAAGTCAGAAGTATGTTCCGTACTGAGTTTTGCTCCTGAAACGTCTTAAAAATTAGCCATGTGGAGGAACAAGACGAAATGAGAGAGCATAATGTCAGGGTGGATGTTTACGAATAGTTGTGAGTGAGGTAGGTGAAAGGAGGTGGCTCAGAATCATGTCTAAGAGAGTGGCTTGTTAGTGGCTTTTTTCAGTGGTTCTGCATTTCATCACTGGCTTAATAATGTTATAGATATCTTAGAAATATCAAGAAAGGAAAAAGAAACTTACCGAAATTTCTTGTTTTCTTTTAATTACGGGGGCGAGTGGTGCCGCATTTGGTTGAGGCATTGCGCCACAAGAGGTAAGGTTCCGGGTTCGATTCCCGGTAGGGTGATTGAAAATTTTCAGCAGACGTCTTCCTTCTGTCCGCATTCAGTAATATGAGGTCCACACAGCCTGTTACAGAAGTGAATACTAAGGAGTATCCTTGGGGTTAAAGTGCGGCCGGCGCGTAGAGCTGACAACTGTGCCGTCCTAGTTCTGCCGAATGTCAAAATAAGGCTGGAAGCCTAACATTCTATCCACCCTCCGAGTCTTCATACTTGTTACGGGAAAGCTTTTACTTGTTTAATTACGTATGAGACAGCATGCATGTCGTTAAATTTGGGAGTGAGGTTTAATTTGTCTTGTCGAAGTTCCATTTGTGTGGTCATTGTTTGATCTACTATTGATAATATATTCATAATTAGACAAATTTTTTTGAAATGTGCTGTGAACGTAATATAGATCTGCGTAATATATTTGTCGACTATACGCAGGCTTTTGACTGTGTATATAGGAATAAAATAATAGAATGTTTAGTGCAATATAAAGTTCCAGCAAAATTAATAAGACTGATTGAGTTAACCATAATTAATACTACAGCAAGAATTAAGATAAACTATGGATATGCAGAAGAGTTTAAAGTGGAATCTGAAGTAAAAGAAGGAGATCCACTTTCAGCAACTCTGTTTCATGTAGTTGTAGTAGTAAAGCAACTAGATTTAAGATGCCGTATATCTACACTTTAAAACAGTGTTCTACCTATTCTGATGAGACACTGATAACAACAGTAACACAACAATCACTAATTCGTACTTTGCAAAGATTGACAAATCAGTCTATACATTTTTGATTAATTGTAAATAGCCAAAAAACTGAATATTTAAGGTGTTCAAAGTCTAAAAGTGATCTGAATGATGTAGATGTCGACTCCAAATATTTGGAACAAGTAAAGTCCTATAAATATTTTGGATCAGTTGTAAGTGGAGATAATTCAATTGAAGAAGAAGAAGAAGAAGAAGGAGAAGTTAAAGAAAGAGTTGCCATGGACATTAAAGTTTACCATGCCAATCAAAATATATTTTAAAGCAAGTTAATATCAAAGAAAGCCAAATCAAAGTTCTGTTGAAATATACGACCTGTGATAACATATTCCAGCGAAACGTGGGTACTGAAAGAGTCTGTGAAACGGAAGTTACTGGTAACTGAAAGAAAGGTTAAGAAGAATGTTCGGACCTAAAAAGGACAGAGATTGTGTGTGGAGAATTAAAACAAGTGATGAACCGGCAGTTAGGGTTCGAACCCTGAACGTGTCCTTTACGAGATTTAATTATTTATTTTTGACTTACCGATCGGGTTAGGTATGTACTGTACAACGTCTGGCTTTAGAAATATGGACAGAGAAAGTTGTTTTGGAAGAAGGGTGACGGCATGTCACTTCAAAGCGAAGGGACAAGTCTCGGTGTTTGTGAAATCCCATACTAGACCCTTCTTACTGTCATAATTCGTCCTAGGGAAAGTTACGTTGTAACGCGCCCCAAGATATTCGTTTTGCAAGCTTGGGGTCGCTGAACTCAAATTAGGGCGTTCGCCCGAGCCGTTTGGTTTAGCCAGTTAGTTTGAATTTTTAAAATGTTACATTCGGCGTGTTGGGGACGACAGAATTTCGGTATCTGGAGGGATGATTTCTTTGTACTGTACAACAGGCCGAGGACGCGAGCTTGGGTGCAAAGGACTCGTTTTGGTACATCGGAGTCAGAAGGACGCGTTGTAGGATCGTCGTATCTCCCACAACAAAAATTTATAGTCAAAATTAAGATATTAATACAAAAATGTATCGCGAGGTGCTAATCGTTTTCCATAGGCGTACAGGGAAAAACATGTATTTCAAAATTAGTTAATCAAAGGGTCTGACGTTTGGATGATGTACACATAAGTGACCACTGAAGTGATCGTTTTCATTTACCCTGCTCTGCCATAAGTGTCAGCACAGTGTATTAAATTAATGACATTACCCGTTTATCGCCAGTAACTCAGTGACACATATTTCTTTGGGGATGCATTGGTGTAGTGAATGCTGGAGCTGGGACACCTACACGCAATATTCCCATTTAAGGTAAGACCGCATCTCGCCTATCCTGAGCTGCCCCCCCCCCTCCCCCTTACGCAACCCAGATGAACGGTAACACTAATTAGAAGTAAGAATGTAATGAACTAATTTATACTCAAAGATTGAGGTGGTTTGGCCATTTACACCGAATGACAAATGGCAGGTTGGTCAAAAAATAGTTTGAGTGGAAACCGACATCTACAAATTCGCAGAAAGACCAAAAATTAGATGGGAAAACGATATCAAAGAAGACATAAGAATTATGAAAATAAATAATTGGAGAGAATGCGTCCAGGATCGGGTTAAATGGAAGGAAGTAGTTGAAAGTTCAGTTGTAACGTCTGAGAAAGAGGAGGAGGAGGAAGAAAAGTGGTCATTGTCTGATATTCGCAACATGCACCACCGAAACGGACTGAAATCGGATGCATACCTTAATGCAGAGACTGTGCTGTAGAGTTTAAAATCACGCACCCTCAACAGGGTGTGAAGTGGACAGGCAGTGTAAAGTGAAAGACAGCAACAGATGCATTACAGTTGCTCTTTTTTTTTTTTAATATTGTTACGGACTTTACCATTTCGGCTGTCACAATTATGCCTACTCTTATACATTGAAAGGACGCCGTTAAACGTGGATGGTCTCTGTTGTTACGGCAGTGGTTAACACATCTGTGACTGGATTATAATGTGCAGCACCTCAACCCCCACCCACCCCTCACCTCCCAAAAAGCGTGGTCGCGCCATTGCGGCATCTCACCAGCCGACAACTGAGTGCACACGCTGCAGAACAACCTTTGCGTTCTTATCTGCTTTCTCTGCGTCTTCTTTCTTTGTTCTCTTTCTTCTATTCTCCTTTCTTCCTCTCTATATTTTGCCCTTACTCTGCATTCCGTCTTTTTTATTGTCTCTTTTAGGCTGCCTTTCGTTTCTCTCTCTTTACTTCGTCGTCTTTTTCTTCTTTTCTATCCTCATTTATTATCCTTCATTTGTATTCTTTCTGTTGTGTTTGTCCCATTTCTCAAGTTTTTTTCCTTTCCCTTCCAGTCCTTAATTTTTTTTTTTATACAGGGAAATTGCATCTTCGGGAATTCAGTCTTCGGTTTCCTCGAAACGCTGGACTTAACCCTCTTCTCCTCTTTTCCGGGCCCCGCGGCAGACTGTGAAGTCTGCGTGTCATCTGCTGGAAACTTGTGAATGAACGTGGCAGCTGTCTAACGTGGGGACCACACGCATTAAACCAATTACAATCAAAAATGCTTTAAATCATTCGCAGTGATGGAGGAATTTGGTTTCGGGTTAAAACAACGAGCTGGTGGTCGGGCGGAAGTGTGTCCCGTATTAGGAAGGTTATGGATGTCACCCCAAAATTTCCTACTTGATTAAAATGACTTCCTTTCCAAATTAACCCCCCCCCCCCCCCCCCCCCACATACCCACCCCTCATCCTCTCCATTTTT
>Ga0123354_10017457_pt1 | contig 11244 bp, 9 predicted proteins | sample TergutLab28metaG_2_FD_97872 | JGI IMG/M metagenome (GOLD analysis project Ga0123354, IMG submission 97872) | Labiotermes labralis P4 segment gut microbial communities from Petit-Saut dam, French Guiana - Lab288 P4 | ecosystem: Host-associated > Arthropoda: Insects > Digestive system > Gut ... | reverse complement strand
GTCCAAATATTCTCCTCAACACCATATTCTCAAACACCCTCAGCTTCCTTTCCTCCCTCAATGTCAGCGACCAAGTTTCACACCCATACAAAACAACAGGCAAAATTATAATTCTATATATCTGAATCTTTATATTTATGAATAGCAACCTAGAAGACGAAAGATTCTGCACCGAATGATAACAAGCATTTCCTGGCGTCAATCTGCTCTTAATTTCTTCCGGAATGCTGACTACCTAGACTAAAAACACACTCTCAGAACATGCAATATGTATTGTTTTCCACTGCATCAATGGTTGCAAGAATGCGCCCAACTGCATCTCGTGTTCCAGAATGAGGCTGTCAGCCTCAGACCCAACCCCCATCCTTGAGGTGCAGTCTTCGATTCTAGTGACTTCTCTTTAGGGAGGTTGGTGAACTCCGAAGGAACCCTCTCTCACCCCCTCGTTGTGAGACACCTTTGGCTCCTCTGTTGCGACCCTACCTAGTGGCCAGTCCCCAGTTCCCCATTTCAATGGCCTCTTTCTCTCAATATTCTACCGCACACCATCACCAAATGGCGCATACTCCCAAAAACAGAACTAGTGATAGGATCACTTGCACTTGTGTTTCGAATTCGAAAGTTGTATATTTCAAATCTCAACCTGGAAGCAGCAATTGTGACTAACTTCATATACACGGTCTCCTTCGGTCCGTCACAGAAAATACCCGGATAAGTAAATAAATGATCAAATGAACTGTCAATCACTACTGTCATTTTTTAAAACATTGTTTTTGTCTGATATCGCTACATGTACTTCTAAGACGCGAATAACAGACCATCAGTGCTCCACAATATACGGCAGTGGTAAATATCCTTACCACGAACATGTAACAACCATGCACATTAACATGAACCCATAAGCTGTCGACACCTTAATAGGATCACAAAAACATCACGGCTGAGAATGTCATACCTCAAATCAACAAATATCTTACCATCCCTTGCAGCCATCCACAAAACTATCGTGTGCAAGTGTAGATATACATAAAAAAGAACTGAAATCAAGTCTTTTGACAGAAACACTATACAAAAAAAAACCACACAATATTATTATAATATTTTAATATACCGCTGAACACATAACAATACTTCGGCCAATAAAAACAAATCCAATCCACATTTAGATATTAGTATTTTTTAACTACTAACGTATATCAGTGCTTATCTTCTCATATATGTTTATGCCAGTGTCTGCTGCTGTATTCGTGAATAAGCCGAAAAATGGAACATTATAAAATAGAAGATTTTTTTAAAGTTGTTTACTCAGTGCATTTCGAAACAATATATTCATTTATTACAACCAATCAAACGCACTGTATCCTATACAATAAAACAGTACAACCAAAACTTTTAACATTTTTCAGCATTAATACGCCATCTTCAGGAAGCGGCACATGTACTCCCTGAAACGGCATATTCATGCCGAAACATGTCACAGTAATGTATCTACTGTTATGTGTATATGACACAGTGCATTTGGTTGGTTGAAATAAACGAATATATTAATAAAAGATATCGTATGAAAATACAGCTGTGACTGACGGTCTGTTTGTTCACTCATTTACTTCTCATTACAGTGGGATAACTCACCCTAAGATTATACGATAAGAATACGTGAAGATAGGCCACGAGTTTTGTCGCCATGCATTTTCCAGTTTATCACTGGCACATCCCTGTACCATCCTACACGATACATTGAACAGAGGAAGCGTCATTAAATAAACCAATAATCAATCGACGAACTCGGTCGTAGATTCGGGGTCTATAATGAATTAAAAAGGGCGCAGGAAAGGTAACAGACTACACAGCACAGGATGATGAGGTGTCAAAAGTTATACACCGCGCCCCTGTCTACTCACACATTGGATGAGCACTCCCATGCAGATCTCTGAGAGTCTGGCTGGAGCGGAGTCTCTGGTCCTTTTCCCAGTAGATCGAATGGCACAGGACGAAGTGGATAATGACCTTGATAACCTCCTCAAGTGGTGACTTATTTGATGTTCATCTTCAACGGACATGATGTCTTCGACGGTAGAACACGTGCAGTTTCCATAAGGATTTTCGTCCTCCGAATTCAAAGTGGAGTCTTTATGAACTAAGCAGTCGGTCGCCACAAGATTTGAATAGATGTGACTGGCAGGGTCTTCAGAGGAAATGATAGCTGAAGCCCTAGCATTTGGTGTCGGCATGGACCCGTATTTATTTTTCGTAGTGCATATGGTTTCTTTTTCAGTACTCTGTGAACTTTGATTATCCTTTGTTGTTAACGACGAGGCGTTTACGGGCTTGGCCTTTTCTACAAGTTCAACTTCCTGTAAAGTTTGCTCGCAGGCAGAAGCGTCCTCATTTTTCCCATCGACTCTGACGCTACATAAATACGTAGCTTTGTAATGACCTTCTATAAATTTCTGCTTTCGAATGCAATGGCAAATGTTACTATATTTATTAATAACACTGATTTCTTTATCATCACTAACTGACGAGTTCCCAGGCGAAGAGACTTTTCCTTTTATTGTATCTTCTTTTATAACAATGTTCCCATATTCTGTTGCTCGACTATTCCTTGGCTTAACAACCGGCAATGGCACCGCGTATTCGTTGCACACATCGACTGGATTTGATATTTTCTTCCTTGGAAGTACTTTTCTTAGCGTATGGTCGTGGTGATGTGAAGAATCTGAATGGGCAGTAACACACTCGAGCAAAGAACTTGACGAATTGCGTCTTTTTGATTTAGAAACGCCGTGACTACAACAATGCGACGAAGCCTCCGAAACCAAAGAAACTCTCTCGCTAACACTTCGTCGCTGCGTCGTTGACTTGCACCTATTTTCAAGACCACTTAAAGATGAATTCAGCATTTCACTTGAAACACAATCCCCCTCAGCGTGCGTTTTGCTGACCACGCTAGGACTGCAACACTCCGATTTCTCTTCGCCTCTTCCCAGTTTTGTAAGATCGCTTTCTGATTTCGATGACCATGAAGTTGCTTTGTTTTGAAGTCGTAAAAATGGCTCCACAACATTTGATTTCCGTCTGATGCCGGACGTTGTTTCAGGTTCTGTTTGTTGTGTTGAATTCGTTTCCATTTTCTATTTAATTGTGATTAAACACTTACACACAAATAATAAGCAAACTAAAAAATAGTGATGAAAGATGTTGCACTTCCTAAATTTTTTTTTGATATCGGAATTATAGTTCAGAAGTTACAACCACGTATCAAGTTAAACCAAGCACAGAGACGCTGAGAGTAAGGTAGGAATACATGGGTAAATGTATTTATGTGTATCTCCCTCTAACGTTTGTAGGTCAGTCTAATAAAACATCCTTCTTTTCAAGAAAATAAGTAACTTCTTACTTCAAAAAAAGCTGCTGTCTGTGAAGCACTCGCCTTCGTGTGCGAGGTCAATAATGTAATCGTGTTGATAGCTGTCATGACGACAATGAAACGGATCAGACCGAATGTACGGGAACGAGGAACGGCGTGAGGCTGATGGCTGATCGACCGGAGATGAACTGAATAGCTTGCAGTAGCTAGCAAGACACCAGCTTCATCTTTCTTACCTTCAACATGGCGTCTTGTTTTTCACTTACCTCTCCCTTGATGCATGGAACAGGTTCAGAGAAAGATGTTAAAAGTCTGCTTGCCATGCACCTTTCTTCCTGCCGCATGTTCTCTGTCTCTGTCTATTTCACTTCAGTAAAGATATATCTTCTCTTTTTCATATCTTACAAAGTTTTAATGCTAGAGGGAGCCAAGTCGAAGTTTGGCGTCCTAGCACTACTCTTACGACAAGAAGTTTCAAATGCCCGTATTTTGTATTGTTTGTTTTTAACTCTAAGAAGAATAGTCCAAATTTCATTGCACTGCTATCCCAGTACATTTCCACATAGTCTCTCCTTCCCCACAACCTTGGCTTTTATAATATTGTGAAACGAGCTTCTATATTCCCTGTGTTTTGAAATCCGTGTCTCATGTTATCAGCCATACTGTTACAAGTGCTTCCATCTCGCAATGATCTTTAAATTTGTAACTGCCAGGATTTTCCTTCAGAGCGGAAAGCAAATGGCAGTCGCTCGTTAAGAATTGCGCCTCGTGCACCTATATTTAAATTAAGGGTAGATTCATCAGTTACGGAATTATATGCCATGTAGACTTATTTTCTGACCGACTGTCTTCTATTCTGCCAGTACGAGTATTGAGGTTGCCATGTTGATCCAAACCAGTTCAGTTTCTAATCACGTTTCCTGAACATCAGCAGAAACTTTCACGATACGAATCATAAATCTAATCACAGCAATAGGAGATCCTAACAAACACAACCATCATGTTATTAATGAAAATATAATTTCTATAGCAATTACTTGCATTCGCAACTGAGATAAGAAATTGTAACTACTATGAGAGTCTATATACAAGATTCAACAACCGGAAAAAAAACATGCAATATCTAACTACAATGGTCTGTATGAAAGAATGGGAGGAAATATTAAAAATTAATTGAGTGGGAAAAACAAGAATATATGTGCCAAGTGTGGACTGCATTCGACTGGATTAGGGTAGGACCCAGCAGCTAGCTATTGCGAAAGAACACCTTACTGAAATCCCGGTTTTCACAAAACGTTGGGAATATATGTTACAGTTTAGTGTCTATCTCGTCATATAGTCTCTTCTCTCTGGAACTGCACTAACAAAAGTGTTAGATTTTATAGAAGACATTTAATAAAAATTCTCTTCTCAGGTGATTTCGAGCAGTCGCGAAAAGCGCCTTACTAGTTTCATGTCCGTCCGTCTTGCTGCATGTATCAGCGCCACTGCCACTACCTGGTTTTCCGTGAAATTTGACATTGGGTGCTTTCGTGACAATCTGGTTATAAACTCCAAATTCGGTTAAATTCAGACAAAAATATCGGGAACTTTACGGGAAGACCTAAGTAGGTTTTCTTGCTGCTAGCGACATAAATTCGTCACAAAAGGATTTTTCCATAACACTAAATATTATTATATTGTTGGCAATGATATGTATCTCAACAATACACATAAGGCATTGTTGCAATTCCATTGCCAGAATGGTTAAGCGAACATTGCGTATTATTACTTTTTCTATCTTTTAAATGTTTCAGCACACTCTTAGAGAGATACGCCGAGCGAGATTCCTGTTTTGCATTCGTCGCAGAGCAATACTTGAATGTACCGCGCGGAAAATAAGTTCCATAACCTCGCTTTCACTAACGACAGGTTAATTACAAGACACAGCACAAAACTAGAGACACAATGCAGCATGATTCACATCTTGCTGACGATTAAGAAATGTGCCTTTCATGCGCAACTTCCTCAGAGTGTTCTTTTAGAATATCTAATTATTGATTTAGTGCGTGGACATGTCACAGGATTTTTACGCTAAGGATATAACATGCTTAAGGCAAAGTCCCCAAGATTTGGTGGAAAGGGGATACACAATACGTAGTGTGGCCTTGAATGATAAAAGCGTTGTAAAATATCTATGCCTTGGAAGCCATGTTTAACAAGATTGGACGAAATTATTAAGACAACATTACATAATATCCCAATAGGTGAGATAAATACATACATATACATATCTATTATATATATTGTATATTTTAAGCTGAAAGATCGAAAACGCTCATTGAGCGGGAAAAAACGACCACAACGCGTTGTGACATTAGAGAAACAGCGACAACGCGAAATTGCGTGTTGTGGCTGTTTTTAAACAAACGCAACGCGTTGTGGCGTGTGAAGATATGCCATGATGCGAAAGTCGTGTTGTGGCTGTTAAAGGAAATGACCACAACGAGTTCGAACTTCATGAAAAGGCCACAAACCGCCGAGGAAGTGGCCTGTCCGCTAATGGACATCTTTTGTATGTTCGGTGCCCCATTCATACTGCAGAACGACAATGGCCGCGAATTTGCGAACAAAATAATACAAAACTCGGTTGTTATGTGGCCAGGAATGAAGCTCGTGCATGGAAAGCAGAGGCATTCTCAAAGTCAATGATCAGTTGAAAGCTCCAACCAATATGTTCGAGACATGTTGGTTGCTTGGATGTCCGACAACAACACGAAACCTGGTCTGAAAACTTCGGTTTATCCAAAGCAAGAAAAACCGAGCTCTGCATTCAGTCATCAAGACAAGCCTTTATGAGGCTATGTTTTGAACGGTGCAGAGGATCGGACTTGGGAATTCTCTGCTCACTGAAGACATGTACTCTTCAATTGAAACTGAAGAAGAACTGAACAGCTCTTTAATGCAGGAATGAATAATGGTCGGGACAAGGAAGATAAGGAAGAGACCAACCAATGGGGTAGAAAAGATGAAGATGAAAATCAAACCAATGACATTTCAGAAGAAAGAGTAGAGAAGAAAGACAACAAAAAAGTTTACTGTGCGATTTGTGAGGAGTCATCAGGCGCTCACAAGTGTTCAGTGTGTGACCAGTTTGTTCATGCTGTTTGTGGAAGTTACGGTGAAGGCAGTGAGGGTTTCGGACTGAAAGTCACTTGCAACCTCTGGTCAGGAACGACGAGCTCAAAAATGGTTTCTCTCTCCAACTCAAGTTCATATTGGGACAAAAGTTGTGGTAAGGGTGCCTGACCTTGATCGAGGACGTCTAACCCCAGAAATATCCTAGGAGTTGTCGTTGATGTCAGCTCTTCTGGGCTTTATCTGTTGGGTAAGAAGCAAGGCCTACTTGAGCGGCTGTATGCTCGCAATGAATTCACAACTGCCGACAACTTCATCGAGGCATATGAAGTGCCCTCAAGTTCACTATCTCTTCGGTCAGCCTCAATTATAACGTCTGGCAGTAAGCAGGGATTTGTAAGCTGCCACTGTAAGAGGTACTGCATCAATAAAAAGTGCAAATGTCTTTCGAAAAAATATGAAGTGTAATTCTAAGTGTCATTCTAACAGCTCCTGCAAAAATAAATGAGCTTCGCCATTGTTCTTCATTAGGCCTACGTTACATATATTTTTTATCAATAATTTACTAAACTTATAACCCGTTCATTGAAAAGACATTTCACATTGTGGTTGTTTCTCTCATGCCACAACGCGTTGTGGTTATTCAAAAACAGCCACAACACGCAATTTCGCTTTGTAGCTGTTTCTCTAATGCCACAATGCGTTGTGGTCGTTTTCTCCGCTCAATGAGCTTTTTCGATCTTTGGGCGTAATACATATATTAAATACAACCATAAGTGACATGAAATACATTTTGGTGTTGCTGTTGCTAGTTGCTACTTGTTAGAGGATCTGGGGTTCGAGTGTCAGTAAGGAAAAGAGAACCTCTGCTCGAAAAGTTGCCGACCGGCTCTGGGGCTTACCCAGCCTCCTAGTTAACGGGTACCGCAATCTTTTCTCGGCGTTCAGTCAACCACCCACCTCCATCTCGAGCCGAGGTTAAGAATGAGTGAAGTTATTTCTCTGCTCTTCCTATATGTCATTATGGTGTGCACAGGGACAACTTTACCTTTTACCTTTACCTTAACTTAGTCTGCGATCTACAGTGTGTAATCAAATTCCATCCCGAAAATTGCATCTCGACTGATTCTTTCCTCTTACCTGGCTAGTTAGAGAGACCACGCTTCACAAAGTACGATAACGATTAGACGAACATTACCTTGCGCAAAACGTGTACCTCTTTACCCTATAAATGCTCTAGGCAGCAACATAACTTGGGAAAATAATAATAATAATTATTATTATTATTATTATTATTTGTACTATCATCTCTTGTCACAGATCTTTTCTTCTTGGCATTCCTCTTGAACCAGCGGTGATCCCCACCGCCCAGGCTTTAAGCTTCACACTGCGATACTTTCCTTACTACTTGTGATGTACCAAGTATAGCTGCCTTTTGTAGTAAATCTATAGAGTGCTTTCCTGGTATATCTTCCAAATCTTCCCTTAAGCTTCTCGTTACTATTCCAGTGACTCCAATTATTACTGGTAAAATCGTACATTTCAGGTTCCACATTCGTTGTATCTCTACACCTAAACTCTTGTATTTTAACTTCTTTTCAACTTCCTTTACACGACATTTCTGTCTGCAGTTATTGCCACAGTGTGCAGGTTTTCTCTTTTTTGTTTTTAATTATTATATCTGGTCTTATTATCATCATCATCATCATCATCTCCATCTCCTTTATGCACGGTATTTATACTTATATTCCTGAGACAAACTGTGTCCCTAGGGAATACAGTGTTGCAGCTATTCTGTTGTTACTATTCATGGTGCTTATATCGCCAGTTTCGGTGTTGAATCTATTGTAATTTTACATAAGTACTTTCCGAAGTATGTGTGCAGTGCCCAATATGGCTGTTTTCTGGAGTTCCTTAACTTCATGTTTTCCCGGTATGTTGCTCGCGTATTTTCTGAATGACTTTGAAATAGTCCCAGTCGCCCCTATTATTACTGGTGTAACCTTTGTTTTTACATTCCACGTGTGCTGTATTTCTATTGTAAGGTCTTTATATTTTAGAATCTTCTCGGCTTCTTTCTTAATCACATTTCTGTCTCTTGAGATTTAATAAGTCGCTTTTTTTTGTTCATGGCGCAATAGCCCCTAGTGGGCTAGGGGCTCCTTATTATCGAGGCTTCACTGTCACACTCAGGCACACTACACTCGGTAGGACTCCTCTGGACGATTGATCGGCCTAACGTAGAAAATTCTACCTGACTACATACTTCACTCACGACAGACTGATATCCATGCCCCCGGCGGGATCCCAACTCGCAATCCCAGCAATCGAGCGGCCGCAGACCGACGACTTAAGACCACGCGACGAATGGGATCCGCTTTTCTTTTGCTTGGCACAACTGTAACCGCAACTTTATGTCGAAGACCTATAGGCGTTTATTTGCATTTGGGGCACCTAAATATTTATTGGAGCTAAAAATGTTTCGAACAAAACTTGCAGAGAAAAATATAACACATACAGTAAAACTCCACTTATCCGGATTAATTGGGACGGACAGCCATCCGGATATGCAGAAAATCCGGATAATTGTATTTTTCTTTGAAAACAGGCTACATTTACAGTCTGAAGTGGTAAAAGAGTTTCTACAAACACATATTTATTTGCGTGCAAATGAAGTGTTAATACGTAATTCCTTACTTGCATTTGACAAATGGAGGAAAAATTTAAGCCACAAAAAGATGTAATACAATTACAGTAAGAAAATGTTTACCCGGAGTGCCAAGCCGATCCAGATAACCAGCGCGTCCGGATAAGAGGAGTTCTAACGTATTTCATAAACAATATGTTTTTCGATAAGTTTAACGGGTTTCGAGGTAATTTAACAATGCCGTACAAATGTGCAGGTATTTCAGAAATCGCCAAATAAGCAACCAACAATCTTATGGGATGTTACGTAGCGTAAATTGGTAGCTAGTTACCGACGTTTCGGGACGAACTTTCGGTCCAATATTCAAGGTCAAAAGTTCAAAAAGCTGTCCCGAAACCTCGGAAACCAACTACCAATCTACGCTGTGTGACACATCAGAAGATCGATGATATCGTCTACACCGCGAAGGAAGCCCGAATTCACGGAATAAGCAATGTCCCTCTGAACATATCCACTGTTACAACGTGCAGGAAAAAAAAATGAATTCTCGAGTGTTGTTACGAAGCGTTGAAATCAGGCTCTTTTTGTTTACTCATGTTGTTATTTTGACGTAGCGCTCTATTCTAACAAGTCTTTGAAGCACACACTAAACACAGTGCACGTGTACATTTAACTTTCCTTCAGCGTGTTAATACAGACAACATTCATTTCCTAATCGTCATTATTCAATCATTCAATAGGTATTTCTGGGTTACCGCCAACCAAAACAGGCCTAAATACCTATCTAACAGTTAAAAAGTTTTGTGTAGACTGAATTTGTCACAGTGTTAATGATTCAGATTAGTGAAGATCTCTTCTTTCACACATCATCTGACACTGCGCACGTTTTCTAACAGTTACAGGGTATAATATGCAGAGCATTGGTTTTGTCGTGTCTCTCTCTCTCTCTCCTCCCCCCCCCCCTTCCGAACACAGCCAAAGCCCATTAAAAAAAGTCAACTCATTATTAAAACATTCAACATATCCCTGTAACGTACTGATCTTCGAGCATTTACCTGCGTCTTAAGTTTTGAATGAGTACATTTCTGAAGTGGAGATATAAAAAAAAAACAGACAGTAGGACGGCATTTCCAAGTTTACAAAATGCGGCTGTAGTTAGGCTTCACTCCTCCCAGGTTTTCTAAATATTGTTGTGATGTAAAACATGTTTAAACTCAATTTAAATTCGCCTATTACTGTCATAAACAAAAACAGCAATGCACCCACATTGGAGATGGCGCGCGCACACCCAAACGCACGCACACACGCACGCACGCATAGCTGTGTACGTCTATTTTAAGTTACTGTTGGAGTACTAGACCGAAGGAAATCAGAGAAACCATTAGATGGTACATTATAAGGTGTTTTCATATAATGACGCTGCGAAAATTCTTCTTAAAGCGAGCCGGCATAGGATAGTTCAGCGCTTACAACGGGCTTAGCTAACCTTACTGATAGAAAACTCTATATATTGCGACGATTTTTGCTGTTAGGGAAAAAAAGCTTCGTGCCGTGCTCTGAAACTGTTCTGCAGACGTGGATGTGACCATAGCAAATTGGAGTAAATCTTATACTGGTTCAACTTCGGTTGGCGGAGAAATGCAGATCCGAGAGGTGGTGTGCAGTTTTCACGAATCATGTTCACGGGTAGTCAGAGGTTATATTCGTCCCTCTCAACAGTCTCTCTTCCGATAACGTCAGCAAGAAACCATAGGAAGCAAGCACGAGTCGAGCACTTTAGGTTTTCTTCATGAAGTAAAAAAATAGACTGCCTGACGTGTAATTCATGTCTGTCCGTACAGAAAGAATATCGTCGTCTACGCTGGAACTTATTTTACGTTTAAGTTTATTTTAATTCCATAACGTACAGCTTCATTAAAAGTTGTTGGGCAATTCATGCAGGCTGAATCACTGGTTCAGCCTACACTCGGATACCACATCACCAACTGACAATCCCGCTACATAACACCAGCACGCCTCAAGTCAGCCTACACAACGCAACAAATAGTCGCAAGCTCCTGAAGATGGACGTATTAACGTCTGAAACATGTTGAGCAGTAGATAATAAAGC
>Ga0123354_10017456_pt1 | contig 11246 bp, 5 predicted proteins | sample TergutLab28metaG_2_FD_97872 | JGI IMG/M metagenome (GOLD analysis project Ga0123354, IMG submission 97872) | Labiotermes labralis P4 segment gut microbial communities from Petit-Saut dam, French Guiana - Lab288 P4 | ecosystem: Host-associated > Arthropoda: Insects > Digestive system > Gut ... | reverse complement strand
TGTGTGTGTGTGTGTGTGTGTGTGGTGTGTGTATGTGTGTGTGTGTGTGTGGTGTGTGTGTGTGTGTGTGTGAATTCGTTTTTGAAACTACGGAAAACAATTAGGCAAATTCAAAATAAATTTAGTATGCATCACTATTTCAGTAAGATAAAAAATATCAGGGAATTGTATAGGGGCATCATTGACTTTAGGAAGAGTTACCAACCTAGAACTTACATAGCAAAGGATGAGAAGAGTGGTTTGTTTGCAGACTCCCACAGCATTTTGGCTAGGTGGAGGAACCATTTCTCTTAGCTATTGAATGCATATGGGGTTAATGGTGTTAGGCAGACAAAAATACACACAATAGAACCACTAGTGCCTCAGCCAAGTGCCTCAGAGTTTGAGGTGGCTATTGAGAAACTAAAAGCCACAAATCACCAGGTGCTGATCAAATCCCAGCAGAACTGATTAAGGCAGGGGGTAGAACAATTCGCTGTGAGATTCATAAACTTATTATTTCTATTTGGAATATTTGTACCTCTTTATAATAAGAACGTTAAAACAGACTGTAGTAATTATAGCGGCATATTACTCTTGTCAACTACGTACAAAATTTTATCGAGCATTCTGCTGTCAAGGTTAACTCCATATGAGAGGAAATTATTGGGGATCATCAATGTGGATTTCGACGCAACAGGTCAACTACTGATCATATATTCTTCATTCGTCAAATACTTGAGAAAAAATTGGAATACAACGAAGCAGTGCATCAGCTATTTATAGACTACAAGAAAACGTATGATTCATTTAGGAGGGAGGTCTTTATAATATTCTCATTGAGTTTGGCATCGCCATGAAACTGGTATGGCTGATAAAAATGTGTCTGAATGAAGCATATAGCAGAGTCCGGGTAGGCAAGCATTTGTCTGACATGCTTCATATTAGGCATAGTTTGAAGCAAGGACATGTTTTATCGCCATTGCTTTTCAACTTTGCTTTAGAGTGCGCCTTTAGGAGGGTTCGGGTAATCCAGGATGGCTTAAAATGAAATGGTGCACATCACCTTCTGGTTTATGCAGATGACGTTAATATATTGGAAGGAAGCGTAGATACTGTGCAGGAAAACGCACAAGCTTTGGTAGTGGCTAGTAAGGAGATTGGGCTGGAGGTAAATGCAGATAAAACTAAGTACATGGTCATGTCTCGAGATCAGAATACAGGACGAAATCACAATATAGAGACTGATAATAGTTCCTTTGAAACGGTGGAAGAGTTCAAATATTTGGGAACAACTTTAACAGATCAAAATTCTACTGAGGAACAAATTAAGAGAAGCCTGAAGTCAGGAAATGCTTGCTGTCATTCGGTGCAGAATCTTTTGTCTTCCAGGTCTATATCCAAAAATTTAAAGAGTAAGATATACAGGACTATAATTTTGCCTGTTGTTTTGTATGGGTGTGAAACTTGGTCGCTCACAATGAGGGAGGAACGTAGGCTGAGGGTGTTTCAGAATAGGGTGCTGAGGAGTATATTTGGGCCTAAGAGTGACGAGGTAACAGGGGAGTGGAGAAAACTACATAGTGAGTAGCTTAGTGATCTGTACTCATGGCCTAATATTGTTCGGGTGATTAAATTGAGTCAAATGGGATGGGCGGGGCATGTAGCGGGCATGATTGAGAGAAGAGGCGTATACAGGGTTTTGGTGGGGAAACCTTGGAAGATCCTGGCATAGATGGGAGGACAATATTAAAATGGATCTTCGGGAAGTGGGATGTGGGTGTATGGATTGGATCGAGCTGGCTCAGGATAGGTACAGGTGGCGGGAACTTGTGAATGCGGTAATGAACCTTCGGATTCCGTGAAATGAGGGGAATTTCTTGACTAGCTGAGAACCTGTTTGCTTCTCAAGAAGGACACTGCTTCATGGAGTAAGTAAGTAACTAAGGTAATGCATCACCATTCCATTATTTGCTTGTTATCATGTAAAATAACCACTGCCACCGGGTGATAACCCAATTGCAGTTAAAAAATATTATTATTATTATTTACAAACCATTTCCTAAATCAGTTATAGTATTTGATAACATTCTCGTGCTTGTTTGATCATCCGAATAATCTGATTAACCCAGCTTCCTCGGTCATAGTTCGCTTGGATAATGGACGCTTTACTGTGAAACCGATTTGTAATATTGTATAGAACTTGAATTTTCGACCTTTGTTCATTGATATTGTGATAGCCATATGAATGTTTAAAGTTGCAACTTACCGTAGCGTCACCGTAAGCTTCTTCGATATTTACTGAATGAAGTTCTGCTGTGTGAAAGGGTAAAGTTGCCCACGTATAATTTGCCTCTGTCCACTGCCTGAAGGCTTGTGGAGGGACCGTGTAAAGGTAAGATACGGCTGTACTCCACGTCACTAATTGGGAGTGTGTGTTCAAGTTCGGGCCCCTCCGCTTTGCCCCCCATGAAAGAAACCTCGGTACCCTTTAATTACAACTTTTTTGGGCTGACTGCATGGAGTCTGGTGCCTGCGATAGGTCAAGGCGAATTCTTTTCTGGGGCAGACGGCAATCATTCGCAGTCGTGTGGCAAAACACGACGCAGAGTTACGACACGTGGTTAAGCTAACGAGTCTTAAGGAGACGTCATAATGTGTCATTTGTTTAACTTAATTTATTCTATTCCATTTTAAAACGCGACTTTCTTTTTATTGGGTGGTTTCAGTGTGTGCTTATTTATATCTGAGGTGATAACAGTTATTTGGGCCATGATAAGTGGGCCCCTTTAAGCCTGGCATAACGCGTCCTTGGTTGGAGGATGGAGGAACGGCCTCCCACATGGGGGAGGGGGGGGGGCGGGAACTGCAAATAGATTGAATAAGCAGTCTCAGAGAGCGACAAGAGGTATTCCTGCAGCTTGGTGGGGGTTTGGACGAGGGGATAACATCTCGCCATGAAACTGAACGCTTTACGAGGTGGTAATTTTCTTTTTAGTGGCGCGGGAGCCCCTTGTGGACCAGTGCCTCCTCATTTTCGAGGCTTCACGATCACACTCAGGCACACCACACTCGGTAGGACCTTTCTGGACAAGCGATCAGGCCGTCGCTGAGACCTCTACCTGACAACACACATCAGTCACAACAGACAGACATTCGAGATTCAAACCCGCAATCCCCACAAGCGAGTGGCCGCAGACACACACTAGACCGCGCGGCCACTGGGATCGGCACATTTATGGTAATATCTCACTAAATTGAATAAGAACTGTTTCAGACAAAAATTGTTGTGAAGATCAAAACACACATTTAATGTTCAGTAACGTTTTTCCCAAAATCGTGCCTTTTATGAGATAATGTGAAAAAATAATGTACAGCAGAACAGGCCACAAATGACAATATGGCACATGCGCATTGTATGCTAGATACCTAAGGCTATACACATACACTCAGACTGTGTAATACTTATTGCTTTTCCACGACAATAATGGTTACGCGAACGCGTCTCAGTGTTACGTTATACGTACTTTGGCACCCTTGCTTCTCACCGCGTCCGAACAGGTTCAAGGACCTAGCCTCCTGTTCGTTGGGTACCGGGAGTTAAAGCGGTCAGGGTGTGAAGCTGAGCGCGCATTCCCTCCTAGTACATAAGCTGAGAATTTGCTGAGCTGTACCTCACTTCTGACAGGTATTCATAGTCCAGTGCTTCATTAACCAGTGTAGATCCACATATGACGGGATCATGTGAACAGGTTATTTGTCCGACAGTAGTTACTGAAGTAAATATAGACGTGCTATAGAAGCACTATAGATGCGCGTGCGTCCTGAGGAAGTTTTCGTCTGCCTGAGCAGTGCGAGAATCCGGTCGAGAGTTGTGAAGTGGAAGGCCTTGACATGCCGTCAGCACTGGAAACTTCCAAATAGCGCACGTGTTTCAAATCTGACGGGCCAACATAAAAATATGTTTACATTTCCAATCCTTTGAAACATTATTATCAGAGACTGACTTGGTGGAAGGGGGGGGGGGGGTTGGTCTCCAGAAAACGGCGTATAATGATTTTGTGGTGCCTTGCTCTGATTTAATTTGCACAAGCAAGAAGCGTTACTTATACTACTACTACTGCTGCTGCTGCTGCTACTACTACTATTACTACTACTGCTGCGCTACCACTACTACTACTACTACTACTACTACTACTACTACTATTACTTCTGCTACTACTGCTACTACTACTAGTACTATTACTTCTGTTACTACTAGTAGTACTACTACTACTGCTACTACTACTAGTACTATTACTTCTGCTACTACTACTGCTATTACTACAACTAGTACTACTACTACTACTGCTACTACTACTACTGCGCTACCACTACTACTAGTACTACTGCTCTATAGCTTGTGCTACTACTATTAGTACTAATACTGCTGCTCTACTACTACTACTACTACTACTGCTGCTGCTGCTACTGCTACTTGGCAGACTCGAGTCTTCAACAGTAGTATAAATATTAGGCCCCATCGTACGAAGTTGGCCGTGCAAGCGACCTGGTACCGGTATGTGTGCACCCCTGCTCTGAATTAACTTACTGGGTGCCATACGTTTTATTCGCGGCCAGCTAACAAACTCGTACCATCAGTTATTTTAATATATGTACCGTGCAAAGTTATTGCTTTTTATTGTAACCAACAAACGCACAATTAATATCATGAAATAGTCTTATAAAAAAACCAACGAGATGCACAAATTTCTCAAATTTATTTTTGGAATAGGACTCTACATTTTTTGACGTTTTGCTGACCGTGCATCTCAGTATATTTATCTCGGTAACTTGATGCACAAAATTTTTGTTTTACAATAAGTTTATTTCATGCCTCTACATGTTTCGAGCACATGTGCTCATCATCAAAATCGCATTACACAGCCTCTGGTATCATCACACATATACACCTATAGGTGCGATGATGCTGTGTAATACAATTTTGACCTCCTGATGATGAGCACATGTGCTCGAAACATGTAGAGGCATGAAATAAACTTATTGTAAAACAAAAATGTTGTGCATCAAGTTGGTTAATTACTGAGGTAAAAGAACTCTACATGTTTCGGACAGGTTTTCTGTCCATCATCAGGAGTCTAGTACTGAATGACATATACTTATTGCTGTGTATACAGTACTAGACTCCTGATGATGGACAGAAAACCTGTTCCAAACATATAGAGTTTTATTCCAAAAATAAATTTGAGAAATTTGTGCATCGGTTTGGTTTTATTTTAAGAATATATCACAATGCACGGTCCTCTGAATGTCAAATAACACCATAACAGTATACATCACAACATTCTCTATGTGTAATCTTGACTCCTACATTATTTCGACATTTTCATGTCACCATCAGACAGTTTACAACCATTGCATTGCTAAGTTACTTAAGTTCTTCAAACTGTAGCTGTTGGAAATACAGTTTATAAAACTGAGATGCTGGGCCCAAACTTATACAAGTTCTCAGAGTGTATTCGTTGCAATCACAATTTTATAAGTTTATTAAAATTTTAAAACATTGTCCTTTTTGTAATAAAATAGAACAAAATCTTTCTGATGTTTGAATAAAGGTTGACCAACTAGATGACACTTGCTTTATTATATATTACTCAACATGTTTCAGACGTTAATACTTCCGTCTTCAGGAGCTAGCGAGTACTTGTTGTGTTGTGTAGGCTGAATTCAGGCGTGCTGGTGTTATGTAGCGGGATTGTCTGTTGGTTATGTGATATCCGAGTGTAGGCTGAACCACCAGTGGTTCAGCCTGCACTCGGATATCACATAACCGCTACATAACACCAGCACGACTCAAGTCAGCCTACACAACACAACAAGTACTCGCTAGCTCCTGAAGACGGACGTATTAACGTCTGAAACATGTTGAGCAATATATAATAAAGCAAGTGTCATCTAGTTGGTCAACCTTGATTCAAATATCAAGGTGATGCACGGTCCAATACGCATAAGATTCACTTTCTGATGTTATAAATTCTCGTGTAATCATTAGGTGTCTGTGGCCTCATATACATTCCCATTTGTTGATGTTACTGTCATGCTGGTCTGGCATGCATTGTGCATTAGTTGGTTATAATATTAAAAAATCGTGCCATCAGTTTTACCGAGGAACTTGCCACAAGCGATAAGGCTTTCGACTTGTATTCAAGAGGGGCCTGGTTTGAATCTTATCCGCGACAGGATTAAGTCCTGTGTGTTTTTTTTTTCGTGGTATTCATTAGGCCCTCAGGATAATTTTCGTGATGTTGCCTGAAGTTAGGCCACGGCAGCCTAATTTTAGCATACTATGTAATGCGTTATCTACAGTGTGTTTCTTTTATCGTTCATTAGGACACCGCAGCTTTATCGCGTAGTAGCCTGCATCCGCCGCGACATCCCATGTTAGCCGCGGTGCTCAGGTCAGCAACAACAGATACATTCTATAATATCATTCATTAATTTGTTGTCTTACTAAGTCATGTTTCGCTGTTAGAGCCGATAGATTACGATTTACATTTTAGTTAAAATCTACGTGCGTTGTTTAAGGCTTCCAGTAGGCGTAAATGTTATCTTAGCTCTTCTTGGATGTTACGCAGCGTATATTGCTGGTTAGTTACAGAGGTTTCGGGATAACCTGTCGGTCCCATCTCCAAGGTCAAGGTAAAGCAGTCCCTTTGCAGGCCCGGAGGGGCCTAGAGGGTTCCAGGAAGTTAAGGTTCCCAGATTTCGTGACAACGGCACAGGATGGTGGTAGGTTGTCAGCCTTACGCACCGGCCGCCTGTACCCCCCAGGAAATACTCCTGGTACTCATTTCTGTTAGAGGCTGAGTCGACCCCAGGGGCCGTAGTGCGATCCGAAGGATTTTAAAAAGTTTTCCCGTTATAGGCCCGGTGTGGCCCAGAGGGTGGGTAGAGGTATAGCTCTACTCTTCCATGACCGCGGCACTAGAAGGGGGTGAGTGGTCAGCAGCACGCCCCAACCGCACTTTACCTCCGGGAAAGACCCGGTACCCATTTTACAGAAGGTTGGGTGGGCCCCAGGGCAGGTCTGGACGGGCGGAAAATCTCGTCCCCACCGTAGTCAGTGGAAGGATTTTATGTCAATGAAAAATCCACTGACATCATCTGGGATCGAACCAGCGACCTTCCGATTTGTAGCACAGCTACCACGGTCCTCCCCCATCTCCAAGGACTGCTTTAATAATGGGACCGATAGGTTATCCCGAAACGTCTGTAAGAACTACGAATCTACGCTGCGTTAAAAACACACAGGAAGAGTGAAGATGTCACTGAAAATCTACCCATGTTAGTCCGCGCGGCTTGTCACAAACATGCAGGCTGTGTGAAATTAACATCTTGCATTCGCCTAGTTAACGTCGCCGACCTATGCCCACCGTCCTTGACTCTTACATAATTTATATATCATCAGCTTATGAACGTTTCATTCACTGTGTGTAGAAAAGAGAGCTAAGTAGTACTTGCAAAGAAACGTGTCTTGCTGAATGCACCGGAAATGTAAATTATCGTAGTAATGTCACGCCATTATAATGTTACACAACTCGCGATGTCACTTTTTACGCGTTATTTGGTCCAGCTGGAAAAAAAAAAGTAATCATGTGATTAGTGGGTCATATCTGTCACCTAACCACCTAGAAATTTGTCTTCTGGAAGGTGATAGAATCCATTAAATGTGTTGCGTCATTTCAGGCTTCCTTTTGTATTCTTGACCACTGCAGATGGGACCGATAGGTTGTCCCGAAACGTCGGTAAGAAGTTAGCACTACCAGCTGCGTAACAACCCAGAAGAACGCAGTTGTCACTAAATTTGTTGTTTGCCGTGGGTAAAAGTAAAGATTAAATAGGCCTTATACACGACATGAATGCGTGAATTTGGAGTGAAGGCATATCTCCACTCCTTCTTTAACCTCGGCACTAGGTGGATGTCAGTGGTCAGCGACACGCCCCAGCCGCTTTACCCCCGGGGACGGGACGTACCTACCCATTGAATAGGGTAGTATCCACGTACATAATCCCTTGTCGGTCTTTAACTTTCTTTTATTCTGTTCAATTAAGCAATCACAGTGTAATGAAAGCATTGACTCTTTTTATGTCGTATTGCTTGACTATTTATTAGACAGGCATTTTGTTTTCTTATGAAGTTGAGATTCATTTCCTGTTAAAGCCGTAAGGCGTCCGGTGTAGCTCAACAGCTGAATTACGCACTACTAGGTACAAGTAACCGGAATGCATTATGCAATACTGCTGTGACCATAAAAAGAAATTCATTATAGATAACCTCGAAGGTTAATTAGAAGGAAACTGCGTTTGGACGCTATTTGAGCAGCTTTCTTGCTTACTTCATGGAGCAGAGTCCTTCTTGAGAAGCTAACCGGATCTTTGCTAGTCAAGAAATACCCCGTATTTTATGGAACCCGAAGGTTCATTACCTTATTCACAAGTGACCGCCACATGTCCCTATCCTGAGACAGCTCGATCCAGTCCATGCCCCCACATCAAATTCCCTGAAGATCCAGCTTAATATTGTCCTCCTGTCTACGTCTGGGTCTTCCAAGTGGTTTCTTTCCCTCAGGTTTTCCTACCAAAACCCTGTATACACCTGTCATCTTCCCCATGCGTGTTACATCTCATTCTTCTCGACTTGATCACCCGAAAAATACTGGATGAGGAGTGCAGATCATTAAGCTCCTACAAATCTAATTAAATGTCAAGTATTTATTTCTTTCTTCTTAATTGGCGCTTTGGCTCATCGCGGGCCAGGCCCTCCTCATTCTTGAGGTTTATAGATCACACACAACGACGCACCACCGTCGGTAGGGCTGCTCTGTACGAGTGATCATCTCGTCGCAGAGACCTCTACCTGACACACAACATTTACAAGAGACAGAATTCATTCCCCCGACGGGATTCGAACCGGCAATCTCAGCAGATGAGCGGCCGCAGACCTACGCCTTAGACCGCGCGGCCACTGGGACGGGTCAAATGTTTATTATTTGTAATGTTAATCATCCCGTTGTGTTTATCTATACATATGTAATACAACGTATCAAACACGACATTTTTATTACACAAAATGTTTTTTTAGGGCCTAAAATAACATTTTGTGTAATAACACTGTTGTGTTTGACTGATACGTTGTATTATATATGCAAATATTTATTAGTTGCATCAAATTGTGCAGATGGCTTCGTCTGTTACATTGCATTCTTGTTACATATCGTAGCCGCTATATTAAGGTCCACAAACAGTATTTTTTGTAAGATCTACAACCTTTTGGGATCTTACGCTGCGTGGAATGGTAATTTCTTACCGACTTTTTACAAAAATGTAGGAGCCACTTTAAAATTTTGAGCCCTACTGAGTACAGACAAATATTAGACTTTTTTTTTCAATTTTATTGCAAAGTACCGTCTATACACAACAACTGAATATCAGTTGTAGTTTTACAACTGGTTAATCAGGCTACATGTTTCGGCCGTTTTATCCGGCCATCATAAGGTCTACAGAATCATATTGTCAATTAAGGTACATTCGTTAACTCTACCAATGGTATCCCATTGTTTACACTGGACCTTTAAGTAAGACCTCTGTAGGCCTGATGATGGCCGGATAAAACGGCCGAAACATGTAGCCTGATTAACCAGTTGAAAAACTACAACTGATATTAAATTGTTGTGTATAGACGGTACTTTGCAATAAAATTTATTACACATGCACAGTGGGATGGCGTCATTCAAATTCAAAATATTAGACACCCCCGTATAGAAGTGTAGTCGAAATGGCGACTTCGCGCCCGGGATTTGTACACCCCTGTCGCAGGCTATCTTCATACCATTTATCTCAGTAATTAACCAACTTGATGCACAAAATTTTTTGTTTTACAATAATTTTATTTCACGCCTCTACATGTTTCGAGCACATGTGCTCATCATCAGGAGGTCAAAATTGTATTACATCACACCTATCTGGTATCATCACACCTATAGGTGTGATGATACCAGAGGCTGTGTAATACAATTTTGACCTCCTGATGATGAGCACATGTGCTCGAAACATGTAGAGGCATGAAATAAAATTATTGTAAAACAAAAATGTTGTGCGTCAAGTTGGTTAATTGCTGAGATAATGATACTGAGATGCACGGTCAGCGAAACGTCAAAAAATATCTTCAGACCAGTTTAAGCATATCTCTTACCAAACGTGGAAATCAGGTTCCCCACCCAGATAACGAGTCCGCTGAATTGCCTGGCGAACAAAGTACTCTGAATCGTAAAGAAAGAATGATGAAACATTTGTGATGGATCTGATACTGAAGGTCTCAACTGTACTGTCCATAAGCTATAGGACTAGGCTAGATTGGAGTGTATGTACATGTCTAACACAAATATATGATGGTAGATATATGTATAGAATTGATTACATAAAGAACAACTAGGAATTACCTGTTACTTATGTTTGTAAGGTAGAATGTGATTATATGCACTGTAATCGCGACCATCAGCGCACCCATTATGTATGTTCCAGATTATGGATGAATCAGTAGACAACATTGGTAGAATCATAATTACAGAGGAAAAAATCGAAGAAATCGGAAAATGATCCTGTGTAAGCGCCAAACTGTGCATCAATAATCTCACATGGACTGCCCTGAGAACGAGACTGGGCGTGCGAAGTTCGTCGAAATCGTGCGTTGGTTTCGGAACCGGAACAAGAGAATTGTCAGACAGAATTCCTCCATAAAGAATTTCTTTCGCATACTGATATCTGTTCGCGTGTACGTACTGTGTGTTATTACAGCCAGCTGTTGGTCACCCAGTACACACTTCTGGCTTCCTTATAGCCGACTGTTTACAGGCTTCGCAGCAAACGAGTGAGGCTGAATGTCTTAACAAAAGCAGAAACTTCGTAAAAAGTGAGGGGTTTCTCTGTACATGCCACGAATAAAAATGGCGAGTGGCTTATTTAATTAATATACCAACAAATGCACATATATTCATTTAATGGTCTAAAATTCACATTAAAACACTTAAAAGGCTCCTACATGCTTCGATCATACGATCATCCTCAGGGTGCATACATTGTTCCTTGCACATCCATAGCCAGGCTCATTCTGAACAGTATACGACTCACACAATACACAAGACATGCTGCCACAGCACCAACTCAACGTAACGATGTAAATCACTGAGTGTTTTTAAACTATAACTTTA
>Ga0123354_10017454_pt1 | contig 11246 bp, 5 predicted proteins | sample TergutLab28metaG_2_FD_97872 | JGI IMG/M metagenome (GOLD analysis project Ga0123354, IMG submission 97872) | Labiotermes labralis P4 segment gut microbial communities from Petit-Saut dam, French Guiana - Lab288 P4 | ecosystem: Host-associated > Arthropoda: Insects > Digestive system > Gut ... | reverse complement strand
CACCCATCCACCCAACCACACCCACACACACACACATACACACACACACAAACAAACAAACACACACACACAAAACACACACACACATACAAACACACACACACCACACACACACACACACAAACACACACACACACACACAAACGCACACACACACACACACACACACAAACACACACACACACACAGAAGCGCTTCAACTTAAGCAGTTTTAAAATTACACAGTTTCAGGCACACAAAGTTTTCAAAATATAGGTTAGAATGAAATATTTCATTGATTCTGTCACGTAAGTGTATTTTTCGAAGTAGGTCCCTCTTTTGTATACTCACGATATTTGATGTTAGCGCAGTGTATAGGCCTATGTATGTGTCTGAGTGTATAATATTTTAGAGGAAGTGTACGTACGTGCTGTATACAGAAATTTATAATTATTTTCAACCTGAGCAAAATTGTACTGTGCTCCAGCCCTTAGGGTACATAACCACCGCCTAAGTACGGCCGTGTCTCTCATAAGTATTGAATAGAATATGTATTAAAGAAAACATTTTTCGAATTTCTCTTAATTCTTCTTTGTGTAGGATACGTAGTATAATTATACGTCTGTAGCAAACGTGCACCAATAATAATCAGAGTTGTTTTCCTCTGAACGAACACTGAACCTTACTATACAACTTTTTTTTTAATTTTCAATTCATACATCCCTGTTGTGTTGTTAATTTGTAATATAGGTATATAAATTGCAAAATATTTAGTCTAACACAACTCAATTAATAGTTATTAATAAGATTAATGATATATTTTACATAATTACTTCCGGCTACATGTTTCTGCTCTGTCTATTCGAACCATCTTCAGGCTGAAGTGTTATTTACTTAAGAAGGTGATATATACAATTGGCATTATTGTCGTCGATTGTGAGATTTCGCATTACATATTTAAAATGTTGTGATTAAAATAATACACATTGAAGCAATATAATGTGCATTAAAATAATTTTGTGTTATTATGGTTCAATATATTATTTTTATACACAATGTTAAAATTAAGGGTGGTGGTTTAATGAAATGGACTGGAGTAAGTTATTTTCTATTTATATTGCGGTAGCAACTGCTGTGTTGCAGCGTTAGCGTATTTTGCATGTGAAGATGTGGTGCTGGGTCATGGATGTGTTGGTGTTTTTATACTGGTATCAGTAGTGAAGCTTTCATTTAGAGGTTGCTGATTTTGATATTTGCGTTAGACCATATATTTTGCAGTTTATATACCTATATTACTATACAAAATCTTTCAATTAATGATGTTAAGTTCACGAACACACGTCATTAAAACAGAACTATAGATATCTACATAAATAATATCATTTGGCACCTCCTTGAATTCAACATGTTTCATTATTTGTCACCCAAGTTTACCAAGGCACGAGATGCACACAGACTCTCTTCTATACGGTAATGTTGGACTAGGTTCGCGTAAAGTTTTAACCTGATTAATTACTTCCCTCTAATTCTGGGATCAAAGAATGCATGGATCTTCCCTCCATGACTAATCTATGCTGTAATCCCCACACAGACATACATTACTTCCCGTGCAGCTCATCGTACTTCCTTCGTGGTGTCTTCAGCTTAGCGCGGAAAGGAGCGGTGTTTATGCTGCTACGCTCCACTACGTTTTCTCTACCCTACTTTCGTAACTCGTGGCATTTACAGAGCGTCCAGATGAAGGCGGAAACCTCTTGTAGATTCTGCACTAACCATTTTTTTAACTCACAGTATGTTACAGAGGGTGATGGAAATTGCCTCTTGCAACACTTTAATATCCATGGCACCTGGTGAACAAATTATTAAAGGTGTTTCAAGTTCTTGTTCACAAACTGCCGACATCGCTCTCCTGAAAATCTGTTTATATTCGTCCTCTGTGTATGGATTTTCTGCCGACCGGTATCTAGTTTCGACTATTTAGTTGGATGTGTAATTAATTTCATCTGGAAAACAAATTAGCCTCGCAGAACCATTTAGAAAACCGCACTGTCGCAACACAGGACTTTTGCGCAACTTTAAAGTTATACTATTTCAAACGTGGTACATTTTGTAGCTGCGTGTACAAATCAATTTGGTGAATCGGTGTTTTGTAGTGAGTGTCTTAAAGGATCTAGTAGAATACTGCTGAACGCCAGCCAGTGTCATGAAGTGCTTCTGAAGGAACTTGCTGTGATCACTCTATCTTCTCCTTTAGCAAATATCCTCTTTTTCGAAATTTATTCATCAGTCGATATGTTATTGATGTAGAAGGAACTCATAACACCGGTTAGGAGACTTAAAAATTTGATACGATAGATGTTCTTCCTTACATATGTTTCCAAAATTATTAAACCGTCTGTATCACCGTGTATTGCACGTTCACAAATAACAACAATAATTTAAGTCACAAAAAACCCCGTCTGTTTCACTGTACTTACATTCCCGTACCACAAAACAGTTCACATCTGTTGCACTCAGCTTATGATCCACCCCATCTAGCGTCGTGGCTGAGAAGGAGTGGAACTGTACACTTGTGTGCCTGCATGGCATGCTGCTTGGTGGTCTTGACTTGTATCTTTACACTAAGCTTATGAAACAACTGCAGGAAAGCCGTCAAGTTACGTACAGCAACCATATGCGCTGTAAGATAAGCCTGGCAAGTAGGAGTACATATCATGGTAGCAGGGGCGTCTCACTGCTTTCCACTTTCAAATAAACTGTGCATTACGCGAAGCTCAATTTGTGGGAAGCAGTCCATTTCATTTACCGAACTAGCAGTAAGAGTCATGATAGTACGACGAGGAAGAATGAGCTGCATTGTGTTGTTGCTATTGCGTTCTTGTAATTATCATCTCTCCTGAACTAAGGTTATTTCATTTACATTTTATAAACACGTATTTATTTTTATAAGGTTCAGTTTTCGTCTTATTACATACATAAAAGCCTTTGATAGTATATTCTCGGCATATTAGTTGGCCGTTTACACGTCACCGCGAGTTCTCACGTTATTTACACGTCACGTAGGTCTATTATTAGGTATCACTCTCACGTGACTATCTGTTTGTTGTGTTGGGGTTCCTCGAGTTAATTGTCGGAAAGGAGGCCAAATGCCCGGAAGTTCTTATCCTTTTCCTCAGCCTCTGTGTTCATATTCTAGGGCAGTACTTTGAAGTACCTATTGCTTTCTTCCAGTGTCCTTCACAGCTCGCCATTCGCAGTCGGTCTATTGCCGACGTTATGCAGTTGAAGCAGCAGCTTTATGGAATCTATTTTTTTCAATAGTATTACTTTTTAGTGACATTATATAGTGTCAAAGAGTAGGATTACTGCTCAGTGATGAAGCTTAAGGAATTTGGTTGGAACCTGCAGCCTAAAAGAAGTACTACCCCAGTATTCTTATAGAGTTACTAAAGAAAACTTCGAAAAAATTACGCAAAAATTCTGTGTCGCTGTCGAGATTAAAATTGGATATCTCGTAAATTTAATACAGAAAAGTTACTGCGTCACCGAACTTCCTCCATAATGGACATAAGAACAAAAAGCCTTACCGTAAATTGTTACAAAATTAGGAACAATTTGAATATATTTCTTACGGGAATGACCGTAGTTATCAAAATCTGAACCCATAATGTTTGAAAGTTGCTTTAAAGCCCTGAAAACCTCCAAACTTTAGGAACTAACAGCGTCTAAAGCCATAATTAGAAAGTGTAGATGTTAATGAACATATTGAACACGTGTCTCTGAACTCGTAATGTGGATTGTAATGTATTGTTTCAAACAACAATTTAACATGTGAGTCTCAAAACAACAAATTCCTGGACCTAGTACCGTATAACTAGGCACATGTCACAGTATGTTCCTGAAAACGTGACAATTAATGGCTGATATAGAAACTCGACATTTGTAGGACCCGCCGCTTCATATACGAGTTAGGAAACGTACTGTATTTCGCCAGTGGAATGTAGTCCATACTACTGCGTCGTGACACTCTGTGAACCATTTTAATAACATCCTTTCATCAACCATTAGGTTTTCCAAAAGATCTGCTCCTTTGAGACTAAATGAACAATATTTTATATGCAATTATCATAATCCACAAGTTCTGTCACTTTAATATATATACCTCTTAACTGTAATAATTATGATATAAAATACGAGTATATATAATGAACATTATCTTTAAGCTAAGAGCAGTATATGTGACATTTCTAAACAGCTCCCTCTTAAGTCCCTCATGTGCCCACAATCTCGTGAAGAAAAGTAAACGAGTGAAAGTAAAAGGTAAAGGTAAAGGTAAAGGTAAAGTGTTCCCATTACAGGCCCGGTGTGGCCCAGAAGTGGGGAAGAAGTATAGCTCTACTCTTCCATGGCCGCGGCACTAGAAGGGGTTGAGTGGTCAGCAGCACGCCCCGGCCGCACTTAACCCCCGCGAAACACCCGGTACCCATTTTACAGGAGGCCGGGTGGGACCCAGGGCCGGACGGGTGGAAAATCTCGTCCCCACCGGGATTTGATACCGGACCGTCCAGCCCGTAGTCAGTTGCTATACCGACTGAGCTACCGGGCCACAAACGGGTGGAAGTAATTTAATTTATTTAAGAAATGTTGGCATCCTCAGAAATCCTGTCCGGTATAAACAACATAAATACAAAATCTGAAAATAATAAACCACCACGCATATGGACGTATTTTATTTTCTTTTACTGCTTAGTGTTAAATATGCTGGGCCGTATTTAACTAATCTGCTCTATTTATGGAAAACACCATGCAAAGACAATCTGTAATTCGATTGTTATGGTAAAATGCAGTCCGAAAAGTGGAGCACGGGAAAGGGTGACAGCTGAGTAAGGCGACATTTGTACCAATTGCGGCACTGCCTTCAAGGCTACCATCGGCAGTTAGGGAGTGGAAAGATCAACGTATCCTGTACAACAGAAGAAACGTCGGTAATGATTAAACTGCACGCGATTCGAGCGCCAGGTCTTGACTGTCAACGGCCCAGTAAACACTTGTGGCCGAAGAGAAGACATTAGATTTTGCGCGATTTCAAGCTTCCGCGTACCTATCGGTCCTGGGGCCGATAAGTTGTCCCGAAACTTCGGTAAGTAATTACCATTATAAGCTGCGTAATAACCTAGAAAAGCGCAAATCGTGCATTTGATTTTGACCAAGTCTGGATCCATGGATCTTTTGGATCAAATTCTTTTAAAATAAAAGCAGTTGCATACAAGAACAAGGTAGAATATGACTAAATGTTGTGTTGTTATTTTATCAAAACTCTAATGTACCTGCATTTACAAGTGTTATTTCCCCTCCCTTTTTACGGTACTTTTCACTTACATAAAGTCACATTCGTGAAATAATTGTCCCTTGCCTCTACACAAGAACTGTCGTGATTTTCCCTCGAACGAAGTGCTTGGTTTAACGTGGACAACCCCTACAGGTCTCGTTTGGCAGACTGTACACGTCTGGAGAGAGGTGATAAAGGTTTATGGACTACGTCTATTTGGTTTACATTTAGACGCCAGGCACGGTCTGTTGGGTTTGAGTCTTTCTGCCATCTCACTTCAGCATACAGTCCAACTCGTAAACCGTGAAATAATATTCTTGATACATGGTACGTTTTTCCTATTTTTTGTATGGGTATTTTATGGTAATTTGTCAAAATAGTAGTAGAATATAACGCACATAAATTGCAAAGGGATCTTAAAACCGTATGGTTCGTCATAATACAGTAAGGTAAATATTTGTATAAAAGGAAAATGCTCATTACAGGAAAAAGTTGGGCTTCATTGTCCTTTGCAAAAGAAAAATTGTGTTCGTGCATAAATCCTTTACTATTATTGAGGCAGACTACAGTTTTGGTATCACGATCTCTGTTATTCTGCTACCAGGGCTACAGCAAGCGTACTCTAACAAGTAAGGAAAAAAGTACATTTGAAGGGCAAGTCGTAATTTGTTCTCTGGGTGTTCTTGTTGCTAGTAAGAAAAATGTTTTGTTTGACCCCGCAGTTTCTTGTCTATAATTTTTCCACGGTAAATTTAGAGAGTCTGCATCTGCAAGCGACAGCTGTGTGCTGATATATTTGTGCCAAAATAAGTATGCCTGGTTTCATATTCAGAAAAATCAATGGATGTCTAAACGGTCACAGAAATAAATGCTAACAGTCGTAAGACATATACATATAAAATATCTTGTGGAAGGAAGCAAAGTATCAGCGTTGTAAAAAATCTACATGTCTTAGTAAAAGTGAAGGTAAAGTTTTCCCGTTACAGGCCCGGTGTGGCCCAGAGGGTGGGTAGAGGTATAGCTCTACTCTTCCATGACCGCGGCACTAGAAGGGGGTGAGTGGTCAGCAGCACGCCACGGCTGCACTTTACTCCCGGGAAAGACAAGGTACCCATTTTTCAGGAGGCTGGTTGGGCCCAAGGGCCGGCCTGGACGAGCGGAAAATCTCGTCCCCACCGGATTCGATCCCGAACTTTCCAGCCCGTAGCTCAGTCGCTGTATCGACTGAGCTACCCGGTCCATGTCTTAGTAAAAGTGTCTTTAGTGAAATATAAAAATGTGTATGCAGGTCATAGTTTTATTTTGCATTCAGAAGATGGCTGACAGTTTGCTAAACAACCTGAAAACTGTGTAATGCGGGCTGCGTACAGTGCCGATAATCCACGCAAGGCCGAACCGTATCTTGACAGTAGATAACACGCGTTTAATTTTTAAGTGTTTCTTCGGTAAGGCAAAACTGTATTTATATTTGCTAAACCAAACGGTCAGTTGAAATAATATTATACGAAAGCGGAAATGTTACGTTTGCTCCAATATACTAGTAAGAGTAGTTCATATTCTTCGAAAACAATATTCTTTTAATTAATGAAGACAACGTTAAAACATTATTATTATTATTATTATTATCCTTGTTATCACCTTTATTCAGTGTATTTACAATTATACGCTTGAAATGAACCATATTTCTAGGATATACAATTTAGCAGCTGTTCTGTAGTTACAAGTTGTGCTACATGTAATGTTATTTCGCTCGTTAAATATGTTTCGTACTTTTCAATTAGCACTTTCCGCAGCATGTGTGCAGTGCCCAATGTGGCTGTTTTTTGCAGTCCCTTAATTTCGTGCTCTCCTGTTATGTTGCTCAGGTACTGTCTGAGTGATTTTGAAACGGTTCCAGTCTCCTCTTTTGCTACCGGTATCACATTTTGCTCTCATATTCCACATGCGCTGAATTTCTGTTACAAGGTCTTTATATTTTAAAATTTTCTCACTCCCTTGCTTCATCACATTCCTGTCTCCAGAAATTGCAACATCTATTAATATGCATTTTTTTTTATTTTCACTTATTATGATGGCCGGTTTAATGTTAGGAAGAGTTCTGTCGGTTCGCACTTGTAGGTTCCATAATTTGGTAACCTTAACTTTACTACTTGTTTCGACTGATTTTGGTACATGGTCATACCAGTGTTCGATTTCTAATTTTATCCCTATTTCCTTGCATACGTTAAAGTGTAATTGAGCACTAAATCTATCATGTTTCTTTATATATTGTTCTTTTACGAATATTCGGCATGTTGATATGATGCGTTTCGCTGTTTCATCAAATTGTTTATAGAGTCTGCATTTGCTATCTCTTTCTGTTTGTAATATTTTTGTCGCCCATGATATTTCCTTTATAATTTTGTTTACAATTTTGTGCTGCTATTGTTTCACTTTCATTTTCTTCTTTTTTTCTTCTTCTTCTTCTTCTTCTTCTTCTTATTATTATTATACCTAATTAATTATAAATTAAACAGTTGTCACCCATAGACGCTGCGTCTTTACAGAATATTACAGCGTCTTTAGGGCATTTGCAATATGATATGAATTGTGTGTCTTACACGACGTTTTTTGAGCTGATCTTTGTGCTTTGTTGTGTGCTAAACATCGGATTATCATTTTAGACATCAACCTAATATCATACAGTACGATACTTGTGTAAATACAATACAAATATGGCTACATCGGATAAACTACAACGTCAAAAGTGTTCTTGTAAAAACAATTTTCTAGAAAAATAATGCTGTACAAGAAAAATTTGTCATCAGAAGTAAGAGCCATCATGCTTGATAAAAACACCACAGTGCTGTGAGTTATGACCCACTGAACAAGAAAAGACAGCGGTCCGCTTGCTTGTTTGTCAAAGTCAACCATTTTCCCCCCGCTGATGGCCTGTGTTGTGGGACAGATACCCGGTGACCAATTCCATGTCGCATAACGGGCTTATAAGGAGACTAAAGTTAATTGTGAGCGAAAAATTAACGCCCTTAAAATCAGATGTATAACAGCTGATTGATGATCACCAATTACCTTAAAAGAACTGATGACAAGTTTCTCAGTACTTAAGTTTCCATAGTTTTGTGTTTGAAAACCGAAATATGTGTATTACTTTATCATCTGCCACTTTGTTGTGGATACGTGCGAGTCTGAGTTTTGCGTCAGTTGCTACTACAGTCCTAAATAGGCCGTATATAAAAACACGGGATAAGAGATGAAATTATTTCTGTCTGATAGAAAAATAAATAGGAGAAACGAAAATAAACCGCAAGAAACGTGCCCCATTGTCAACCCGTCGACCACAACCTCCTATTACAAATGTGACTTGACTGCCTCAGGACATTTACCGAATACTTGACGTATGGAGTGGGTAAACGATCGTCGTGGCTGTGGCACTGCCGAAGGAGCAACAGTTGTACATCTCCCCACGAAAATAAAGGAATACATATTACAATTCCACTTGAAGGCGAAAAGTCAAAAACAGGTAGAGAGTAATCCATTATTCTGGATCAAATGTTCACAGAATAAGTAAAATCAACAAAATTCGGTTAGTGTGGTGGTGCTTTGCGGAATTTGTGTTGGCATGAAGAAATCCTTTGTGGCACTTCATAGTCCGACTTCCCAATCAGACAGACCTTTTTCTTTTTTTAGCTTCCTCACTCCTAGCTTGCGTTCAGAGATGTATACAATATGATTATTTTTGGAGTACAAAAAAAGGCTTAGAAAGTTAACTCAAACTAACATACTAAAATGACCTTGTGTTTAGAGTATTAACATTAATGGCGCTGGTGTCATTTTCGTAGTTGTGTTGCTGCTGTTGGTGCAGATTTCGATCTTGACGCGTCACTTCGCGTTCTATACGCCCCAGCAGGAAACGAGAGTGAATGTTTTTTTTTACTCTTTCTTTTGGACCACCCAGTATTGTGTATGTTTTCGTAGATAGTCTACTGACTTAAGAAGTAATACATAATCTTCAATAGTTGTCCATTAATTTTTAAGACAACCACTTCTCTGTTAAAGAAGGGTGATAGTTTAACAATCATACTGCCTTGCAGTGTCATATTTTGTTTCTGACATATTTTTGTGTCGATTGTTGAGTGATTTTAGCCAAGTAAAGCGAGGACTGTTATTGAACAATAAGTGTGTTGAACTGATTTATCACTAATTTTGATGTTTTGTTGACCGTGCATCTCAGTATAATCTTATCAATTGACCAATTTAATGCAAAAATTCTTGTTTTAAAATAAGTTTATTACATTCATCTACATGTTTCGAGCACTGTTGTGCTCATCATCAGGAGGTCAAATTGTGTTATACAGCATCTGGTATCCTCACGATACCTGCGCACCGGACGGCGATAACAGATACTGTGCAACACAATTTGACCTCCTGATGATGAACACAACAGTTCTCGAAATATGTAGAGGAATTTAATAAACTCATTTTAAAACAAGAATTTGTGCATTAAGTTGATCAGTTGATAAGATAATTTATCACTGACGATTACCGTTGCTAAATTAGGCATTATTTTTTCCCGTTGCGATTAATTTTAATCATTACGAGTAATTTATTTTTATTACCGGTTGTAAAGGATTGCTTATCCTGTTACATCCAAAGCAGAAGTAGTACCATATTTTGATACTCCTTGTTCAGCTGCAATACCGACATGTAAACGTAACCATCGGTTATTACATAACTGGCCTACCTATCTTTCTGGTTGGGATTCTAAACAACCATCCCTAAACACCACATTCCGGCTACAGTTTACTTTTATGAATCAATTTATCCATTTAAACATCGTACTCTCTGTAATTTTACCATTCGTTCATTTCTGATTATGTATTTAATTTGTTTTTTAAAGGTCAGACGTCTGAGTTTGTTTGTCTAAGCGGAAGAGCGATGACGTATTACCGTCAGATCAGAGAATTTAGTACTGCATTATTCCTTACTTTAACTCAGATTGTCTGTTTTCTAGATCTTCCCATCGCATTAAGGGCAACGGCCCTTAATACGGCTGCAATATTAATTTATTTGATAATTAAATGCGACGGATAAAAAGTAATTGGCCTGGGGACTTACGTGAGCATACGATGGAATTATGCCTTTTTTAGATGGAGTACATAACTAAAAATAAACACAATAATGATTTTGTATAGCATTTGGGAGTAGGGATCTGTAAAGCTACTACACTCTAAACTTTCAAACTAACCACTTAGTTGCTGGTTGCTGAATAGGAGTAAATAAACCCAACATCTCTGTCTTAAGTTATTTCAATTTAAGACATACTTCACTAGGCGTTTGGGACATATTGTACAGTCACGTCACTGTAAATGTTGACAGTTCTTCGTAACAACAGGTAAACTGTAACGGAAACTTCCAGATAGGATATATATCTTAGTAATTAACCAACTTGATGCACAAAATTTTTGTTTTAAAATAAGTTTATTTCATGCCTCTACATGTTTCGAGCACCATGTGCTCATCATCAGGAGGTCAAAATTGCATTACACAATCTCTGGTATCATCACACCTAGAGGTGGCAATCTCTTGTACACCTGTGCACTGAGCGGTCACGTACAGGTGTTACTAAAATATTCTTTACGAAATGTGTTCCAACGGACAAAACACGCTATACAGTTTAATTTTCATTTTATTGCCGTGCAATACAATACCAATTCTTATTTAAAACCAACAATTTGCACAATACTCTTAAAATCTTAAAATCACATTTTAAGTTTCACATTAAAATAGACTTAAATTCCTCCCACATGTTTCGATCCCCATACGGGATCATCCTCAGGGAGTATGCACTATGTCGTGAGTGAAGTTACTAAAACAAGTTATTTTTATAGGTTATCTGGTAGCATGCGTATTCAGGTAATGCCTATGGAGTCTGGATTAT
>Ga0123354_10017451_pt1 | contig 11247 bp, 11 predicted proteins | sample TergutLab28metaG_2_FD_97872 | JGI IMG/M metagenome (GOLD analysis project Ga0123354, IMG submission 97872) | Labiotermes labralis P4 segment gut microbial communities from Petit-Saut dam, French Guiana - Lab288 P4 | ecosystem: Host-associated > Arthropoda: Insects > Digestive system > Gut ... | reverse complement strand
GGCAGCCATGTGCCCATCATCAGGAGAATTATTGTATCAATGCGACACCTGGTTTATGTCACTCTGTGTAGATGACCGTCTGGTATGCAGGAGCATATGCTCCTGCATACCAGACGGTCACCCCATACCAGACAGTCATCTACACAGAGTGATATAAACCAAGTATCGCATTGATACAATAATTCTCCTGATGATGGACACATGGCTGCCCGAAACATGAACAAAATAGAAATAAACATACATGAAAAATTGTATGTCAAGTTGGTTATTTACAAGGATCATACCAGTATGCACGGTCAACAAACTATTTAAAAAAATTGGAACTTTTGAGTTCACCAGCATCTTATTTCCGATTATCCCAGTGACGTCTAAGTCCCCATTTGTAGGTTGGCGACCGGGCAGCTGACCGGGTCTGCTGTGGGTGTTAATTACGAATGACAAATGTCAGGTGATGAGAGTTACAGGAACTTTCTTTATTCTGTAAATGTTGTGATCGCGTGAGTGGGTATAGGTTGAAAATAATTTATCTACAGCTGCGTGGGATTCCATTTTTGTACAGTGGAAAAGTTACGTTGATAAATTGCACAAACAAATGAACCGGGAAAAGTGTTTAAAAAGTGCAAAACCGTCTACATATACGATGCTGACGCTTGATGTGCTGTCATTGTATTCGTTAGCACTTATCATAGTTTGTGTTACTTACAAATAGGGTCAGAAATGGCAGCAGTAATCAGCAGTTGGTGCCGGTCCCAGTGGCAGGGCGGTCTAAGGCGTAGGTCTGCGGCCGCTCGCCTACTGAGATCGTGGGTTCGAATCCCACCGGGGGCATGTATGTCTGTCTGTTGTGAGTGTTGTGTGTTGTCAGGTAGAGGTCTCTGCGACGAGCTGATCACTCGTCCAGAGGAGTCCTACCGACTGTGATGCGCCGTTGTGTGTGATCTAGAACCCTCAAGAAATGAGGAGGCCCTGGCCCATGTTGGGCCGCATCTGGTGTAGTGCCGGTCCCGGTGGCCGCGCGGTTTAAGGCGTGGGTCTGCGGCCGCTCGCATGCTGGGATTGCGGGTTCGAATCCGGCTGGGGACATGGATGTCTGTCTCTTGTGAGTGTTGTGTGTTGTCAGGTGGAGGTTTATGCGTCGGGCCGATCACTCATCCAGAGGACTTCTACCAAATAGTGTGTGACTGAGTTTGATCGTGAAGCCTCGACAGTGAGGAGGCCCTGGCCCACTGGGGGCTGTTGCGTAATGGAGGAAGGGGCGAATGTAGTTGTCTACGGGAATCTTAGATATTTTTGACGAGCTTTGAGAACTGCCTCTTCTGGGTTATTATGCACCGAGAGAATTTTTTTTCCAGCACACTTTGTGCTGTATATTCACTGCTGATTTTGATAACTGCTACAAATTACCCGTTGAAACTTACACAGGTGTTTCGCTGTTAATGATAACCTTTCGTTATTACTGGCCTATGTTATAAATCATCACAAGGAGCGTAAGTTGTCTGAGACCTGTGTGATGTCCACATTTCTGACGTACGGCTTATAGTGTTTGTCATTTAGTGGTTTCGTTTATACACTTTCATACCTGTAGGTCCTTCAAGCCCCGTGGCAGCGCTCCTTATGCAAGTAAACTTATGACAGAGCAGCATAACTATCAAAATTTGAAGACTTTACAGTTCCTTCAGTGGCATTTGCGATACTCCAGTCCGTATAGGGACTATATTAAGGGCTGAACGGTTCCGGATTCGATTCCTGGCAGGAGTCACGTATTCTTCTGTCCTCAGACCGGGTCTACGGCCCACCCAGACTCCTGTTCCGGTTGTTTATGCAAGAGTAAAACGGCTGAGACCTGAAGCTGATCACTTACCTTTGTATAGTGCCGAGGTTAAGAATGAGTGGATCTATACCTCCACACCCCCTATATGCGTTCATGGCATGCTGATGGACAGCTTTACGTTTGTAGTTCCCTCAGTGTTGCAACGGTTTCTGAGAAAGCGTTGACGGAAACAGATTAGTTGCTACTAGTGGCAATTGAAAGCATCATGAACTAAAAATTGTTCTACTTGCTCGCTGCTGTAGGTAATGATAGCGGGATGTCACCATTTCACCATCAATCTGTCGCTCACTCGTCTATTTGCATCTTGCCCTCTGATATAACCAAGTCACTCATTCTTGTAGTGCAGCCAAGTTCCTCACTTTGATATATGTGTTAGTGCTGTGTTTCTTTGTGTCACCCAGTAACAGGAGGCTTTAACTGAGAATTTGCTGTTTGTGCGTGGTAAGATGACGTTCAATATGAATTGGGGCGGGGCTTTAAATTATGCTGTAAAGTCCTTGTGTGTAGGAGCAGTCGTAACCCTTGAAAGTCTGTTTATTGTAAGAATAAAGAAGTTTGACATTATGAAGTTCTACATTCAGCCAACAGATTGCACTTGCGTATGCTGTGTATTTATTACGACGAACAGTGATTATTTCCGTCGCCAGCATTGAAGGATCTGTCTGTACGGCAGAGATTAAGTACATTTGCTCTGCAGTTCATCCTGAATCCTTAAATTTAATTGAGGTTAATTTTAGTGTTCAGAAGATCAACCAAATGCTTGTTGTGCTTACTGTCATTGGAGTATACGAAAATGTAGCTGTGAGTTGCCGACATGTTAGTGCTAGTGAGAAGGTGACTCGACAGGAATCATCATCAGCAAAGCACAAACAATAACAACATTTACCTGAAGCATGGTAGCGTTACTCACATTGAAATGCCAGTCCGTAATTTGCTTGTGGGCATATATCAACAGTATCCACAGTAGAATGAGAATCTTGTCCTGAAAACTTCATTAAGGAATAAAAACAGTAAGATTTACTACCTGGAATAGTGTGTTCTGAAGTATAAACTATAAAAATTTGAAGTATACTGTAAATAAAGCTGAACAGAAAAAGTCGACTGTAAAGTAAAGTATAAGTTTTTTTGCGTGTCGATTCAAGTTTATTAAAATGTGTCACAGTAAGGTTACAATAGTCGATACGGCCATAATTCCACAGTTAATGAAATGAGGTAATTAAGGACACGGAACTGTGAGACTGTCTCCAGAAGGTAAGCCGATGATTAGATGTTTGTGGCATACGACGCCGTGTAATTTGGTAGATATTTTCCGACGTTTAGAAGCAACCTGATGCCATGTTGGCTACCAAAACATAAACTTGACATCCCCCCCCCCCCCCGTGTCTGAACCACTGTAAAAACCTATAAACTGCAACCTCCTCATCGTACGGACCAGTTTTGCACTGCTACAGACGAATTTTAAAATATCTACAAACATTTTGTGCGCAAATTTTAATGTATTTAGATAATCCGTCTATGTTTTTGTACAGGCTTTAGTGATGTTCATAAACTCCCTGTAGATGATTAAGATAGGTCGAAACATGTCGGAGTTGTGACAAATAGTGTGTAAAAAATGTAGTTTTAACATTAGTGCATTTGTTGGTTTTATTGTTTGAATTCTGGTGCCTCCATTTTCAAGGTATAAGATACACCATTTTCGTATGAATTCGGAACAGATTCCAGCGAAAGGTGAATGAATTTCAGGCAGGCTAAACAGTTTTACATCAAGAAGATGGTAATCTTCAAGGTCACTGCCATGAGAACCTCATATTTCGGACAGAAAGAAATTCTTATTTGATAGCTGATGGACTAAATCCCAGCAGCTTTATTCATGAGAATTTTTGTGGGTAACTGTGAAGACGACAGACAAGGGCGCTCCAGTGACAGTTCACAAGATTAATTAGCTGTGAATGTCACAAGTGTGTGCTTGTTTGCATGTGTATATGCATGTGCACAATGTGCTTGCATGCACGTACTCCGAAACTTCCTCGTTGCTTCTCACAGAAGAGTGTTGAGTCCAGTGGCGTACCCAGGAATTTTGTTCGGGGGGGGGGGTGTTTAACAAATTCAATTGAGGACAGAGGACAAAGAGAAGGGGATCTGGGGGCGGTAGCCCCCTTCTCAGGGGTTCTGGAGACAACTGTAATTTGGTACAAAAAATTTCATTTCATATAGTAACATTTTCTTAATTTTTGGTATTTTAAGACCATTTATGATGACAACCAATTTATTTGTCATTACTAATGTAAAACAATTGCGAACGTAGGTAGTATTAGAATTTTACTTCATTTTTTCTGAAAATCTTGAGGTGTTGGCGTCTTAAATTCAGCAATTTTTAATAGTTTTCACAATCGGGTTGAGTTTTGCATGATTTTGGAGGGCCTTCGGAATTTCAGGGGGTATTTAACCCCCCACCCCCCTCGGTACGCCACTGGTTGATTCTGTGCTTGCAGAAGTATGTGCAAAATGCTGGGACTTGCGTTGAAATCTGAAAGTGAATGGCAATGTATGGGCTTTACAGTGGTGTAAGAATGACAGTGATATGGCGTTTTGTTCAGGAGACAGATTCAGTTGACTTTGTGTGTTCGCTTTACAATCACATATTTAACCATTATCCTGCTGACGTGGAGAATATGGTGAGCTCCTAATAATACCAGTAGAGGGCAGACGGGATTTAACCTGGCGTTTAATTTGTAGGTGCGTTCGCAAAATGGGGAAAGCTGCTGTTGGCTGCATCATGTCTGTCTGTCCGTTCGTCCGCCTGCCGACTCTCACTGGACGGATTTTAATTAAATTTTATATTTGAGTATTTTTCGAAAATCTGTCATGAAAATTCAAGTTTCATTAAAATCTGGCAAGAATAACGGGTACTTTACGTGAAGACAGATATACATTTAAGATAATATCTCGCCGATTTTTTTCTTGGAATGAGGTATGTTTCTGGTAAAAGTTTTAGAGAAAATCAAAACACGCATTTTATGTCCAGTCACGCTTTTTTTAAAAAAAAAATCGTGTCGTTAATTGGATAATGTGCAAAAATAATGTAGAGCCGGGCAGCCTACAGATGACAATATAATACGGCGCATGCGCATTGCTTGCCGGATACCTAAGGCTACGTACACACGCTCAGTATACGTAACACCTATTGCTGTTCCACGTTAATAGTTACATGGACGCGACTAAATACTATGTTTTTTCGTACATTTCCTGGCTTGATCCATATTGCAACTGTTGTTCTGTTTGTGGCCACGCAGTCTCCAAGTTCGCAGATGGCGTGCGTTGGCTGGACGCTACGCACGTTGCTACTGACTGACAGCTCACAGTCCGTGCTGAGAGACCACAAGTCTGCCAACTGCGTGTACCGGCGCTGTGCCTCTGGCAGAGAACTGGTTGACTGGATCATGTCTCTCAGCCCCAGCATCCACACCAGACACCAAGCAATCGGCATGTGGCAGGCGCTACTGGAGGAAGGAGTGATATCTCATGGTAATTTGGGGTCAGTGGCTCAGTCTCCTTAACAAACAATTCCTTCCCCCACCCCCTCATGGCCTAACAGTCCGTTGTGGGCCAGGGCCTTCTCATTATCGAGGCTGCAAGATTACACTCAATCACCATACTCGGTGGGAGCCCTCTGGGCGATTGATCAGCCCGATGCAGAGGCCTCTACCTGACAACACAAACACTTACAAGAGACAATGCCCTCGGCGGGATTCCAACCCATGCCTTAGGGTACACGTACAGTGCAGGCAGATTCAGATTCCGACTCCGATTCCGAAAGTCGGCGCCGATCTGCCCGCCGCTTACCGGCAGGTTGGAGTCGTAGAGTGGAGGCCGATTATCGGCGCTGGCTGCAGACCAGTAGCAATAATGGAACTGACAAGTGGAGACGCTGCTCTTCTTCTTAATGCTTCAGAATATGTTCACTTAAAATTGAAAAGAGAGAGAAGTGGGGTTCATGAAATTAATCAGTCAAGAGGACAGTATGGTGAATATCACCACCTTTTTCCTCAACTGAAAGCAGATGGGGAACGGTTTTTTCAATATTTTAGAATGGATATTGAAATGTTCACCTACATTTCTGGGAAGAATGAACACCATGGGGCCAATGAGATCAGCACCAAGCAATTTTAGTCTACAAAAGTAATAATCCAGAAAACTTGCAGTACAGTTCCATATGGTTCTGATGATAGTACATCACATTTGGAACCGTCCACTGCTTGGACTGTTTTCAACATGCCATGTTTAATACAAGGATTAAAACAGAAAATGTCAAAACGGCATCTGTTTCTATCATCACAAAAAACAGGATGGGAAAATTTACTGAAATTGACCTGACAGTAACAATTGTTATTGATATTTGGAGGGGGCATGTATAACTGCTTTTCCTTGGTTCCTACATACACATGTGAAGATGCCAAATACCATAAACTGATCTTCTGGAACTGTTCAATCCAGACTGCTGGAATGACAAAATATGAGATGCAGACTCCAACAAAACATTGTCAACTATCAGATATTACTTGTCCATCTAAATATATCCTCATATTATTGTTTACAGTGAGCCAGTAATTCACTGGTAAATGTTAAAATCCCATTCAGAAAAATAAGTAATAGACCACATTATAATGACACTCCAAAAAGAAACATATTCCAAGAATGACAGTTCTTCTGTACACAGATAATTATTTGGTATCTCGACTTTATACATCTTCTAGTACACCCAGCCCTTGTTTTATGACCTAGTTGCATTCCCAGAAAAGTGGGTGAAAATCAGAAAAGCTTAAATAGAAATGATATTCCCATCATGAATAAAGGGTTAGCATGATAAAATGCGGCTAGCCAAAGGGCGTTAAACAGAAAATGAGAGAGCAGAAATTAATAAGTGACATAACTTGGCAGCATACCCAAGAATGCTGTAATCTTCATCAATAATTGTTTCATGACCTAACCAAGAAAAAGACCTCTGGGATGGTTAATATGTATGTTCAGATGCGTTGTGTCTGAGGAAATATCCTGCAGGAAGTAAGGAGTTGGGCAATTTTACATTATGAAATTCAAATAACGTGAAAGTTCAGAATTGACATGCAGCAGTAGACTGTGTTGTATGATTGTGGGATTTTATTTATAGGAGAGTTATTGATATTAGGGTAATTATGGATAATCAAAAGAGGTTTGTAATGGCATATGTAGAAGCTTATAAAACTGGCTTCGCATTTATTCACTACATTTCATAAATTTGTAAGGGGTGAAATGTCAGATATATGTATAAATGCCTCAGTACGAGACCTACTCAGTCTGTGGTACTCTGTGTTACAGTGACAGGTGAACATCCGTTCAGGGACAAGGCACTGCTGTACAGATTTTGGCAGGATAAAGAAAGTGCAGCAGGCTCACCGTCTCAAGATCAGGTGGTTTGGGCTGAAGATCAGTTGAACACGTGTCTTAGTGTGCTTACACAAAAGGGACCGGATGCTATCTTGAGGATGATTCTGCGCAAACCGTGAGTTTCTTATCCTGAAACACTGATGCACCTTTGTCAATGGGAGACAGCGTTTCCCTTTTGATTTCATCACACAACATATGTATTTGTGGGCTGGGTAGCTCAGTCGGTTTAGCGACTGACTACGGGCTGGACGGTCCGGGATCGAGTCCGGGATCGAATCCCAGTGGGGACGAGATTTTCCACCTGTCCAGACTGGCCCTGGGGCCCACCCAGCCTCCTTTACAATGTGTACCGGGTCTATCCTGGGGGGTAAAGTGCGGCCGGGGTGTGATGATGACCACTCACCCCCTTCTAGTGTCGTGGTCCTCTAGGCCACACTGGGCCTGTAACAGGATCACTTTACCTTTACCTTTACCTTTACATACCATATTTGCCTGAATACAAGATGAGAATATTTTCCTCATTTGCTGTCTGAGAAGTGGATGGTTTGCCTTATAATGACACACAGAGTTGCAGCCTTTCTGTATGTGATTTTCCTGAAGATTTGAAATGATGAAGGGGGGTTTCGTATGTGCAGAATCACTTTATGTTCAGGTAAATGTGATAGTAAAGGCTGTAGGTTCTTTAAGAGTACTGTATCAAGTGCTGTTATTAATGTCAAATGATACAAGAGGCTAGTTACATTTAGTGAACTGGAAAGAATTAAAGGGGAAGTGCCCACAGCCTATTTCACAGTACTTTCCCAAACTTTCCTGAACTGACTGAGGGCAGCAGTTAGAAACCTCAGTTACAATAGTGTCCTGTAGGGTACTAGAATAGTGTACCTGCTGTGTATATGCCTAAAGCTTACCACTTCAGCCAATGCTGTTGGGATAATAAACATAAAACATGGATGTCAACTCTTAGAACCTGCACCTAGGAGCATTGGTAATAAAATGTATTATATTTCGATGGTGTTGTTCTTTGAGAGCAATGCCACAGTTTGAGTCTCTCTTTAAGAGTTATTTTCAGCTTTACAAATACAGTATTTCCAGTATCATCTGCTTTTGTAATTGTGTCTTTAGATCACATGAGAGAACATTGGATGACTTGGAGATGATCTATGAAGAGTTACTGCACTTAAAGGCACTGTCCCACCTGTCACACACTGTCAAACGAGAGCTTGCTTCTGTGATAGTGTTTGAGGCACATCCACATGCTGGAACCGTGTGTAAGTTTTCTTCCTATTATGAGTTCAATTTTCCACAATTTATATGACAGAACTGAATGAATATATATTAAGAAAGCAGAGTTCATACCATGTAGGAGAAGATGAAAACACTTACTGGTGTAAGAAACCAGACATGGTGATTACAGCATCAATTATTGTGTCCATACAAACTCCATGGAGCAGAGTTGTTCTTGAAAAGCTACTAGTGTTTGAGCTAGTCTATAAATATCCTGCATTTTATGGTTCATGACTTGTCCCTCTCTTGGGCCAGATTAGTCGAGTCCATTTCTTTCAATCTTATTTCTCGAAGGTACATTATGGTAATATCTTTATGTCTTCCAAGGAGCCTTTTTCCTTCAGGCTGTCCTACAAAAGTCCTGAATGCATATGTCTTCTGTCCCATATGTTCCACATGCCTTGCCTATCTGATCCTTCTTGACTTGAACACCTGAATAACATTCCGTGAGGAGTATCCACATTTCCACGGTAAATTTTCTTTCTCCTTTCTTTATTTTTTAAGGCTCAAACCTGTATGCATCTATATTAGCAGATTTTCTCCTATATAATTAAAAAGAAAAGATACTCCTCAACATCTTTGTATCCTGTTACATATTCTGTACAAACAAACATGGCATTTCTAATCCATCTGGGTAAAAGCAAGCTGTAAAGTACACAGCCTTTCAAAATCTCATATATTCATCTTTATTTAATGCCAAATATGATGGGCCACAATGACTTAAGAATTTTCAGTGTAGGTTATGTACATCAAGTGTAATTAGACAAATGGTTTGCAGCAATGAAGAATGCTCTCTTCTATGATGTCATGCCATAGAGTGGTAAAAATTTACAGATGTTTCAAAGAAACTTGCTTTCCTCACCTTTTACCCTGAAGATGGAAGCAGCAGATTTCTCAGAAATTTCGGTGTGTTTGTACCAGACTCCACGGCGTCACATCCAAGAAGACGGCAATATTCATAGCTGATGTAATGAGAATAACAAATCTCACAGTTTAAGAGCTGACAAAGATTTTTTCTTATGTTCTTGTTGTAATGCTGGTAGCTTGGTGTGGTTTAAAACTAGGTCTTATGTATACGTTTCAATGCAGCCTTCCTGTATGATTTTTTAATATTTCATGACCATTCACTGACAGTTAACTGTAAGACCAACAAGTGTGTATGAAGATACATGAATTTATTACATTATAAACATTGTGTACCTCCTACAGGTTGTGGTAACCTTTCGTGGCCATTTTCACGGAGATGTTTTTACAAAGGATATATTACAAAGACAACCAACCCACTGTACAAACATTAAATATTAAGTTTTAAATATGTGATTCACAATATACATTAAAATGTAAAACATGGATAAAATTTTATTTTCCAAATTTATGTGAGTAAGAAGTTTTCGTGTGCTGTGTGTGTCATATCACCATTCTGAAATACAAGAAATATGTGTGTGTAGGAGGTTCTTAATATACTGATAAATAAAATTGTATATGATAGCATGTGTATGAAAATGTTTGTTAGTATGTTATGTGCCAAGTAGGGTTATGTTGTAGTGTCTGCCGGCCGTACTGTACTGATGTCAAACTTCAAATTGGAGAGAATGAATGTAGGTCACAAGCATGCATGTTTGAGTTGTATGGCATAGATGAGATTGAAAAAGGGGTTTTCATCTGTCTGGGATTGTTCATTGATGGTGGTTGCATGTTGCTGGAAAAGATGAGTGTAGAAGTTTTCTAATGACTTCATTCTTTGACTTTTGTGCACTGGGTGGAGTAAGGACATGGTGATGTTCATGGGTCGATACTGGTATTTGTAGTGGAGAATGTGAATGGCATATGCTGACTGGGGGTTATTGGAGGTTATATATCTGATATATTCTGTAGATGTCAGCCAGTTTGACCTATATAACAGAGGTGACAAGTAGGGCATTGTAGTTGGTGGATGCCACTGCATATATATATATATATATATATATATATATATATTGGTTTTATTTGTTTGAGTATTGAGTATATTATAAACTACATTATTTATGCAGAATGTGATTTGGATATTAGTATTCTTGGAAAGAAACAACGAACATGAGTATGGAACCACAAACATCACCATGTCCTTACTCCACCCAGTGCACAAAAGTCGAAAAATGAACTCATTAGAAAACTTCTACACTCTGCTTTTCCAACAACATGCAACCATCATCACTATGCCATACAACTCAAACATGCATGCTTGTGACCCACATTCATTCTCTCCAATTTGAAGTTTGACATCAGTACAGTATGGCCGGCAGACACTACAACATAACCCTACTTGGCACATAAAACACCGACAACCATTTTCACACACATGCTATCATATACAATTTTATTTATCAATACATTAATAACCTCCTACACACATGTATTTCTTTTATTTCAGGATGGTGATATGACACACACAGCACACAAAAACTTCTTACTCGCGTAAATTTAGAACAAATAATTTTATCCATGTTTTACATTTTAACATATATTGTGAATCACATATATGAAACATAACATTTTATTTTTTCGATGTTTTGCTGACCGTGCATCTCAGTAATTAACCAACTTGATGCACAAAATTTTTTTGTTTTACAATAAGTTTATTTCATGTCTCTACATGTTTCGAGCACATGTGCTCGAAACATGTAGAGACATGAAATAAACTTATTGTAAAACAAAAAAATGTTGTGCAG
>Ga0123354_10017450_pt1 | contig 11248 bp, 7 predicted proteins | sample TergutLab28metaG_2_FD_97872 | JGI IMG/M metagenome (GOLD analysis project Ga0123354, IMG submission 97872) | Labiotermes labralis P4 segment gut microbial communities from Petit-Saut dam, French Guiana - Lab288 P4 | ecosystem: Host-associated > Arthropoda: Insects > Digestive system > Gut ... | reverse complement strand
GGTGGAGGGAGGGGGGGGTGTGGTTGGGTGTGCTGAGAGACCCCGGAGGAGGGGGGGGGCGGGGCCGGGGGGGGGGGGGGGGGGGGGGGGGGGTGACAAGGATTAGAAAAAGTCGTTTTTGGCTGTTGTATGGTTGATGTATCTAGATCAACAATGATGACTAATGTTGATTTCGCATTACTTGATATTTATACAAAAAAACTATGTTGTACCTAATTTTAATAACGGTATACTACTTTGCTGTGACCATTTCCACATCCTCAAGATACGTATCTATGACTAGATTTATGGAAAAGAATAAAGATGATGAGTTATTTAGTGTCCTTAGCAGTGCTGAGTATCAACAAATACATGTGGTTTGTGTTTTATTTTTTAAAACTTTCATCTTTTTATGTATTTCGATTTTTTTTAAGACCGTGTATCAGTAGTAATACGTCTACCATATTTTGTAAAACCATGATTAATCGTTAACCTCGAAGCTAGATGGAGGTGGGTGGTTCACATAATGCCTTCTTGGAAATAACTCCGGTACCCAGTGAGCATGAGGCTGCCTGGGCCCCAGAGCCGGTCTGGACGATTTGGATAAGAGAAAAACATCTTACCCCTCCGGGATTTGAACCCCAGGTCATCTAGTCCGTAGCTTACTCACTATACGCTATTCATCATCTGTTGGATGGGACAGGAATTAAAAATTGACGTTTTGTTCCATGGATCCTCTTGCCAAAGTGTTCGGGTGGGGAGACCACTCACCTCCATCTATTGCTAAAGTTAAGCAACACGGGTTCTACTTTCACTCTGCACTTTTGACTGACATCATGGTGCGTCGGGATTTGTCAGCATCGGCCTCACCTCCAACTCCCGGCATCCCTGAGTAAGAAATACATTAAGGAACACATACATATGTACATACATACATGCACGCATACATACATACATAACGCTAGGGTTGCACAAATCCCCAGCGGCTAAAGTTTGTACGGTGGCACCTGATATTTTCAGTATAATATTGCAGTCCCCCCTCCCCCCCTCAGACATACAAGAGAGTGTGTCACTTCAGATGCATCTAACACGAAGCGCCAGTTGACGCCGAGGTTCAAACTCCAAAATTGTGGGTTCTCAGTGTGGAATTTGTTTTATGACACCCCTCGGACGCCTAGAATTTATAGGTGGCTCGTAGGTTTTTGTAAAATTCGTGGACCCCTGTAACCCAAAAGCAAATATGGCAGGGTTCATAAATTGCCAGTTACATTAATGAATTTATTCGAAAATAATCAAATGAGTGACTCTGCAAAGAAGTTGCATTGAGGCTTACTGAACATTGGCACTGTGTATGGTACGTGGGACGTGCTACAGTGAAGCACCCCGGGAATTGGGACGATAATAAACGTACTTTCACGAGACAGAGGTTTAAATTTAAAGCACTTTTTCAGTGACATCCAGATAAACCCTTGAGTGTTACACTTAATTATCACTCAAGAGTAAACCATTTTGATGACCACTGTAGACATTTGTCAGTCAGTGGATTGTGTTGGAAGGTCTTATAAATAATTTTATCAATAATGAACCACACATCTCGTTTTCGTACTGCCGCGACTTTCGTTTGTATCTGTGTCGCAAAATCTTTGCTGTCAGTTTGTATCTGAAGGGCAGGGAATGAAGGAAATGGATAATGTACCTACTTACATTCACCTCAATATAATTGTTAAATGTAACCGTGGCAGTTTTAAAGCTCCAGGTAGCTGTAACTTTTCTTTTATCAACTCCTTCACCCCATCACACAGTTGACGAATGAAGTTCATGTTAAGACAGTTTCCACCAATCGCTGTGTAGGATTCACTGCCCTCATAGTCTCTGAATGTCAGTTGGTTTTTGCGTATGGTGTTAGTATGGCGTAATATCCTTGTCGTACGCTTAGTGTGGTGTATTTTCCATTTTTATATGTTTGTGCCTGATTGTATATTATCAGTAATTGCATATTTGGTAGTGTTTACATATTATACATACACTTGGCTCATCGGAAACCACGTGGAAAATAAACATTCTGCATTCAGTGCCCCTTCAACATGTCTTGTGCAGTAGCAGATATGTAACATATAGAACATTCACGGTTCATCTGTTTTCTCAGTACCAGTATTTAAAGAATATTAGTACAAGCGATGACGATTACAGGCAATTTTAACGTAAGAAGGGAATGATGACGTTTCTAGTTGAATTTTCATGTAATATTTCAGAATTCTAGACACCACTGCAGTTAAGTTTCCCCGCAAAGTCGGAATTTGTCTGTTTAACTTTTCTTGCCACTGGTGAAAGATGCCCGTAATTTGACTTACGTGTACCTGTGACGTTCGTGCAGCACAGTTGTTACCTGACACAAACGGCATGTTGGTTTCTTTAGTTAACGCATAGGCATTCAGTGATTGGCCGAAATTACGGGTTCTGGTGGAACTGATTTGTCAGATAATTAGTACTTGTACAAGTCAAACCTTGTGTTTTATATTTAGTTTGTCGTAATGTTGTTGTGTTAGTGCACTTCGTCATTGTTTCTCAAAACGTGGTCCGCTGACCGGTGCCAGTTCGCAAATACAAGTTGGCTTTTTATATATGGGCCTAAACAATATTATCAGTAGGGTTTTTAATCGTACCCATTTCGTGACAGATTGGCCGTGTTAGAGTTACCAGTCAGCGAGTGTAATGTAATGAGTATAGTGACTAGGTTATGTGATGGATGCGGCTGGAACTTGAAACGTTGTAATTTTGAAAGAGGCCACACCGGTTCTTGGGCACTTGCAGCCTCCTCTTCGGTGGGTTAGGGGTGCCTTGCGGGAGTAAAATGGCCGCTGCGTGAAGCTCGCCAATCCCACCTAGTACTAGGGTTAATGTGTTGAGTTGTATCTACATTCACTCGTATGCTTTCATGACGTTCATGGGGACAGTGTTAACCTTACCTTAAAATTACGACCCTTTGCTCTTTCTCTTTTTGTGCATGATTGCCCAAACGTTCAGAAAGGGGTTATGGAGTTATGCAATTGGTCATTGCATCCCTCAGACATGGGGCGACTGACCGAGGTTACAGTTCCCACGTGGAAGTCAGATGTGTCCAACAAATTATTTCATATTTCCAAAGCATATGTTGCAGTTGCAAATATTAAGTGCACATGAACATGACATATTTATAATTTTAATATCTCTTAAAAGCATTAATTTATGTATTGTAAATATTCTTAGTTCAGTCAGAAAACATACTGATGTTTGTGGGCCTTTAAATGAGAATATAGATAAATAAATAAATTTCTTATGCAGTACTTTAGAATTTTTAAAATGAATGTGGTGTTTAGATGTATGGATCCACATTACTTCGGTAATAGACACCCAGACTTATCCAAGAATTGGCATTATTGGTGATACCAAGTAAACAGGTAAAAATGAGTAGGCCAGGCCCACTTCGTCATCGCCGTAGCCGGAGGCGGTGTTCTGGTCCACTGGGCATTCCTATAGGAGAAGCACAGCCTTCACTGGCAGCCAGGTCCAGATTCAAATTGTTTCATCAGCCACAGCAAACCAAAAGAGTCACATTTTGTGAGTAAATTTCAACACCTTCGTCTGTTTGTAAGAAAGGAATTGGTGACTTGCCATGAGACACGTTGTCTTGAATATGGTGTGAATTGTGAGCGATGTTTATTATGTTTATTGTGTCCAAGTGCAGCTGTGACTTAATTTTATTATACCTTTAAAATCAGACCATCTTGATTTCAAGACAGTTTTTACATATATATAGAAATTTTGAGTGAATAGATTTGAAATGCTGTTACTGCAAATATTTTGAATGGTGTGTGCCTCTCCTGTTATGTAAGAAGAAACTAGGCTAATTGTAGGTACACTTGTATGTTGATTTTTCATTTGTGGAGGTTGTATGGAATCAGATGGATCAGGTGATGAGGAGGGCAAAGATGTGGAAGGTGGCATTCCTAGCCTGTTGAAAGATACGTTTCCTACAGACTAAGGTACAGTACAATAAACCACAGGGCATGCACTAACCAGCTGAGCTTCAGACTGGGACAAGACATCTGCTTTATTAGCTAATGTACTTAAACATTAAAGGGGCTGCTGTGACAGTGCGGGGTTACTGAGTATTATACTTTGTTAACTAGTCTTGGTAGTGTGTTGTCTACATGGAAGAACAGTAGCTGCTTCACGTATGTTGTGTAGTTATTAATTAGGATCTGATCCCTGTTTACAAAGTCTACAGAGAGTATGTATGTGTATTTTGTGTTAGGAAAAATTAGATTTACAGCAAAGTTGATAACACAAATAAGTGGAAAGAGTGTGGAGGTTTGGAAGTCTGTGTGGTTTGACTTGGAATGAAAATGCCGTGGGGAAAAGGGAAAGATTGCAGAAAAGTTTGTGATGCTGTCATTGTTTTTCTTTTTGTAAAATTTACTGAAAATTTCAATACATGTTCAGTGGGAGAAGACGGGTATAATATTTTAAAAGATTAATTTCTCAGGAAAGTCCCTAGAAGTAAAATTGTTTGTATCACTGAAACTGAAATAAAAGGTATAATGGGTACAAGATTTGAGGTTTGTATAGCATTGATGAAGAAGGTTAATGTCTTCTGGTGTATGGTGTTGTGTTGGCTCATAATAGTTACCAGTGTTGTAGAGGAGCTTGCTGACTTCAACTTCTGCATTCAGGCAGCCTATAAAGACTACCTCCAATGAAAGCTTATCATGTTATGATGAAATAACCACTAAAACTCTGCTAATTAGCCTCCCATCAAGGTACTTTTGTAATTACTTAGTATGTGCAGGCATTTTCTCTGACTGTCTTAAAATATGGATAGTAAACTGTACCCAAAAAAATAAAAAAAAGAGAGAGAATCTTGTGTGACAGACTGCAGGCTCTCATGGTGTGTGTTGAGGGTTTGACACCATGCATTTTTTATAGGTTGACATATGTTTCAGGGACATGTGCTGTTGCCATCTTCACGTTAGACACTGAGATGGTTAGGGTGAGGATGGTAAGTTATATAAGTGGGTTGCATGGACTGTCGACAGTGAGAACCATGGAAGTGGCAATAGACTTGGGACCAGGGTGTAAGAACTGTGAAACAGTAAATTTGAGACAGTCAGGATGCTAGAACTAGCTCTCCTTACTCACTTTATTACCAGTGTGTGTGGACAATTCCATCATCCCTGAAGATGGAGGCAGCACATTCCTCTTAAATGTTGTCATCAATAACATGCATGGTGTAAACAACCAGTGTACCACCATCTGTACCTACAGGCCTATTTTACTGTTAATTACTTTCTGTCTAAGTATTAGACATGATTGTGTGGATTAGGTTAAGCCACTGTATGTGTACTAGCATTTTAGTCTATCTGCCAAAAAAAATTGCAGAGGCCTGGGCTTGATCCCAAGAAAGTCACTGTGGGGTTTCCGGCAGGATCAAGTGTCCTGACATTTATGTAGTTTTCTTGTAAGTAATATTCCATCAACCCTGCATATTAATTCATGTATTGATTCATTACCAGTGGTGTATAATCAATAAATAACGCTTAAAAATACACTTTTCAGAAAATGTGTGCTGCATTGAGGCCAACAGACAGCATGCTGATAGATAGTTATTAACCAAAAGAAAATGCATATAGGAGGAATATACTGTGCTTTAGTGAAATCTTCTGACTGGAACCCATGAGATCTTGTTCACTAAATTACATTGTTTTGGCATTCAAAGAACTGCTTCAAACTTGCCAAAATCCCATTTTACATATATAGAACAGAAAGTAGATACAAGAAATAATCTAACACAACTTCGAATTTCTTGTCAAACTGGGGAACATTAAGACAAATAGTTTGGTATGTGTCAGTCCCAATGTCTTTGCTTTTTTAAAACATAATAAATAGTCCTTCTGTAACAAAAGTACCTAATCAGAACACCATATTGACTGATGTACTAGTGTTATAATGTGTAGCAAAAATGTTCATGCTTTTTGTACAGTGGTAAATCTAGTTTGAGTATGAGTAACTTGGTTTGCCACTTAACTTGCTGGCCCTAAATCCACATAAAACAAACATAATTAAGTCTGTACTAAATAAAACATCACAGTATACATTATGCAGATACAAGGGCGCACAAATCTAAACTGTTTGGTGAGTTGGGCTACTGAATGTTATAAGGTGGCGCCTAATGTTTTCAGCATAATGACTGCATTTTTTCCCCTTACATACAAGAATGTGTGACCCTATATGCCAAGCAAGAAGTGCCAGATAACAGGTTTACTGGTCATTCAAAAATTGTGGGTGCTAGGTGTGGAACTTGCTTCATATTGCCATTATGGCAGTGAGAGTTTTTAAATTGCTTCCAGAGTTGATGAAAAATTTGTGGACTGCTGTATGGATATATTGAATATTATGTATACAAGTCAGCAGATGCAAAATCTTGGTCTGCACATTAGTAATCACCTAAATTGGAAGAACCACATTGATCAGGTGATCAGAAGGTGGAACTTGTTGTGCCTTTAGAATGATATTCTGTATTTGCAGTATTGTTGTTATAATTGTCTTATTAGTTTACTCTGCCTGCTGTCATTTTGTAATGAAGTATGGACTGGTTTTGATGGGTAATTTGTTATAACAGTTAAAGTTCACTTCACATAAGAAAACTGTTACTATTCTGGCTTATGCCAGAGATATAAATGCATGTAGATGTGTTGCAGAAATAAGAGATTTTGCTTTCTCCAGGGGAATGTGTGTTTTCATTAATGCATTTCACATAAGTAGACTGTTTTGGGCACATTGAACTGTAAACATCAATGACATGAGAAGTAAATATGCTTATCATAGGTCCAATGCAAACCTTCTATATTTGGGGAAAGTGTATACTGTACTGTCATCAAAATCTTCCACAACAACCACCTGGTGATACAAGTATGATGAATAAAAAGGAGCATTGTAAGGAAGCATTAAGAATATTTAAATACACTGTATTATCGCAAATTTGGATGAATTATTAATATTGCAAGATGACTGCATTATTTCAGAGGTTTTGTACTTGTGATGCAACATATCTCTGTATATATGGTGTGGTGTCCTTTATCTAGAATACTTGTAACTTAGGTGTTCTTCTGTAGTATGGATCAACAAGCTTGAACTCTGATAAAACACATTTTAAAATTACAAGAATAAATGACTGGCCTTCAAAATGAAGGTTTGTTGGTCTGTCTAACTTGAATTAGAAGGTATCATGTGGGGAGATATCATCAGGACTGCCTGGGTGCAGAATCACTACTAACCAGAAGTTGTAGGTTGAGTCCCAGTCTTAAAGGTTTGAGTCGAAGCATTGTGTAACATTTTGTGTCTGTGTCGTGTTTCTCACATGTTTTGTTTTTTCCATTATGAACTGTTAAATTTACAGGTAATGTTATGTAGTGGTTTCCTTGCTTTCATTAACTCTGATGTATCGCTGTCATGGTAGGAGTTCAGTGATTTATTTTTGTCTCATCAAATCAAAGATGTGGATAAGTCAGAGCACTGTTTGTCACCACAGTGGAGGAACTTTATCTGGATACTGTAATAACTGTACTTGTTGTCAGAACTGTGCTGTACTACTAGGTTATTATGCCGTGAGTAGTGGTAATTTCTTACTGACATTTTGGTAGGAAATTACCACTATTAGCTTCATAATAATCCAGAAGTGCGCAATTCTCATCTGGTGGAATCCTGAAATCTACTTTGTCTTGTATGTGAAATGACTCATGTATTTCCTCTTGGCATACATTATTTCCTGTGGTCTTCGTGGAGGTTGTTTTGACATGCTGTTAGGGGTGTATACAAGAACAGGTTAAATATGCAGCAGAAATGCATATGGAAACCATACAGAGTACAGCTGGTAGCAGTAGTGTAGATGGTGCTGTGAAAACAAAGCACCTGCTTTGGAATTAACATGGTGCTAATTTTAAATATGTTTATTCTGGAACTCAGCTTTTTCTTTTCTTCTTCTTCTTTTTGACAGTCGTGGGTAATGGGACACTGGCTAAAAGATCCTGTACTATTTTTGTATGAGAAAAATATTTTGGATTATGCGAATCTGTTTTGTAATTGTAATCATGTTGTCCTGCATAACTTAGATGTATGGTAGGCATGTATTTGACCCAAGTTGGCGTGGCATTTTTGTCACTATGCTCCTTTGATAAACCAGACAGTTTATCTTCCTCAGCTTGAATGTGAAATATGTTCCTGGTGTAGACTGTGGGGTATGTGGTTTATATGACATGTTACAAGAGTAATATATGTATATCACTGGATAGATCACGTCCCATGAAGATGGGATAAACGTGGAATGGCTTTTACAGTGTTATTGTTGCCACTGCTGCTGCTGTAATATTACTGATAATTTTAGCATGCTGTCCTCTTACTGTTGCCCCTGGGTGACCTTAGGGTTGAGAACTTGACTTGCTTGTGCCAAGTGAAAATAAACGTTGCTGCACTGAGTTGTAATTCATAAAAAATGCAAGTGTTGTCTGTTTCAGGTGATGAAGAAGTGGCTGTGTCAATGTCAGAGGACAGTGAAACTCTTGACCACCATATGGAAGAGGCCCAGAAAGCAACTCCTGTACTTCCTCATTTCCAGTACACGAGGGTAAATTTCAAACTGCACATAATCAGAATACTTGTGTTTGTGTATGGAGGGGTGTAGAGTCTGCATTAGAGGGGCAAGTTAAGAATAGATTCATATGACAGGCTGTCTTGTGTCCACTGTGTTTATGTAAAACTTTACACTTATATTCAAACCTGTTCCTTATAGAATGTAATGTAAGCACTATATGCCTGTATGTGTTTTCCTTACCTTGCCATTGTTGACAAGAGAAATGATTAGTAATGAGGTGAAGGATAAATTGTGTTAATATGTGGATGTATTTATTGGAAAGTGGTAAATTGGCATGGTTTAATATGCTCTGATATAGTAAGCAGTGGATGTAACAGACAACTACGTATTTTAGGCAAGTTGATGGTGAACTAGATGGGGATCCAAGATGGCAATGACTAGGAAAATAAAGAAGCTAGTTGGAGATTTTAAGATGTTTTGTGTTAATGTCACTGTATAGATATATTTTTTATTTATTGAGACTGTCTTTTACTTGAAGTTCACTGGCGTTATTTTATCCTAATTTTTTTTTTCATTCAGTACATTGTGCCCCATACAATGTTGAAAGTGTAATTACATTAACTGGGGAAATGAATGAACAAATGAACAGAGACAGACAAAACAAACAAACAAACATCAATCCTTTCTAAAATTCAATAAATTTAAATTTCTGTGGTATGTTTATTTTTAATTATAGTACAGTACTGGTTCCAAAACAGTTTTGTGGGTTGTTTCTGGGGGGATCTGTGGCAACCTTCATGTATACAGAATTCTCCATTAATCTTTATCCTGCTGGGGTGGGTATTTAAATTTTGGTGCATAGTTAATTAAAAACATATTATGTGGACAGAAAAAGACAAAATTATTAAGTAAATTGCATTTTGTGGAAAAGAAGACAAGAGGTATGCAGCATGTCTTATAAAAAGTAGAGTAAATTTCCTTGTTTCCCAAATATATAAAATGAATTTCTAGGGATGTGTTTCCTATTTGTGTTTGCATATTCAAAAGTTGATTTATATAAAGTCATTTAAGCTCAGTATCATGTCATTAATAGAAGTAGGAAGTTGGTTTAATTTTAAATTGTCCCTTTTAGTAAACTGTATATGAAACCCCATTTAGTGAATAGTGGTTCAAAAAAGAAAACCCCAAAAGTTATTGTTGGTTCACAAGCCAAACAAGTGTTTAATGTCAGACAAGTGAATTCACTTATTTTGTGCTGTGCTTCAGTATATTAAATTAGACTTTTCTTTGATTTTTAATTAATATATTTTCTGTATTCAGTTTTTAATTTATATGTTTTATAGAAGTTGTAATTGATCATGGTTTTAAAAATCAGAAGGGCTTTGCAAGGAAAGGAAGTATCCCTAAAAGAGGGGAGGGCCTCAGGATATTGTGCTATGAGAAATGTTGATTGAGCTTAGATCTGCAAATACTTCAGTAAAGAGTTCATGGATTTAAATTATCTGTCTGTCTAATTCTGGTACTGAGCAGTTCCATGAACGTTAGTATTATTTCTCGTATTGTGTTGTAGTTGTTTGTGGCACCACATGGCCAGATAGGTGTTTACCAACTGGGGTTGAGTGCTATTGTAGTTTCATTATGCATACTTTGTTCTTACCACTTCATAAATCTGAGACACCAAGAAGTTTTCCAACCACTATCACGGATGCCACACGTGACCACTTATCTTTTCACTTCAAAATAATTATTTTTATACACAACAGAAATTCTGTTGTGTCTGTGGTTGAGGCCTCTTCTTCATCTCTGCTTCTGGGTTAGACCATTGTGCATTATCTGTATGAAAAGGGTGTTTATCTTCTCTAACATTATTAGTTCTTTTTCTTATCTTCTCCATTTGCATTCCATCTTTGTGGTGGAGATGGAGCAAAATGTCTTTTGGCTGCCCTGTTACTTCATTCTTTCCTGTAATTTGTGGCATTTAATCTGAAAACTAGGGTATACAAAATCTTCAGCCATTTACTACAAATTTTATTAGGAGAACAAATTTATTTTCGTTGAACACACTACCATTGCCTGGTAGTGAATAGCTAGGGTAAGAAGAGGGGTAACTTTGTTTATTTCCCTTCGAGGTCGAAGACAGGTCACATGATAACTATTTATCGCTCCAGTGAACCTGGAACTTTCATACCATAAGATGAAGAAGAAATTTAAACAGTATTTTCAAGGAAAAAAAGGTGTCCTACAGTCTGCAAGATGTGTGAACTTATTTAAGTATATCTCAAAATTGAATATAAGGTGGAGGGTGGGGGTTACATCCTGAATCCATTTACTCACTAGAATTCATTTGCTTCTCCTAATTTATAGGCACTTCTGATTTGTAAGATGAATGGGTACATCGCTACAAATATGGGAGCAGTAGGTGTGGATATCAGTCAGCAACACAACAATACCTAAAAATATGTTTAATAAAGGATGAAGTAAACTACATGTTTCAGCCTAATGTGGCCATCATCAGGTTTTCATCTGAAAGTATGGTGGAATTGCTTTACAGGATTAGTATGGGTATGTCACGATGGTGAGATCTCAGCATCTGTGATGTTTGTTATATGCTATTTATAGGGGGCACAGGGGGGGGGGGGGTAT
>Ga0123354_10017449_pt1 | contig 11248 bp, 6 predicted proteins | sample TergutLab28metaG_2_FD_97872 | JGI IMG/M metagenome (GOLD analysis project Ga0123354, IMG submission 97872) | Labiotermes labralis P4 segment gut microbial communities from Petit-Saut dam, French Guiana - Lab288 P4 | ecosystem: Host-associated > Arthropoda: Insects > Digestive system > Gut ... | reverse complement strand
TGGGTATCTTATAGAGTGTGTGTGTGTGTGTGTGTGTGTATTTCCCGTGCGTGTATCTTATAGTGTGTGTGTGGGGGGGGGGGGTTATTGACACTGTTTAACCCTTATCCCGCTAACGTGGAGAATATGGTGAGCTTCTAATAATGCGAGCAGATGGGATTTAATTCGGCATTTAAAAGATTAAGAAGATGCTGATAACTGCGTAGCAATAAATTTTATTGCTACGTGCCTGTCTTCAGGTTTTCGATGACAACACAATGTGCTTATTCGCAAATAGGAAATCACAATTCCAATGTAACCCTAATGGGTGTTTCATGTAGTAGTGAATCGGTGGTAGAACTCTCTGTGGAAACCGAAGTTAGAGATGGAAATTACTAAATAATCGCAATGAAATTTTATTGCACGTTTCACTACAGAGCTCAAATTTTCGACTGCCCAAGGTATATCTGTAGCGACAGAGTTAGTGTGATATTTTACTGTGTGCGTGACGTTCGGTATTGTGAATTGAGTTGGGTGGATGTAGTCTATCAAATATCTGCGTATCAAACACCGACTCCATCTTCTTCATATTCCCGTACTGTCACACACCACCAGCAGCCGATCAACACGACACAACAGCTGTCCATCTTCCTTAACGAAATTAAAACAATGTTCAGCCAATTGATACAACAGAACGGCATGATCCTAAACATGATCAGTACTGTTATACAAAAACTCACCAACTAATGGACAAACCTGGCGCACATATATCAAAACGAAGCATCGCCACCTAAATCGAGAATTGCGAGGCATGTATTGGCTATTGGGACGAAGATCAAAGCTTTCTCTTGAAAACAAACTTCTCTTGTACAAATGCGTGCTCAAACCTGTATGGACGTACGGTATACAACTCTGGGGCTGTGCGAAGCCGTCCCATACACAAATCATTCAACGGCTGCAGTCAAAAAAATTCTGCGGTCCATAACCAACGCGCCGCGGTACGTCTCTAATTCTACCATACACAATGATTTGCACATTCCATTTGTCGCTACGGAGATCAGCAGGTTTTCCTTCCTCTACCACCAACGGCTGGCAGACCATCACAACGCCCTTATCACTGCAATGACCATTCCACCCACCATCGTACGAAGATTGAAAAGACAGTGGCCGACTGATCTATCCCACATTACAGCGGAAGATTAGCCTGTCCTGTATCACCTACTTCCGGGTTTTCGACGGAGTGTCATTGATGGATGACTTCTCTCTTCATGTTACCACTTCTAGCACATTTACTTGTCGCTCCTCTTACGGAGTAGATTGTAAATTGTCATTACATAAATAAAAAAAAATCTAACACCGAAATTCGAGAGATTGGGTGTAATGGAAAACTATAACCAACGTAGAAATGTTATCATTAAACTTGACTCCATTCGATCATAAATTGGGACGTATGAAAACACAAACGATTAAACTGCTGAGTCCACATTTCACACTTTGATGCGAATGAAAAATAACATTGGGTACCCTAAATATTGGCCTCTTTTCTTGAAGGATTAGAAGTACCTAATTTAGTACTCTAGGCGACTGAACATTTGTATATTATTAAGACAGTAGTGGCTAATACTGAAATGTAGGAATTATCTTTCTTGCTCATTCTGACCTCTTCTGCCTATTCATTATAGACATAGGATATCATTGTTGCACCTGATTACACTAACACACACGCTCAGTAGGACTCCTCTAGATGGGGGATCGGCCCTTGACAGACACCTCTACCTGATGACACACAACATTTAGCGGAAGACAGACATCCATGTCCCCAGCAGGATTCGAAACCGCAATCCCAGCAAGCGAGCGACTGCTAACCCATGCCTTAGACAGCGCGGCCACCGGCTTCGGCCAGGCGTTATATAAGACTTCGGTAATATCATTGTGAAACTAATACATTTTGGCTTTACAGTAATTAAATTTGGCGTCCTTCAGATTCGTGTAGCGAGATTCTGTGAGCACTGCCTTCTGGGATATGTATAGTTTACTCTTCAATGCGAAGTTGGCAGCAGAAGATTCTTACGAAACGGCAGCACTCTGTACCAAAGTAACTGGCGTTACATTTAATAATCGCTGCCATGAAGGTCTGAGATCTCAAGGTAAGAAACGTGAATTTCCTAGTTCTGTAGAACGTTGGGGCGCAACTTGCTTTAACCGCAGGCCGCTCAGGTATGAGTGACTCGCCGAGTGGCACAGTGCTCTTAAAATACAATACAAACGGGCCTATTTTCGACGTATAAATATTTTGCGTTATTGAAGACCCCACGAGCCATCTGGAAAAAGGCTTAGGACTACGTAATGAGTACCACTGTTTAAGAAACACTTATCTTTGTGGAGTTATCAGGCATTCGTTCTTTGTTTCACGGTGTCTTGTTAGTTCAAATGTTTACGAGTTTCTGTGGTCTGTGACCAATAGGTGCCTAGTCTGAACTGACCTAAATCCACCCGAACTCTACCCAGGTTACGGACGCGTGTCGTTAAATTACCTAAGTTTAATCTTCACTCTGCTACAAGGCAGTATAATCTATGTTTTGAGGGGGGTGAAGTTCTGTTGGAATAAAAGCCAAAAATGGCGTCGTGCTGCTGTTGAACCTGTGGCTGTTCAGATACTCGGTCAACCGCTGTGCGACCCTACGCCCACTCTCACTGCAAATAAAGCTGTTTGAAAAGTACTTTAATCGCGTGTGTGCTGTGACATTACTAAACAATGTACAGATGGCTCCACTGTACTGCGTAGCTCTAAACTAGAATGTACCTGTCAGTCACATCAACCCACGGAAAACACTCAACTTTATGAATTCTCCTCACTCAACGCACCTGCACAGCGCGAACGGCTTTGTTCTGTGCATGCTTATATTTTGGTCACTCTAGCGAAATGAAGAAATTTGTTATATTATCTGTCTTCTATATCCTGTCAAGCATCGTTTCATAAAATATGATATTCGTTTTGGCAGATCGATAAGGAGTCAATTCCAGTGTTTTAAACAGTAAAGGGAGAAGGGGATTTCTGCGAAGTTGAACGTGTTTCGAGTGGTAAAAAAATGTATTTTTTATTTTTCCCTCCTAAAAAACCGCACTTGGCCAACTGTACGCACTGTTTGTTTTTACACTGCGTCATAAATCTACGCCCACAGTACCTGAATTGATATGCAGGAGGTGGCATCGACGAAAACCAGACACTTGTTTGACAGAGTAAGCAGCGATATAGTAATCATTCTTATTTGAGTTCATATGTTTAAAAAGGTAAAGTGATCCCGTTGAGGCCCGGTGTGACCCAGAGGGTGGGTAGAGGTATAGCTCTACTCTTCCATGAGCGCGGCACTAGAAGGGGGTGAGTGGACAGCAGCACGCCCCGGCCGCACTTTACCCCCAGGAAAGACCCGGTACCCATTTTACAGGAGGCTGGGTGGGCCCCAGGGCCGGTCTGGACGGGCGGAAAATCTCGTTCCCACTGGGATTCGATCCCGGACCGTTCAACACGTAGTCAATCGCTATACCGACTAAGCTACACGGCCCATGATTTCATATATTTATTCCGGATAAATAGGGCGTTAGAGTGTACTGTCTTCGGGGGCTTCCGGATTTGATTCCCGGTTTTATTCAGAAAATGGGTGAAAAAATTTTCATGGTTATCTTCAGGCTTTAGGATGATAAACTAATACACACAATTACACTGATATCACTTCCCCAACCTTCTCACTCCCTCATTCGCATGCAAGAATTCATGCGACAGATGATATTTCGAAGTTGAAGAAACAAGAATAAAATGTCTGTTATCAGAAAGAATGTACGTACAGGGTGGGGCATAAAGATCTCCAACTTTTCGAAGAGGTATAAAATATGAAAGAAGCCATCTAGAAAAAAATTGAATATATTTCTGAAAAGTACATTAAAAACAGTTTTTTAATTGGTTTTAAAAATCAGATCAGACATAAGGCGGCCGTCGTTGGCAACACATTGCTGAAGACGTTCCCGGAAGTTCTTCATCACTCTCCGGGTTATCTCAGGCGGAATGGGGTCGATTTCCTGTTGGACCCTTTCCTTCAAATCCTCAAGAGATCGAGGACGATGTTTGAAAACCTTTTCCTTTAGGTATCCCCAAAGGAAAACGTCACACGGGCTTTTAAATCAGGTGACCGTGCCGGCCACTCCACGTCTCCCCTTAAAGAGATCAAAAGCCCAGGGAACAGCAACAAAGCCCCGATGTTCACCGGTCCAGCCCTTTATGGGTACTGATAACGGTAGAGGTTAACCAACCGCATGACACTAATCCCACCTCTCTACCACCACTACAGCCCGCACAGTGCCCCTTCGAAAAGTTGGAGATCTTTATGCCCCACTCTGTATAACGTAACATTGAGGCGCGTTCATGCTTTCATTATTGGAGTGGAAATGCAGAACTATTACATATTCTGAGTGTGTGTCTGTAGCTGTAGATATCCAGCATGCAATGTTCACGCGTCATTTTATCATCTGTGGCGAACCTGATGTACAAAATATTTCACTTTATCTCATAAAACTACACTATTTTCTAAAAAGAAGTCTATTAAACATAACATGTGTTTTAATTTTCCCTACTACTTTTTTCCGAAACATTTCTCATTCTAAAAACGTTTAGCGAGATATGATCAACAATTTATATTGGTTTTCATATAAAGTACTCGTTATTCTTGTCAGGTTTTGATGAAACATGAATTTTCTCTACGGATTTTTTAAAACTACTCAAATACCAATTTTATGAAAACCCTTCCAGTGACAGCCGAATCGTTTCATGCAGACAGACAGACAGACAGACAGACGGACAACATGACGAAGCTAATAGTCTTCTCTTCGAAATTTTGCGAAAGGGCCTACAAATTGCTTAATAAATTGTATTTGGTCGTTCATCATATCTCAATTCTTTAATGAATTATGGCATTACATTCTTTACCATTTTTATTCTTATTCTGGCCTCTTTCTACCTACTCATTGTAGGTGTAGAGGGTTATTGTTGCACCCGATCATTTAAAATGACACAGACACTTGGTAGAACTTCTGTGGATGAGGGATCGTCCCGTCGCAGACACCTCTCCCTGAAAACAGACAACACCAACAAGAGACAATCACACATGCCCGCTGCTGGATTCGTACCCGTAATCCCAGAAGGCCGCAGACGCGCGCCTTTTTCTGCGTGGCCACCGGCATCGGCAGTTTTATCTTTGTAATGCATGATTCTACACTTGCAGACGTTGCACACACAAGTGAATATTGCTGTTATATTGTACATATCTGCGAGCGGGCGTGTTTAAATATCAGAAACACTTAACGAATTTGGATGAAACTTGGCATGAGAGATTTATAGTATGTTTGTGAAACGAATTATACCATATATGAACCCCCACTGGTGAGAGTGTTTTTCTGAAATTAGTTTACATTCCAAGCAAGGGTTGTGGTAGTTCAAGAACAACCTGAGAATGTGGAGTATTTCAACTATTTTGGTAGCCTGTTAACAAATGATGCAATATGTATACGGCAAATTGCCACGGCGATAGCCACGTTCAGCAAGAAGAAGAATTTTCGCCACCAAATTGAACTTAAATTTAAACAATAAATTAGTGAAATGTTACATTTGGAGCGTAGTTTCGTATGGTGCTGAAATTTGGACACTTCGGAAAGTAGATCAGATATAACTGGAGAGTTTTGAAATGTGGTGCTGCAGAGGGATGGAGAAGATTATTTGGACGGATCATGTAAAAAAATTAAGAAATTTTACAAAGTATTGCAAACATTTACCCTCCCCATCCCACTTTATTTATTTATGAGCTATTGATCAACGCTGCTAGCATTTCAGAACACGTAGCGTCGAATCTTAACTATGATGCTTTGGTAATGAATTGGAAAATATATTGGAGGCAGCACTCATAGGCTAACTAGACGTACTGTTCCGGGTTTTGCCTGAAAGAACTGAGAAAAATCGCGACTACCTTTGTATGGTAGGTGCCAAAGCCAAGATGTGAAGCAGAAACGAAGTGGTTTTGATTGAGTCTGTTTTTGGTTACCTTGTTACTAGGCATACAGTATATCTTGTAGGATGAGAAACCAAGTGTGTTACCAACACGAAGCACTTAGTAGAACTATGAACTTCCACGGCATAATTTAATCCATAATCATTTGGATAAAAGACGAGAAGAGAGAAGTTTTTGAACTGAATAGCATCCTATGTAATCTGATCTTAATTTCGAATGATTTAGTGGTTATCATTTTCTCATTCTGTTAATAAGAATTCCCTAAGTTATATTTAATAACCACAAACTTTTCCTGCGTGAGAGAAAAAGAAATTTAAGGTCTGAGTCCAACTTTATTTCATTCCAAAATAAATCATGGCGCTAGGAGGTAATAAACGTCTTGTACTGCGAGACGTTGATATGGCTTGTATTAAATCGGCAGTGTACTTTACAGGAATGATGTATGATGTGTATTTTATGTTTTGCTGGCCGTACATCCTGGTACGACTCTGGGTAAATGGCCAACTTGATGCACAATTACGTTATATAAAAAGTTTATTATTATAATCCTCTACATGTTTCGAGCAACTCTGTGCTCATCATCAGGACGTCTAATTGTATTCATACAGCATCTGGCATAGAATTCTCTATAAGTTACCGTCCGGTGCACACCGGGCGGTCACTTACAGAGAATACTATACCAGATGTTGTATCAATACAATTTGACCTCCTGATGATGAGCACAGAGTTGCTCGAAACATGTAGAGGATTATAATAATAAAAGCATTACATAACGTAATTATGCATCAAGTTGGTCACTTACCAAGAGTCGTGTGGTGTGTAATCATTTCTGAGGAGCCAAGTATTTGGTACTTTGCATGATTGAGTCCATGAGTTCATTTTCCTTGTTGGTCCTTCTGACGCGTAAACTGCCTTCCGCAGTAAATGCAGAACTGAAGACAGGAACTTCTACTATTTGGTCGCAGTTGCTAGTCTACGAACAGTAATTTTCGGAGCCCATCTTCCAGCCCGGGTTTACACCACCACGAAGACTATTTGTGGAAAATCGAGTCTACTAACCCTAATGGTATTTTTAATTGGGTTTCTTCTCGTAAAAAATTCGACAAAAATGAGAGAAGTGAGGTCTAGGTACAGTCAAAGTCGTTTCTTTGCTAAAGGATGACAAAACAAAAGCGTCTGGATGAGTGATTTTTTAATTTAATTTTGAAACCCTGCAGAAGTTTCATATGGATAGTAGCTGCACCCTCCGGCCGCATTATGTCAACGCAGTGGTCCTCCAGTACTAATTAAATATGAAGGCAGGTTTGTTCTGAAGCTGGGCTGGACGAGATGTTTTTAAAAAATTAATTATTACCCCTAGTGGAGTTCCAATACGTAATGAATTGAAAGTGATCCTATTATTTGTGACTTACCGAAAAAAATTCTATTGGAATTTGTTAGAAATCTGTGCCAATTTTCATCCAAAATTCAGGTTTGTATTCTCCATTCTCTTTTTCAGTTTTATTGGGGCTGAATTTCTTGGTGCCTTCTGACTGGGATCTACGTTGAAATGCGTTTTGTTCCTGAATACAGACGCCACAAATATGTGGCATGTGGTAAAGTGTTCGGATTTATTACAACACTTGTTACAATTTTAGAGCCAGAATTACAACATAATGGTCAGCAAATAGCACGTGCTTATGCTGTTGCCTGTATTCTACTGTAACCTTCCGCCACGTGCCTCAAGTTCCTTGGATTACACATCAGCTAATGAAGTTGTGAATACTGCATTACATGGTCTCAGAGGGGCTAAGTTGTGGAAGATACTTACAGATACCGTATTTATTTAACGACGCTGTCAGTAATTCATTCAACGAGGCGTGCTATTGTTGGATGATTATAATTAGAAATTATGTCGAAGCAAACGGTCGTGGTATAATTTGAGTCTCTATTACAATATGTATGTAGAGTCACTAAGGAGGGAGAATAATATGTCTGTCGGTATTATTGGTTTCGGAAGCCGATATTCGAACCCGGTACCTCCCGATTACAAGACATATCACCGTTGGACCCAGTTTATTTGATAGGCCATATCATGTTATCGTTTTAAATGGTTACGTACTTGTTTTAATAAAAACCATATGGTCGATTAAACCAAAGATGGCTAAATGGACGGGTCATGTAGCACGCAGAGTATAGATAGGAAATTAATGTAAAATATATGTTGGTTAAGCATGAAGGCCCTCAGGATGGGGGCCAGTGAATGAACACGGTAATTAAACTACAGATTCCACGAAAAGCAATAAATTTCTTCAGCATCTGCGACTCTTTTAGCTTCTTAACGAAATTAGTTAACTAACCTTAAAGGAACGAACCGTTCGGAATAACCAGGCTAGATAGACTGATAGCATTAAAATTAGTCTTAACGAGGTGAAGGCCGGGAGTGTGGGCAGGAACTACCTGGTTACTGTAAAGGTCCAGTGTTGGGCTCTAGTGAGCACTGTAGGACCTTTGGGTATCACAAAAGGGGGGAAATTTCTTGATTAACTTAGTTACTGCCATCATCTTGATCCTGCTGCTTGCCACTAGGTATAAAACATTGACGAATATTACACCAGTGCGTGTAGAACAACCAGGCAGTTAAAATAGACGTCACGACTACAAAGCACAGAAAGTCACTGGCCTTAACGCCTGCATGTATTAACTAAGTGGGCATGCGATGGGCAACTTTGAATCGCAGTGACTGACCTTCCGATGGCAGTCGTTTCGAATTATGCGGGCCACCGGTCATTTTGACGGAGATTTTGTGCGATTTTCTCGGTCGTTGACAGGCAAATTCACGACCTCTTTCTCCCTTTACTTACTAATTTGCTATACATAGTAAATATAAAGGTAAAAATGTGAAAGTCACCCCATAACAGAGGAGGAGTAGACGTATAGCTGAACTCCTTCTTTAACTTTAGCGCTAAGCGGGGTGGATGGTTAAGGCCACCATTTGGCCGACTTACCCGCAGCAATGACCTGGTACCCACTGTATAGGAATATGGGTGGTCCCCAGGGCCAGTCTGGAAGGGCGCGGAAAATTGCACTCCCACCAAAATTCAATCGTCGGAACGTCCAGCCCGTAGTGAGTCGCTATACCGACTACGATATCCCGTTCCACAAAGTAATTACCGGAAAGGAATATCCTTCTTGTAATACAAAGACGGAAGGCTAACTGGGTTGGTCCCATCTTGCGTGGAGACTGCCTTCTAAAACACCATATTGAAGGAAAGACAGAAGAAATGATAGAAGCGACGAGAAGACGAGAAAGAAGAAGTAAACAACTACTGTATAACCTTCAAGGAATGAGAGGATACTGAAAATGGAAATTACAAGCTCCGGGTCGCACCCTGTTGAGAACGCGCTCCGGAAGAGGTTAGGAACCTCCAGTAAAACAGACTAGCATGAATAAATTAATAAATGAATTTAATGAATTTGTGTATGTAGGCTTAAATGAATGCGTGTATAATTATCTTCTCCCATTTAACGTTAAGCCATCCCGCAGTGTTTACGTAGCCTTTGGATAAAGAAGCATGTAGCTTGTTTCTGTAACGTGAAAATATTTCTTTAAATGTTGTTTGTTACCCTAAAATTGCTTTGGTCTTCCATAAAAATTTGTAAGTTTCTGGCCGTAACTGTGCAAGCGATGAAGACAAACATACAACGTTTGTGCAATTAAGCCTATTAACGTAACTCCAATTTAAGTTTATTGTTTTCTTAATTATCATTTCGCACGGATTCCTTATCTCAGCTTGACGATTACTTTTACCCAAGTCTCTTTTTCCCAGCAAGACAGATTATAGCCATTTCTATTGGACACAAAGAGGCGGGGTACCTCAGTCGGTTTCGTGAATAGGATATGGGCTGATGGACTGAGAAACTGGAGGCCCCTATCCAGTGGGTGCGGGGAGTTGAAAAGCGTTTGGGATGTGAAGTTGAAAACTCCCTCCTCCTCTCATCTAATTCCTAACTTAAGAATATACGGATTTATACCACTTCCCCCCATACTTCTTCATGATGAGATTCTGAGCAAATTACTGTCATTCGAGTTTTGGTGTTGTGCAAAGCGACGTGGGTGAGAATTCCGTCGTTCCCAGATGTGAGACCGTATCACTAGTTAATAGGTTGCAGAATTTTCGGAGGAGCGTTATGCTTTCAACGTAAGGGTCTAGAGGCCCAAAATGAGCGAAGAAGATTACGAAAGCACTGCGTTTATTCGAAACGGCGGGAACGTACCCTCCAGGGACTCACTAACTTGTCCTGAAGGCAATCCTTACATCACTGTTACCTTACATTACTGTTACCTTACATTACTGTTACCTTACATTACTGTTACCTTACATTACTGTTACCTTACATTACTGTTACCTTACAACTTACACGCGCTGTGTGAATTCTGAAACCACGTCAGTGGAGGGATCGGTCATTATTGGCAGTAATAATTACCAATATGAAGTACGGATTGAAGACGTGTTTCGTCGTCATCATTGTGAGCGACACAGATTAGAAACAGGAGCGAGTGCGATTCGAAAATGTGTAGTCAAATATCTGCAGTTGGCGGACTGACGAGAAGCTGTAGATGAAAGTCTGGAATTTACTGAAAGAATTTTTCCCGATGCTTATTTTGGAGTAGTAATTTTATTGTAAACAATCCCGGTGATCCTATGACCTAATTTGAATATTTCTGCATCCGTTTGAATCCTGGGATCGCGGATTCAAATCCTTCTGAGGGTATGGATGTACATCTCTTGTGTCTGATGTGTGTGGCGTAGTTAGCGGCCTCTGCGACGAGGCGATCACTCGTTCAGAGGAGTCCTACTGAATGTGTGTGTGTGTGTGTGTGTCTAATTGTGTGTGTGTGTGTGTCTAATTGTGTGTGGACTAGAAACCTTAATAACGAGGAGGACTAGGCCCGTGCTGGGATCTAGCGCCACAAGCAAAACTGTTGTTTTATGGAGATGTAGTGTATGGTAAGAGCCTAAATAATTCATGTAATTTTACAATTTTAAAAAATGGCTCTTATGCGTATTGGACCGTGCATCATCTTGATATTTGAATAAAGGTTGACCAAATAGATGACACTTGCTTTATTATCTACTGCTCAACATGTTTCAGACGTTAATACGTCCATCTTCAGGAGCTTGCGACTACTTGTTGTGTTGTGTAGGCTGACTTGAGGCGTGCTGGTGTTATGT
>Ga0123354_10017447_pt1 | contig 11249 bp, 6 predicted proteins | sample TergutLab28metaG_2_FD_97872 | JGI IMG/M metagenome (GOLD analysis project Ga0123354, IMG submission 97872) | Labiotermes labralis P4 segment gut microbial communities from Petit-Saut dam, French Guiana - Lab288 P4 | ecosystem: Host-associated > Arthropoda: Insects > Digestive system > Gut ... | reverse complement strand
TGGGTAGGGGGTATATCTCTACTCTTCCATGACCACGGCACTAGAAGGGGGTGAGCGGTCAGCAGCACTCCCCGGCCGCACTGTACCCCCGGGAAAGACCAGGTACCCATTTAGAGGAGGTTGGGTGGGCCCCAGGGCCGGTCTGGACGGGCGGAAAATCTCGTCCCCATCGGGATTCGATCCCGGACCGTCCAGCCCGAAGTCAGTCGCTATACTGACAGGGCTACCCGGCCCAAATATATATATATATATATATATATATATATATATATATATATACACCCACCCACACGCACACACAAGTATAAGCACAGTGCTGGTATTGTGACGATACGTGCCACCTCGGAAAAGACGTAAGTGATTGAATGAGAAAGGAAATAAACTACTGAAATAACCAGACAGAAAAGCAAATGTCTTTGATAACGGCTGAGTGAACTATATAAGCAAAAACCCTTTCCTAATCCCGTAACGCGTTTTCGAATGTGTGTCGCGGATCGTGGGAAATTTATTTTTCAACTTCGACGAACTTCCAAAGTTTTACTACGAAATTAATTTTTGACGCTTTATTTGACGGCCTTCCGTCCTGAGAGATGACAGAAGACTGCTTGAAAATTTACTTGCATTGTGGCACATACGATGGTGCAGCCACAATGGTGGGCAGACAGTGGAGTTCAGAGTGCTGTAGGTCAAATTTACCTGTTTTAATAGTTCGGTACTGTGCTTAATCACACAGTGGAATTCAGCTGACAATACCCGCGTTTGATTCTAGGATAAAAAGATTTAAAGAGATCGTTGATAATCTTTGTATTCCTTATGTTCGCTTTTGTTAAGAACAACAAATAAAAAGATAAACTTGTTCGTGTCCGCGCCATGAAGGCGCATAAGAAAAACAGAGGTAAAGCTCCACCAATTTTGCTTGGCACTAGATGGAGGTGAGTGGTTAAGTGCAAGCCGAGCGGCTTAAAGCCCGGAAAAGAACCCCGGTATCTATTGAACAGAAGGCTGGGTTGGCTCCAGAGCCGGTCTGTACGGTTTTGGAATAGAAAAACTATCTTGATCTCTGCCGGGATTTGAACCGCGGACCGTCCAACCAGTAGCTAGTCGCTATACCGACTGTGCGATCACGACTCATAAAGACGAACGATTCTACACCATTATAAATATGCCACTAGCAGCCGAAAATATCCGCTTTCGGGTTTCTGCTACACAGAAAAGTTTGTGAATACGATCCACCAAATGATCCGGATGCTTTTGCCAGAAGCTTGAAAAGATCGGTCGATACGGGACTGCTTTATAGTGCAGATTCTAATATCGTGCAATGTGCTCGGATGCTGGATAAAAACTGTGGTCTGAGGTATCGCAAAGCTCAAATCATAATCGATCAATCGATGTGAGGTAAGTTAAAAACTCGTCAAATCAGACTACAGCTCGACGACAGCGTTGAATTTCAGGCACTTCGTATCTGACCGTAAAGAAGCGTTTGAGAAACACACTGAGGACTACTCACATGCCTTCAAGTGAATGTGCAGAAGGATTTTCGTGAATGTGTCTGATTGCCATTCCGCGGAAGAATGATTTTCGGCACTTTTGTTTACCAAAGTCGTTGCCCCCCTCCCTCAAATGCGGATACGATATTGCTACAGTACCGAGTAACTGAAGAATAAGAACCAACTAGATGCTACTTATTATTTTATTGTAATTCTTATAGGTTCTTATTCTTCAGTTATCACAATAAATGACGGTCCAACAAACATCAAATTGAACAGCTGTGTTAGACGGAAAGGCTAGGTATGCCAGTTTAGTACTCATTTAAGGAATACCTTCAGACAGCGCACAGTACTTGGTTACACGTTGTAGTGTCATTTGTATGTCGGACCGCCCATGTGCGAGGATGAACCGAGAACAGAATGGGGCAAATGCCCTTCACACGCGAATGTACGCAACAGGAAACGAAAACACCCTTTAAAGTATATGACATCAAAGGGCTATTAACTGTGTTGGTGTCGACAGAGATGGCTGCGAAGTTTACGCCGATAACGGTCCGTGTTACCCGATCCGAATACAGATCGTATGCGTATGTAAATTCAATGGATAGTCTCTCACCTAATTCAGCAAAAGGTAATGAGGTACTGTTGTCCCTGTCCAAGTCATAAAGGCATATAGGGAAAGAAGATGTATAGCTCTGTACATTCTTAACCTCAGCACTAGTTGGAGGTAAGTAATCAGCTTTACGCCCCGACCGTTTTATCGCCAGGAAAGTACCCTGTTACCGTGAAATTAATACGATTATCTGACTACATAAGGGCCTGAGAATAAAACTACTGTTTTACTATCACGTCAACAGTTGCGCTCGTAATGGCCATCGTTAGAGTTACCCCTTTTCTCAAATGCATTCTTCTTGGGAAGCTGTAAGTTTCATTTAAGCGTGCCTTTGCATTTTGTTAAACAACATTTCCAAACCAGTTCTGATCATCTTTGGCCACTCTATATTTACAGAACCAGCTGAAATTCTGCACCACGCAGCAAGTCCTTCTTATAGCAGTCGAAAGGCCACGTACGGCCAGAGGACAGGGGCGTCTTACGAGGAGGTCGAGAGGTATCCACGTTTCAGTCAGTACTGCAGCCTAGATCGTGCCCGGTGAAAAGTTGGAAAACGTAGCTAGAGGTATAAATTGTTTAATTCGAAGGCTTTTTAAAACGACCAGCCTCGTGGTCTAGTGGTCAGAGTCTGACTACTAATCATGAGGCCCCGGGTTCGATTCCCGGTTCTACCGTGGGAATGTTCCTTGAATGGGAGGATTCCCGCGGTGACCATGGTCTAGGTAGATTAGTAGAATTTAGGTTTAAGGGCCCTCCTGGCACTACATCATCCTATATCACCACTCACATCATCGGGGCAACGTAACTGCGCCTCATGGGCGTCCCAACCTCAGAAGTCGGTTACATTCCTGCCATGCCCAGGAGGGAGGACCACGAAGTCCACAAGGACATGTGGTGACAATGGATAAAAAAAGGGTTTTTTTTATAACTACTGGAGGACGCATTACAAGAAACAGCTGTACGGTAGGTAGGCTACTCTTCTCAGTTGCACAACATGTTTCGGCGCACCACACGTGCCATCAGGGAGTCTTTGTAGTTGTCGTCACGACGCGTTATGATAACTAGTACGAACACTCCCTGATGATGATGGGATGTATGGTGTACAGAAGCATGGAGAATTGACAACGTGTGAAGAATACATTTTGTGCATGTAAAGTTGGTTCTACAAACTAATTATTATATAATGCACAGTACATAAAATATTAAAACATCTGAACAGTACGTCAGAGCACGTCTGTTGCAATGTAGTCGCGTTCGCAAAACTGCGAAAAGTGACAATTAGCTTCGTCACGTCTGTCTGTCCGTCCGCACGGAACATCTCGGCTCTCAGTGATCGGAATTTCTTTAAATTTGATATTCGAATACTTTTCGAAAGTCGGTAAAGCAAAATTCAAGTTTCATTAAAATCTGACAAGAATAGAGGCCAGTATGTGGAGACCAGCACACATCTTCGATCATATCTCGTTCATTTCTTCGTAAAATGAGAAATGTTTCAGACAAACGTTATAGAGAATATCAAAGTACACATTTTACGTTCAGTAACTTTTTTTTTTCCACAAAATCGTACCGTTTATGAGATAATGTGGAAAAATACTGTAGAACCGGGCAGGCTTCCGATGACGACACTGCGCATGCGCATTGCATACCTGATACCTAAGTCTACAAACACACACTCAGAATGTGAAATACTTATGCTTTTCCATGGCAACAATGGCTGCACTAACGCGCCTCAGTGTTACGTTACAAGTGCATTTCCTGTCTTGTTGCTAGTACGGACAACAACGCATACGGATATATTACAAAATATACAATGGAAAAAATAGATTTTCTGGGTATAATATCGAAATAATAGGTACTAGTGAAATGGATATATTACAAAATATATAATGGGAAAAAACAGAGTGTCTGGGTACAATATCGAAATAATAGCTACTAGTGAACTCGATATATTACAAAATATATAATGTAAAAAACAGAGTGTCTGGGTATAATATCGAAATAATAGCTACTAGTGAAATCGATATATTACAAAATATATAATGGGAAAAAACAGAGTGTCTGGGTATAATATCGAAATAATAGCTACTAGTGAAATTTATAAAGTGACTGTGACTCTTCATTTTGTGCCTGAAGGCCAAGCCATTCAGCTACTGAATGTCACATTTCGTAAATCTGTGACTGAAAGAAACGTATCTCTGTCCTTTAACGTAGATTCAGGTTAGGCATTTTTGCCGAAGATTTTTAAACAATTTCCCATTTAAACTTCAACGAGTTATATGTTAGTGTACAAACGGATTTGAAACATGAGAATTAATTTCAGACCCGAACAAGCCTCTAGAAATTCCGTGACCTACTAAAGGTAGATGATGACGGTAAGTAATTATACCACCACCACGTTGAACACCGTGTATCTATCGGGTATGCAAGGTGTTTCTGATACGAAAGACGTTTTGGTAGTTCGTCTTTCACCCAAGACAGTACAGTCATCTTCCGAGATGTCGTGCACATTAAATAAACATTATAAACTAAATACTGTCGAATATAATATTGGTACAATGGTCTGATCCGTGTTATTAACAAGAAGTCTGAACTGTCCAGACGAACATTTAACTGAACTACCGTGGACAGAAATATGAACGGTACAATGTACTGTACTGTGGCCGATGAATCAACCAGCCTACCTTGGAAGCTGAAGAGTTCTAAGATATGCACCCGGGTGCATGATACTGGGATAGCAACACGTCCAATGTAAGGTCGGGAGAATTAGAAAATAAAATTCATTTTGGAATACGAAGTGGATTAAATTCTTTCCGCAGAGGTCTTTAATTGCTAAAACTGCAAATTAATTTTCAATGGCGGTGCAATTAGTCTAATAGGAACGGGAGGGAATCCAATAGAGTAAGGCGGTAAAAAGCCGGTAAGTAAATGTGGCAGTAAAACCAGAGTGTCGTAACGACAGCTAGCCAGGAAAGTTTGGTTGAAATCCAAGAGATGGAACGTGGCTTTGCAAAAATTACCAAATTACTCGCAAGAACATGTCTTACGTTGCTCATTTCTAGGGAAATCTCAAGTTGAAAACTTGGACCGTTATAACGCTGGAAGCACAGGACTATGGAGGAAGAGAGAAATATATTTTTTTTTAAGTTCTGACAACCTACACTTTTAATTCGTGAAACTATACACAGAAAGTTCGGACAGCACAAAACGTAGACAGTATTTGGTTTACCAAGAACTTACAGATGTAATAAACAGTACAAATATTTATGTGAGTATTAGACAAAAGAACTTTACAGAAACAGAGAAGTGCAATGTGAGATATTCTAAGACTCGATAAACACAAACAACTGTAATATACAGTCCGTTGGCCGCGCGTTTCAAAGCGTGCTGTCTTATGCTGTCTACAGACAGATCGCGTGCTCCAATTCAGCGGACCAACTGATATTTGTCTCTTACTCTGTGTGCTCTCCTGTAACGTTAGAAGCTTAATGACGTCATGGTACTGCATACAGGTCGCAAAATTCTGTCTCCTGCCTGACACGGAATACCGTGCACGTCTGGGTGACAAGTCGTTTCCCAAACGGCCAGTGCGCTTTGCTAGTTTTCGCAATTCCATTCACTCACTTGTGACAGAGGGAACAGCGGACCACATACAAAGGTGACAAAAGTCAGGTTCTCACAAGACCGAGGAAGAAGACTGCTGTTTTTTGGGTGTGACGAAGTTTAGTCTTGTACAAGCACAGCAGCACAAAATTACACAGCATTATAACTTGTTCAGTCATTCTTCTGTCTGACCTACGACAGACCCACAGCCCCGTCCAAAGCGCATCCTCCACAGAGTGCGACCGAGTCCTTCCTCTTTCAATTTCCAGGATCCTCTCTTCTCCTTAAGGCCATCCAGTACCTGCTTCCATATTCGTCCTCGCCTTGCCGTCACTACTGTCCTTCCCTCTATCCGTTCTTTAATGGCGTGTTTCAGAAGGCAGTTCCTACGACATATGTGACCAATTCAGCTATATTTCCTTCCTTTTACTGTTTGTATGATATTCCTCTCCTCCTTGACTCTTTGTAACACTTCTTCATTTCTCACATGATCGCTCCAACTTATCTTCTCCATACTTCTCAAGCACCACATTTCAAAACTACCAGGCAATTTATCAAGCCACAAAAATAAAAATCTATTTTAAAATAATTTTATTTGCCATTAACTTATGCGAGGTCTGCATGCATTTAGAAAAGACGCGGTAGAACCTTCTGGAGAGGGGATCATCCCGGCGCACAAACTCTGCATAAAAAGACGATGACGGTGACATCATCATCATCATCATCATCATCAACAACAACAACAACAACCAACATGCCCGTGGACAAAGACACTGCTATATTAAACCCCGCGACCATCGGCATATGGCATCGCGAATCGGCAAGGCAAAACATCAAAATTTTAGTTGTGACCAAACCAAACTTTCTTTTCTACATGCTCCTGGACATCTCGGGGATCGGTAGAGACGGAATACGTTCCCCCGCTCTTCGTACTTTCCAGAATAATACCTCACGGAAAGCCAAAGAACTCTTCCTACCCAGTCGACTCATTCCCCAACATTACCACACGCTTTTGGCACTCCGCAGTCTTCACGAACAAAATCGTGACGAAATTATTTCTTAGATTTGTGGAAGTAAATAAACTGTGGTCCGTTTCAAACACGATACCTGCTGAGTAGCGGTGTGAACTAGTCGAAACTGGTTTTTGGAAAGGTATCTGTACTGAGTGGTACACAGGAAACGTCACTTGGAGCAAGAGACACAAATTCCTTGAACACGAGACAGCTGCAGCAGAGTTCAAGGTAGACAGTGGACCTTGGTACCAGAAACCGTGCGGGAAACTTCGCGTAAATTCGTGCTCTCCGCAAACGGCGAGACGTCCCCATTATAATGGACGTTTATTATATGATTCGTGTTTCTGCAGTAACGGCTGAATGTAGCAGCTCTGTCTTATCTTAACACGCACCAGCCACGCTGAGAGGTAACTCGCCGCAAAGCGTGACCAACTCACATTTAGGAATCCACAAAACATTCACGATTTCAACTGCGAGAAAGTAGATTTGTCTTTAAAATGTCCCACTAACAAACATACCATGACGTTAATGACGTTACAAGAAGGAAATTACATTTTGAAACAAAATGCGACTTTATTTGAGCTTATACTAGTGACCGTTTGCTTTTATCAGGTATTCAGACGCACCTCTTCTGTTGATCACAGTTGAGTTCATTTAGACACACAAGTTTAAATGCACAGATTATATAGTATGGAATAAAATGGCAAGGAAAACATGAAGTGCCAGCAGGTGGGGATTTCGAAGAAAGACGACGTGGCCTCTTTCAAGATAGCATTCCCACGGTGTCCAGGAAAGACTGAGGAAAACTGAAGTATGGTAAGCCGTTAAGTTGGACAATGCCAAAACCGAGTACCCCTGGACCATTAGTCGGATCTCTTGCAGTGTTGTTGAACACGACTACTTGGACAGCAGCTATCGACACTGGTCCACCGCATCACCAGCATCAGAATGCTGGAAGCGGACTGTTTTAATGAACAAAGAAACAAAAAAAAATAATAATTAATTTCTCCCTCCCTTCGACGGCTACGATTCTGTACAAGCACACAGTTCACGTCAGATTCGATTTAAAGCCATTCTGCTTCAATCAAATGAAAATTAAATTTGGAACGTGAACTTATTTTGTACGCTGCAGATTTCTTCTGGCTGCCAGCATGATCTATATTTCGGGTGGCTATGGAATTTATCGAACTCACTTTCAGCGGGAGAATTGCTCTGAAGCGAAACTGTGTCCGCTTGCATCTCGTCAGTAAATTCTATACGCTAAATCGATTTCTGATCTCCGTTCTTATTCTCAAATCGATTAATCTACAATCCGATTTAAACGTAAGCCTAGCAGATATAATGACTTATAAAGTAATGCATATATTCGTCAACATATTAGAATTACGCTACATTCCTATACAGGCCTGAACAGGCCCTTAGGGCTCCAGGAGGTTGAGGCTCCCAAGAGTTTCCAGACAGCACATGAAGGTGGTACGAAAGGTGGTACGGTTGTCAGCCTTACGCACCGGCCGCCTTTACCCGAAGGAAATATTCCTGGTACACGTTCCTGTTAGACAAAGAGTCTACCCCAGGGCCACAGTGCGGCCGGAAGGATTATGTCAATGAAAAATTCCAGTGACACCATCGGGAATCGAACTAACTGTGCTACCGCGCACGTCTTTTAATCTATGTAGGTCTTATATACTTACAACATAGTTCGGCTTTCGTTCAGATTATGGGCTGCCACAAATTTTAGCAGTTTTGTAATGGTTTCTATCACATTTATCACTGGGAGTACATTTACGTAAATACACTTGCAGGCTTATGTATGTAATCAAATACGTGACTTAATACGAACAGTACTGTCTGCGGTCACAACCACCAAACTCTGTTTATTTACCACACTAAACAGAACGTCTAGGCACTTTCCTGACCAAAGAGTTTTGTCTACCACAAAATAAATAATTCAAACCCGATATCTTAGTGCGTATTGTACAGAAAAAAGATGTAGACTCCTAAAATTTAATTCACTTACATATGTTGCAGACGAGGACGGTGTGTCTCAGGGTTATAAACTAGGAAGACAATTGCTGATCATATGAATAATAAACATCGACTTCCAAGTGAAGATTCTGTACCTCCAGATTACTGAGCTGATTGGTCTGCCGGGGACAGGCAAGAGGACAAGAGCAAGCACTTTGACGGCGGGAAACATGCACAGCAAAAACCGAGACGTTTGCGTCAATACATGACCATTTGATAACTGGCTGCCATCTCCGATTAAAACCGATCGCGGCACCATGGCTGATTATGGGTAAATTAACACGAACAGGAAATCGCTTCAAATTACTCTATCAGTGAAAGTCTGCACTACAGAATATTCTGAAAATTATTCTAAAAGACGTTGTTTTTATTTGCGATATCGAGTGACTCCATCTATACACTGTCATGACGCACTGGCTAATAATTCTGCACAAATCCTCCTACTCTAACTAGCAAAGATAGATAGCGAACAACACCAGAGAAAGTACACAAACTAAAAGTGTTAAAACATATAATTTTCTTAGCAATGGACCAACTTAATGCACAAATTCTTGTTTTATAATAAGTTTATTATATTCCTGTACATGTTTCGAGCGCTGTTGTGCTCATCATCAGGAGGTCAAATTGTATTGTACAGCATCTGGTATCGTCACACTCTGTAGGTGGCCGTCCGGTGCGCACAACAGCGCTCGAAACATGTACAGGAATATAATAAACTTATTATAAAACAAGAATCTGTACATTAAGTTGGACAGTTGTTAAGATTATACTGAGACGCACGGTCAGCATTACATATATATATATATATATATATATATATATATATATATATATATTTCTGTTTGTTTTTCCACAACAAGGACGACACGAAGATAGGAACGCCTTCAAGTTAACACGTGACCAGAGTATAGGCTCTAACCCTAGCATTCCTTACGCATTCCATTCCCAAGCAATTAATTACAGCCTAGGACAGGGAACGTGTAATTAAGTGCAACCTATTACATACGAGCTCACGAAGGGTGGGGTGGCAGGGTGCGGAAGTCTCGACTCGGAAACCATATCACGACCCCACAAAGCCGACCCACAGTAGCCGTCTAGGTATTGCCGGGGGTGCGCTTGCCGACATGTTCTCTAACGGCAGAGCGTCTAAGCCTACCAAAAATGTCCCCTGTCAAAGACGATCGGGAAATGAACAAGTGTGCTTCAGACTGAACTCGTGAAGCTTCTCAAGACGCTTTTTCCCTAAACAAACAGCCGCCATTTGGGTTTCTTGAATATGTACTGTACGTATTTCAGCTCTTCGGGCGTTTCGAAGAAACCTGTTGCATCCACGTTTATGGTGACTGAATTAGGTTCACGTGGGGGACGGACCTAGTTCAGTCACCCTGAAGATGGAGGCAGTATGTTCCTGCAAAACATATCTACAAACTAACACAGCGCACAGTGTAAAAAACCCTGAACAACAAACGCCATGAAAACCAGAGAACATATATCAAGTTTGTTCTTTCTAACTTCGGTAACGACACGTCTGGGAACCGTTCTTCATATTCATGAGGGCTCAGCTTTCTTGTTGGATAGTTTAAAAACTGCGGCACACGGAAGAATTTAAAGCTACTGTCTACATCTGTCTCTTACAATCGCTGAACTGTGCACAAACAGAAGCACAGAAGCAGTAATTCTAGCAGTAAGTGCAGTCCCGAGGTTACGCACAACGAAGAAACAACAGACTATTTTATTTAATAGGACAGATAACAGACAATTGTTCGGCTCATGAAGTAAACTGGTACCGTCATGCAGGGTCAATGAGATACGGTATCACGCCCGTCAACCACGAAAACAGGGGCAGGGGTGTATGATAAAGTGGTGGCTACATATTTTAATTCGCCTTAAGGAAAGTGAAGGCTTTTTATTTACGACAGTGCAAACACGCCTTATCTTAATAACCGAAGTATAAATGTGAGGTTGCAAAGTGAGGTAGCAAAGCCGCCCTTCTCAAAGTTTTGTTTCATTAAATTGAGACTTTTTTGAAGTTTTGCAGTTATTACATGCGGAATCGCTAAAGACAGTTGGCGACTGTACGTAAAAACCTTCCTGTTACAGCGATTCAGTGTCAAACACAACTTTAATGTAATTAAACACTTTATTATCCAATTAATGCGCAATATATCATATGTAGATACAATTACCAGAATTCTTGTAATTTTTAGCCAAGCACTGTACAAGGCTCCCTGATGACGCATCCTCTGTGATCCGAAACATGTTGGAGCACTTTTAAATATTTTATAATTTTAATTCTATCTACATATTATATATTGAGCATTAGTTGGATAATAAGGTGTGTAATTATCATTGATGCACGATGCAAACATGAAGATAACTTTAACCTTCTGATGCCTAATGTCACCTATAGTGGTCGTACCGCACCGCTAACCTCTAAAGTTGCATTTCATATATTTATTCAACAAATATAGGTACTGAATATTTTAAACACGGTATATACTCTCCATTTTT
>Ga0123354_10017446_pt1 | contig 11250 bp, 7 predicted proteins | sample TergutLab28metaG_2_FD_97872 | JGI IMG/M metagenome (GOLD analysis project Ga0123354, IMG submission 97872) | Labiotermes labralis P4 segment gut microbial communities from Petit-Saut dam, French Guiana - Lab288 P4 | ecosystem: Host-associated > Arthropoda: Insects > Digestive system > Gut ... | reverse complement strand
ATATATATATATATATACCTTTCATTTGTTCACCCAAATAAATATCGCTCTGTACATGAAGTTCTATGTTACATTCTAATCCTTTACAGTACACACAGTTTATGCAGACGCAAGATCTAGGTATGAACTAGGAAGCCACTTTGTATACAAAGTCTTTTTAGCTCTAAGCATGTACAAAGAGAAAGCATAAATATGCGAAATTTACCTACGACAGATATGACTGTACTTTCCAAAGTACACCAGTGGACGAGGAAGTTGCCTGGTGGCCATGAGAGGACTGCGGTTATCGGAAAAGAAAGGTTGTGAGCGCCTGGACGGAACAAGTGTGGAGCTTCAGCACTTGACGATGTCCTAATGTCCTTGAAATTAAAAGTAAACTTCCTGCTCAAAGTAAGCGGTAGAAGTCATTATGACGTAATGTATTAAGTAGCGGAATTATGGGAAACTCTTCTGTACAGCAGGAGGGCAGTGGCCTCCACAAATATTCGGTCATTATAAATTCTTCAGATCCCTTCAGCGCTCAGTTCTGTGTCCATAATGTAGGTCCTCGTTCACCCGCTGCTTCTTCGGAAATGAAATCACTATTGTAGTTTACTGCTTCGCTAGACATGTCAACTGTCGAGCGAAGTGAAAATCACTTCCGTTAAGAAAAAAAACTCTTGTCATCTGTTCAGTACAACTGGGAAACAAAGGCACACGGAAATGAAAAAGTACTTTCAAGCCTCGTGACAAAACTGCAATCTGGAGTTTCAAATACCAATACAAAAGAAATTGTGTTCCATCGAACTATAACACTTCGTGGATTGTTTGTCCATGAGTACGAGGCACTGCGATTCTTCCAGCTTGCAGTATTTACCGCAGACACAGCATTACATTTTCAGACAGCATGAATCTTCAAGAATGGCATATTATGTTGATATAAGACAAACTTTTGTGTTTAATAAATTATTAATGTAACACAGAATACGGTCTAACACAAATATTTTATTCTAAAAATAATAATAATAACAATTTTGTTCTTATATAACTGCTCCAGGTTTCGACCCGATCATTTCAACGTCAGGCTGACGCAAATATAGATAATCATGTACATAATGCACGGTATGTACAACATTATAATAATGAAAATGCGTAGCCTGAGGCTAGTTATGTATCATTAGTAATCATTACATGGACTGAGACATCATAAGCCAAACAATGGTGCAGTGAAAGAGACTAGTTCTTTCAGATGGGAACAACATGACAGAATCCTTCTCTTTCTTTTCCAACCTGAAGAATAAAACATATTCATTCTTTAAACGGTGTGATATAAAAAACAAAGATTGAAAATAATGTCCAAAGGGCTAGTCAGACCCAGAATAATATTCATGGGAAAATAAATGCAGCACGTGACTGTGACGGCTTGTCAGCATGTGTTGTTAAGTGTTCCGAGTTAAAACCAGACGAACGTTTCAAGGTGAGAGAGCGTAACTTAATAACGGTGTATGGAAAGGTCAGCAGGAATGACGAGCCTTTCGCAACACAAAAAGAGATCATCGTGACGTACTGAGACATGCAATTCTTCAACCCTCACATTCCCCTTCCTTCAGATTGTGTTCAGCAGACTAACACCTAATCTATCTACCTAATGATTGACTTAGTGAATCTGTTAACATTTAAATGTACGGAGGGTTACATTAATTTAAAAAGCTGTCATTGGGCAAGTTCCGCTTTGTGCTTTGATAAAATGGTTTGCAAGGCTGTCAACTGCTTGAACGACTGATATAATGATAATTATACTACAACCAAAAGAACAGTAAACGCACCTGAAAGTGTTTTGGTATATTTATGTTTTCGAAGGATTATTTTAATTTTTAATGTCACCAAATCATGGACAAAAGTTAAGACGGTGTAAGCAGGATGGGTATGGGACAAGAAATGCAAACAAAAGTTTGCTAATAGAACTTGATGACTTCACTCGAGATGTTGTATCATAGAGGGAAGGATACCATACCCATTCATTTGTGATTGAGCTTAAATAGGAGGTGTATCATTGGATGTATTTCCTACATTTCATTACTAGTGACTGTCAACACGATTGCTGAATGTCTTCGGAAAGATTGCAACATTCTGGGAGACAAAATGAAAAAAAGAGGGAAGGATAATTCTCTAACGAACCTCCCTGAAATAGTGGACTTTATATGTGTGTGTACTCGTTTCAACTGAGTACAGAAAATGATCAACAGTGAATATATTTGTAAGGAAGGTCATGAAACCTCGGGCTCAATAAAATGCAAAAAACTTCTTAAGAGACCCACCTTTTACGTTTCACGGTAGGTGTATCAGGTAGAACCTTAGGTATACACGTTCCTGCAAAGGGCTTCTTGTCTTCAAAGACAGGAATGATTATGTTTCACTGTTGCTTAATTACAACACTGTCACCAGTAAGACTCCCCAAATTAGACTTCACATATTCTAGGTTAATGTACAGATAATACGGTTAATACATTTACACTAAAAGTATGTCAGGAGATTCTCAGAACTTCGTAAATGTACAGAAATATTCGTCACAATCAATGCCAACAGACTACAGCTACATGAAGTAATTGATAAGGAAGAATAAAATAAAAGCTCTATCTCATTCATTTTATTGGTTCTATCCAGTTTTATAATGCCCACTACATATATGTCAGATAAACACGTCCAAATGTTTTGGTGTAAATCCGCCTAGTTCATTAAAAATCAGCTAAGTTCCTTGTATGCTTGGCCTAAGGTATAGCTATGTGCCCTGCTGTATAGGATTTCACTTTGCTGAAGGTTCAGGTCTTGTGGGATGCTACGTTGCATCGCTGGGGATATAGCGCTCGACCTTTCGAACGACTGGAATGCATTCGTATTCAGAGCGAAGGGGTACAAGAGTAAACACAGTCGCGCAGCATATTCTGGGTATTTTATATAGATATGAACACGGCTTTGTTCTGAAGACGAAGGCACTAAATACCGTCGAAACATCGGGAACTATTACCCCATACAAAGGTAACAGAAAACTTGAATCTTCAAAAACAATGTTGAGAATTTGACAGTTAGTATTTCATTTATTGGTTGTTCGAAATCTGCATGATATCGCTGAATTTGCTTTTGTTCGGTGGTTGCTTTCTATATTTTAGCAGTTAATTTCTGCAAAACAGACTTCCTTTATACTAGCCTACAGATCATGAGGGTTTTTAAAATGCAGTTCCCCAATACAATGATGACCAAATTAACAAACATTGAAATAAAGTCCAGCATTGGATGTTTGCTATGGTTGGTTTGAGAAGAGAGTTATGCGCATTCATGTAAGCTTGACTATCTCCATCTCTGACTATTAGAGCAAGCGTTTCCTTTATTTTCTTTGTTTTTTTTTTAGCTTACTCTAACCATGACTCCTGGGGTCCTCTCAACCGCACAACAAGTGACATTCACTGAAGAAGGAAATTCGAAGCCGTAAAGGTCAGTAGGTTTGAACCAGGGATGCTCAGAAGCTTCACTCTCACTTTTACTGCATCCAGTCTATGCTTTAAACATGTCAATATATAAAAGAATTTACTTTCATTCCATCGCCAATTAACATTTGTTGAAATCTAATTCTTTTGCCTAATATATTGCTCAACAGTGACTACGTTCATTCACCAGACTCTTCTTTTTACGTTACGTAAAATAATTGAGGGAATGTTGAATGGTAAATCAGGAAGGAAATGACACGGGACAGAATTTCAAAAGCGGCACCTTCCGAACACGAAATAGTAGCTCTAAACGAATGTCCGGGTCTTTCTCCAACTACCTTTTCATTTCTTCATGGTTAGTGGTTCTTCCCCTACACGTCCTAACTCTCACTATCAAGACCACACAAATAAATAACCTCAAGACATATTTTTAAACCTAAACATTATATTTAGCACTTGGCTGTGCTATTAGTGTCACATATTTAGGATAATTTCTACGAATAAATCAAGTTAGCATTGTGGTCACCCCTAAATACAGCCCGTAAGGAAGAAATATTATTTCTCCATCTGCATATAGCAGGCGCATCTTCTCTTCCTCTCGGTAAAAAAGAAAAAGAAAGTAAAACAACTTGCCCACAATTATGACGCAATGACAGGTTGTCACTGAACCCTGTACTGCATTTCGCAAGAATAAACAGACAATGAGAATTTGAATTTATGAAGTCATAATTTAAATAAAACTTTTCAGTTACGTGATCATATATATATATATATATATATATATATATGGGGCAGGCCCTGAAGTCAACAACACAGCAAAATTTGATCTTCATTTCTTAGGCATTAAAAAATTCGCGACTCTAAAACTAACTTTTAACTTCCGCTAAATTCGGGAAGTGGCATTTCCTCAACTGCATATGTAAAGAAAGTCATACCGACATGGCTATATCTTTGAAGGTTTTTGTAGGTTCGTTCTCAACATTGAGAAAAGTGAGTATTAGCTTCGTCATGTGTGTCTCTCCGTCTGTCGGTCCTTCTGTCCGTATGGAAGAACTCGACTTCCACTCCTCGAATTTTCAACAAATTTCATATTTGAGTATTTTTTTGAAGATACGTGAAGAAAATTCAATTTCTGTTATATATCGGACAAGTATAGCGGTAACTGTACATGAAGATCAACACATATTTTTGATCATATCCCGCTCAATTCTCTTAGAATGAAAAATATTTCGGGCAAAGTTGTAGAGAATATCAAAATTCGCATTGCATACTCAGTAACATTTTTTTTTTTTTTGGAAAGTCGTGCCGTTTATGAGCTAATGTGGAAAAAAAACATTTTACAGTTGGAAAAGCCATAGATGACAAAATAATACTGCGCATGCGCGTTGCATGCTAGATACCAAAGGCTACAAACACACATTCAGAACTATGTAACACCTATTGCTATTCCACTGCAACAATGATCGCACGAACGCGCCCCAGTGCTATGTTATACGTACATGTACATTGTTTGTATGTTATTTGTTGGCAAAAAAAAAGGATACGAGGAAGTTAGCAATCTCCCAGTGCGTATCTACTTAGCTAACAATTTTGATAACTAAATCCGATAAAGACCAATCTTCAGAAGTTGATGGAGTAATTCGACGTGAAAGCTAGAAGTTCATTATCGTGGCCACATGAGTCGCCATTGAACAACAACCTAAGCCAAATAATTCTACGTAGTTAACTTTCTCACGAATCAATTCATTTAAAATCAATTTTAATAATCAATTATCTTTCTATTCATGGTAAGAATTGCTAGTCTCCCATTCGTGCTCTTTTTTTCACGTTCCTTTTACTTCCTTTCTCCGGTTATTCTCCCCACCATTTTGATGCTCAAAATCACTTTCAATCACCAAGTGCTTCTTTGATGTTCCATGCGTCGTGTTCCTTGCAGTATAAGCATCTCTTCATATTGCACTCATCTTACAGTCTAGAGTATCGTCCCTTCTCAGGTGTTCACTGCTTGTTACTCAACATTTCTCAGCTACTTTTTTTTTTAACACAGACAATCTTCGACTGACGTAACAGGTTCCGGAAGATGCGGCATAGGTCGAATTTTGAAGACGTCGGAATTGAGTATACGTATGATTAACCGTACACCAGAAAGTCCAGTTGAAATCCACACTCCGACACACTGCAGTCTGATCGGTCGCAGCACGACCGCCCCGCCACGTGTGTTATCGCCCAGTAATATTCTTCCGCCACATTCGTGTCTTTGCTTTTTCATTCCCAAATGAAAAATTCGGCGCGCTTTTAAAAATGTTATTATTCAACTTTTTTTTAAACTTTTCGGAAAATGTGTGAATCTGAAGTTACCTAAACTGAAATTGCGTTAGTCGGAAACTGAATATACCTGAAGACCTTTTCCATCTTCTGCAAACTTTAGTGACAAAGCGCAACTTAATATCGGATTATAGTTTATAAAATATCTTTGGGTAAAGATAATGGTATCCCCACAACATTTCATTCAGACACAAAAGCGGAGTAGGCCTATAGCTCTATTTAGTTTTATTCTCGGCACCAGGTGGGTGTATGCAGTCAGTTCTAATCCACGTCCATTTTACCCCAAGAAAGATTCCGGAACCGGTTCTATAGGAGACAGTTTGTCCCTACGGTCGGTCTGAACGGGTGTTGAGATTGTAAACCTTTTCCCCCCACCGAGGTTTGAAGCCCGAATGGTCCAGTCCGTCGTGAGTCGCCATACCGACGACGCTATTCAGGACCCTAAAATGTTTCTGTAAAAAATGGCTTACTTTTAGTAAATAAACCAAAACTGACTTTTGTATTGTGCTGCGGCGAGAATATTCAGAATCCGTAACACATCAGAACACATCAAATATTGTATGCTGAAGGGGTTCAATAACTATTTCCCAATTTATCAGCAGCTTTGTTTCAGGGAGTAGGCCTGTTGGCCTGTTCAGAGGCAGTTTTAAATCCTGATATTCGGTGAGATTCTTTTAAAGGGGGATCGAAATACCGCAAGGCCTCTGCCGGTAAAAGAGAGACATGCACGCTGATTTACATATATACGTACCTGGATCGGAATTCGAACCTAGAATTCACTGTTGTGATATTACTTAAACATTGTGCACCGCTGATGTTCATAACTGGAAAAACTTTTTATTCTAAATTGCATGGAAAAGAACTCGAAATAGACTGTTTAAATTCAATAGGTGTGTTTCCAAAATTCATGCCTATATCACGAACCGCTTTTGTCGTCACTACGTCATTCCATTTAAATATCTTGCTGTTTTCTACAGAAAACCCAGGTCACAAGAGAGGTGCGCGTTGCTGTGTGTAGAAATATTTCTTCGCAGCATTCATATTGATCCCCACCTTGATTGTAAACTTTCACTTACATGTGGTAAGCAATCAGATACTTTACCGATACTTTCCACCTCCAGTACAGTAAACGTCAAAACTCGCTGCACTCTCCAACATCGCAGCGCAACTTATGCACGCGATAAACACTAACTCTTTATCTTTTTATTCCAAACGTCACATTTCGAATAAACGTCAGTTTGTTAACCTCCACACATGCCTTTCTCACCTCACAATATTTCCTCGGCAATGAACCAACCTCAAACCCCCCTCCCCCCGCCACACAACCAAGCTTCAAAACAATGCCCAAATTTAATACTTAGGACTTTGTTTAAAATCGGAAGATCCTGTGTGCGAGTGTCGAACAGTATGCTCTTGAATATCACCGTAAAATGAGCCACGACTTTAATCAACCCGTCAAATTCATCTTTCACAACTATCAGACCTTCCAACTCTTTGACGTACAGCTCTTAGATTTCATCAAGATTTTAAGTGGTATTTTAAAGATTTCAGCTATCGTAATCACAGTAATGTTCTTTAGTGCCTGCATTCATCATCTGCACCTAAAAACAAATGTCACTCTGAGGTCAAAAACAAATGTCACTCTGAGGTCAAAAACAAATGTCACTCTGAGGTCAAAAACAAATGTCACTCTGAGGTCAAAAACAAATGTCACTCTGAGGTCAAAAATTCCAGTTCTTATTGAGATTTTTATTGTATGTCTAATTTCCTCTAAGCAAATTCTGGAGTCAAGAGGTCAATGAGAGATTACAGAATTCCGAATATTTTGCCATGGATATATATTCTGAGCTCACACAAATAAATTACAAAATAGGAAAAAATACTTCTGTTAATGTCAATTTTAATATCAGCTTACCATCCATGCCAAGGCCACGCCATTTGTCTGACATTCCAGTTTCACAATTTAAAAGTGTGTACACACCCCTTAGTTACCCTACACGTGTTGTAAATCTATTCCATCTCATATTTCTTCACTGATATGGAAATTCACATAAAGTTGATAATATTATTCTAAAATATTGGATGCACAGAACACAGACGGAATATTATTGTGTCACAAGAGTCCTGGCATCCTAAAATAGAACTAACTTCTAGAACTAATTTTTACATTCCTATTCCTAAAATTTAACGCGACTTCTTCAGGCGGTTAGTCGCTGGCCCTTTACACAGAAGTATCGGGTTCACTGTTAGGTCAGCCAAATATGAGATTTGTGGTGTACAAAGTGCAACGAAACACTACTTCATTTTCCTCTTTCAGTATCACTACACAAATGCTCCGTATTCTTATGTCGTCAGTGTACCACAGACATTATAAAATCTTAGCAGTTCACAGCGTTGTTATGGGAAGTATATAGGACCTTTCTCTCTGTCATCTCGTTACAGTTGTTAAGAAAATTTTTGTGATCATATTTTGTCGTAATTGTAAATAATAATTACGAATTAGAGTACGCTGACACATGTGGGTGATAGGGACCGTGCATCATGGGGGAATTTAAGAATTAGTTAAAACCTGCTAGCGTATGAAATTTATTACAAGGTCCAACAATCGCACTTGGATTTATGAACGTAATTTATTACATAGTAAGTACCGACGTGTTTCGGTCGCTCATGTCATCATCTTCATGGTGGTGAGAACAAGAATACTAATTCATTCATAATTTTTTTAAATCACTCCATAGTTAAAAATCATATAATTATGAACTGTGGAGTGATTTCAAAACATTATATTTGTTTTACTGTTAACGACCCTGAAGAAGGCCACAAGGCTGTCCGAAACATGTCTGTTATTACTATTTAATAAAGTTACATTCATAAATCTAAGTGCACTGGTTGCTTCTTTTAATGAACGTTATGCATTTCATTTATTCACAGAATTGGGAACACATTAACCTTCGGGGTTATTAGCTGTGTTTGACTATATTTTATCAGCACATTTTTTAGGAACATATTAAATGCCTAGAGTATATGAACTGGACTGGGCTGGCCCAGGACAGGGACGGGTGGCGGACGCTTGTGAGTGCGGTAATGAACCTTCGGGTTCCGTGAAATGCGGGGAATTTCTTGACTAGCTGCAAATCAGTTAGCTTCTCAAGAAGGACCTGCACCATGGAGTAAGTAAGAGTAATTATAAAAAGATTATTTAAAACTTCGAAAAACTCATTCAAAAGCCCTGCATAAAAATAGGAGAAAATCGAAACAGTAGTGTGTTACTACTCTACGACTGCCAAGCATGTGGCACATTCAGTCAAGAGTAACCTGTTGCGCACACGTTACGGAAAAGTGAAAAGGAAACTCATGTGCTGTGTTGTGGAATACAGCAGATGTGCAAACATCCCTGGCGCCACATCGCCCGTTATACTACATTTTGTACGCTGGCGTCTAATATTTTTTTGCTCTCATTACAAAAATTGCTTCATGTCAACCTTCTGGCATCTAAAATATTTAAATGGATTCTAGAATTTTGGAAAATTTGTATACCCCTTACATGAAGTACAAGAAATCCTTTTAGCAAAATGTAATAGTCTTTCCGCCCAGAATTTTGAGTAAGGTTAGCCGGAATATATATATGTAACTAAGACGGCCAGAATTATATTTCAAGCAGGGCAAAAATGTTATTCTCTTGTCAATATTAGGCCAGTTGCAGAGACAGCAAAAATCAAGAGGCTCCGGGGGCTCGTTGTCAGAGGTATATAAAACGGAGAGTACAGTCAAGCAATCGTTGTATATAGAAGCAAATTTCCATCAGATAAATAGATAAAAGTTTAAAAATAACAATAGATACTAGAATAAACGAATACGTGGTAGACAAATAGACGAAAATTTTGTATTTAATAAAGCAACGCAGATGAACCAATGTAAAGTAATCTAGTGTTAGTACTTAATATTTGGCCACAAAATATTTCATCTTTTAATAAAAAATGAGAAGGGTGAAATTATCCTTCAATTTCTAACAATTCTGTTCGATATGAATTAAAAATCGTAAAAGATTATACACTATACCAGAGGCTGACTGTACAGAAAAATGATCTCCTGATGATGAGCTTCGCGGAAGCTCGAAACATGTAGAGAATAAATGACGACTTACCCATGAAAATAAAGGATAGTCCACAAGTGACATCGTGTTGGTTATTTTTTTAAAACAGGTTTTTTCTGTTATTAATACAATAAAAGATGCACAAATAACAGAAAATTCATTCGACGTGTTGGACGCAAACTAAAAGCAACAACAGAAACGTGAATATGTAGGAAAGTAGCTCAAAGCGAAGATAAAAAGTAGGAAATTTGCTTGATCCCAGTTGGTGGAAGGAATGGCATCGTAAGATTAATAGTGCTGGGTATCTCCGACAGCAGAATGCTTGTCTTCTGCAGCATTTAAAGTGAGGCACGGTCTGTCGCAGAACAAGAGTCCCAAAAGAGAAGCCGTTTACAATACAGTGGAGTCGATCAGTTTAATAACCGCGTCGAAGTGCCTTATGGGATGCCTGTAAGTTGTTGAATGCCTCAAGGCTACCGAATGCAGTTATGCCTAGGAACGGAATCACTGATGCAGTAAAGGTCAGAAGCCCACAGTAGGTGCCCTTGTTTGGGCGGGGGTCTCGCCCGCATGCACACCGCTGGCTATTCTCTCAGTGTGGGTTGCAGTGGATATTTAGATTTGATGATCCGAAACTTCAAATTCTGAACTGTTTGCGGGGGCTTGAGACAGCTAACATTGAGAGACGTAACCGGCTGTCACAAAGACCGAGGTTAGACAAACATCTCTCAGAATATTATTTGGGTGTACTACGAATGTATTCTTAACTGTTCGCTGCATGTCAGACCTCTTACAGATGGCATATCACCTTCATAATTAAGGTCTAGTAGACATTTTAAGAACTTGTTTAACTGGCCAAACGACCTTCCTTACATTCTTACCAAGGCAAAACGAATTACTTCGACAGGCCCAAAGGAAACAAGTATTAGAAGATATCACCAACGATAAACCAAACGCTGTAAATAAGCGCAAAACTTTTGTCTATCGGTACTGCGACTGCACCAAGTAGAACAGATGAGTTATCAATTTAACAGCCAACGAAGTATTTATTCATGTAGGACCTGCAAGTGCGTGTGTATGTATATATGTATGTATGTATGTGTGTATGTTTGTATGTATATATGTACGTATGTATGTATATATGTATGTATGTATGTATATATGTATGTGTATATGTATGTATGTATTATATATATATGTATATATGTATGTGTGTATATATGTATGTATATATGTATGTATGTATGTATATATGTATGTATATATGTATGTATGTATGTATATATGTATGTGTATATGTATGTATGTATTATATATATGTATATATGTATGTGTGTACATATGTATGTATATATGTATGTATGTATATAT
>Ga0123354_10017444_pt1 | contig 11250 bp, 5 predicted proteins | sample TergutLab28metaG_2_FD_97872 | JGI IMG/M metagenome (GOLD analysis project Ga0123354, IMG submission 97872) | Labiotermes labralis P4 segment gut microbial communities from Petit-Saut dam, French Guiana - Lab288 P4 | ecosystem: Host-associated > Arthropoda: Insects > Digestive system > Gut ... | reverse complement strand
ACCTTCATATTTATATACCGAGCGCCACACCTTCATTAACATATACCGAGCGCCACAACTTAATATTCATATACCGAGCGCCACTCCTTAATATTCATATACCGAGCGCCACACCTTAATATTCATATACCGAGCGCCACACCTTAATTATTATATACCGAGCGCCACACCTTAATATTTGTATATCGAGCGCCACACCTTAATATTCATATACCGAGCACCACACATTAATATTCATATACTGAGCGCCACAACTTAATGTTCATATACCGAACGCCACAACTTAATATTCATATACCGAGCGCCACTCCTTAATATTCATATACGGATCGCCACACCTTAATATTCATATACCGAGCGCCACACCTTAATATTCATATACCGAGCGCCACACTTTAATAATTATATACCGAGCGCCACAACTTAATATTCATATACCGAGCGCCACACATTAATATATGTAAACCGAGCGCCACACGTTAATATTTATATACCGAGCGCCACATCTTAATAAGCATATACCGAGCGCCACAACTTAAAATTCATATATCGAGCGCCAAAACTTAATATTCATATACCGAGCGCCACACCTTAATATTTATATACCGAGCGCCACACCTTCATTAACATATACCGAGTGCCACACCTAAATATTTATATACCGAGCGCCACAGCTTAAAATTCATATACCGAGCGCCACACCTTAATATTCATATACCGAGCGCCACATCTTCATATTCATATACCGAGCGCCACTCCTTAACATTCATGTACTGAGCGCCACATCTTAATATTCTTATACCGAGCGCCATACATTAATAAACATATACTGAGCGCCACACCCAAATATTCACATACCGAGCGCCACACCTTAATATTTATATACCGAGCGCCACACTTTAATATCCATATATCGAGCGCCACAACTTAATATTCATATACCGAGCGCCACACTTTAATATTCATATAGCGAGCGCCACACCTTAATATTCATATACCGAGCGCCACATTTTAATATACATGTACCGAGCGCCACATCTTAATACTCATATACCGAGCGCCAGACCTTAATATTCATATACCGAGCGCCACACCTTAATATTTATATACCGAGCGCCACTCCTTAATATTCATATACCGAGCGCCACACCTTAATATTCATATACCGAGCGCCACACCGAGCGCCACACTTGATATTCATATACCGAGCGCCACACTTTAATAATCATATATCGAGCGCCACACCTTAATTTCATATAACGAGCGCCTCACCGATCCGCACACCTTAATATTCATATACCGAGCGCCACACCGAGCGCCACACCTTAATATTCATATACCGAGCGCCACACCTTAATATTCATATACCGAGCGCCACACTTGATATTCATATACCGAGCGGCACACCTTAATAATCATATATCGAGCGCCACACTTGATATTCCCATGAATGCAGCGCATAAAACTCTGGCGTCACAGTCTTAAATAGCCCATCAGCTCATCAGAAAAGTGCAACAAATATAAAAAATCGCTTTAAATTACAATTAAATATACAATTGAATCAAAACTTCCTTTAGTCAATTAAGTTCTTAAAGTTCGATAATGATTCATAATCATAAGAATAGTTGCTACATGTAAACGTATGTCATAATCATCACCATCTTTATATTGCTGTATGGAATAGAATTTTCTAAAAATATTAATTGAGTAATGCTTTTGAGTAGTTCCATCTGCATGTCGTAAATTTTACCACTTTTTCCAAATCCGGAACTTGTAGCTTCATTTTGCAGAGATGACAAATTTATTACTTTTTTTTAAACATTTGAAGACCAGTTGTAGAATCATGTACCAAGTGCTCTAATTTTAAGAAATTCTGCATTTCGGTCACTGTGTGCATTTTTGATTCTCACAATAAATAACACCTATTAAAAAAAGTAACAAAATATTTTTCTCTTGGAGACAGTGTGTTTTCTGTGAGATGGGAACTGATGTTTAACACGTAACTTAAAAAAGTTAGCTTTTGAAAGGTAAGACATGACATGTATCTACATTAAAATAAGTGTAATTGATTTCATTTAATTTCAAGACTTTCTTTGGCTAATAGGTGTCAGTGGATTTTTCATTGACATATAATGCTTCCGATCGCACTATGGCCTTTGGGTCGACTCAGCCTCTAACAGAAATGAGTACCAGGAATATTTCCTGTGGGTAAAGGCGGACGGTGCTTATGGCTGACAACCTTACCACCATCCTGTGCCGTTGTCACGAAATCTGGGAACCTTAACTTACTGGAACTCTCTGGGCCTCTCCAGGCCTCTAATGGGACTGCTTTATCCTTTGGCTAATAACATCAAGAGGAATCTCACTAAAAGACAAGATCTCCGAGTTGTTAACCATCATTTGCCTGTGCAACTTCATCTACATAATTTCATTGGCGTGTGTAGCATTGACGTCAAAATAAAAAAATACTGTCATTACAAAAATAATAACCGACGCGAAGAATTGCTTCTTCCGTTAGAAGGTCACAAAACCTAACTTGTCGCTCTGTGTGGCACATTACGGAAGTTCTTTTTTACGGACATTCTTTGAGCTTTCCTTGTTTTACGTGCTTCATTTATGGAACTTCGCAGTGGATTACAGATTTTAACCATGTTTGACACATTACTGAGGAATATTGTAAACTTTGCCCATTTTCTTCCTGTTTTTAAACCACGATGTCTCCGAACTTGTTTCTTTGTGTGTCCTCAGATGAAGAGGACAATAATCAAACCAACACTAAATTAAAACGGAACACATAGTGGTTGAATAAAACTATAGATTTTACCGTTCATATACATCAAACTATTTTATTATCAGGCTACTTAGAAGTATTTTAAAAGATAAAGTTAATTTTCACCCCAGAACAGACCACGAAGGCTCAGAGAGTGATTAGAGGTAGGGCTCTACTCTTTCTTTAGCCTCGGTGGTAGATGGAGGTGAGTGGTCAACTTTACCCCTGGAAAGACCCGGTACCCATTGTATAGGAGGCCGGGTACGGTAAATTTCGCTTCTACTGGGATTCGATCGCCGGTCCGTCCAGCCAGTAGCGCAGTCGCTATACCGATTGAGCTATCCCGCCCCATCTTAGAAATATTTTACCTTACAAAATTCTGAGAAATTATTAAACTGGTTTACTGTGTAATTAATTTAAATTTCGACGTCTTGCCTGTTATCCTAATCAGGGCAATTGAACCCACTGTTTCTACTGATGACACTGCTCTGATTTAATGACGGACAGCAGGATGGCTATTGAACCCAATGTTTCAGATTCATTACAAACAATGTACAATGTAATTTGAGCTACAAGGATCAAACACTGAGTTAATCTCATTCCTATTAAACTCAAAGTTCAAAATGAAAATGTGTGATGTGATCACACTTTCTACAGGTGACAGATTACAACGGCCCAACTATGTGAGTAGGGTTAGTCATGATCGGAGAATCAGGAACAGGAGGCAAAGGACAGATATCGGGAAATATTCCTTTGTGAATAGGACCATCCGACTGTGGAACCGGTTACCTGCAGACATTTAAGGGACTCTCTTTGTAAACCGAATGCTTTTAGAAAGAGGGTTAAGAGAGTGATTAATGTGGTGAACTGAAGGAAGTGTGAGTGGGTTGTAAATTATCTAAAAAGTGCAGTGAAGTGTAGTGAAGTGAACTGGAGTAAACCGGGCCGTACCGTGAAGGGCATTTATGGTTGGTGAAATGAAGTGAAGTGAAGGTCCTGTTAAAATTGGTGTGCTGTACCTGTGGAGTAACAATATTAGAAACTAAATACAGTACTTTCTCCACATTATGTTGCTTTTCCTATGTACATTGCTGCTAACTGCAGCTGGTCTTTTGTGTATTGTGTTATTGTCTTGTGTGCATCTTTGTTATCTCATGTGTATTGTTTTACTATGTGTGTATTGCTGTCTTACATACTTTAGTTGCCAGATTGCTGGCTAGAATTCAGTATCCGGAAGGTCCTGCGACCGGCCACCTCGGCACAGATTTTTCTTGGTTTCCCAGTGTCTATAAGCGAATACTGAGATGGTTCCAAAGACTCCAAGTTGCTACTGCATGCTTCTCATGTTGCCCTCCCGACTTAAATTCCTTAGATCCTTACTTCATATTTATGTACATGCATAATAACCACTGCCACCGGGTGACAGCCCATTTGCAGTCAAATATATTATTATTATTATTGTTTTATACAGCCCGGTGATGAGTGTTTGAATAATACACACACACACACACACACACACACACACACACACACACACACACTGTTTCATCCCTTACATCGCACATTACTGCCTGGCGACATAACAGCAGTGAACACCAATTACTTGTGAACTGTGTATCATAAAAATGCACCCCCCCCCCGAAACAAAAACCAGAGGGGACAGAAGAAAGGAAACCAAAGGCACAGAACGGTATTTGTATACATGAGAATACTGTGGTTGTATTTTATCGCATACAAGAGAAACAGCCGGTTTTATAACGCATAACTGACTTCTTATTAACTGACTAACGGCACAGGGTAAGTTGGCAGTGGATGACTGTGAATCCACGCACAGGAAAATTATTACCAAGTACTCTCATTTGCAATTTGAAAAAAATGGACCCTGTCTTCCGATATGGAATGTAGACCATAATCGTGATCCGTCATAAAGAAAAGGGTAACGTCGTCCGTGTCCACGCTTAAAGGCGTATAACGAGAGTGGAGAGAGGGCTCAAGGAGAAGAGAAAACTCTTTTGTCTACGCTGGGATTTGAGCCCCGGACCTTCCTGCCTTTAGCCTAGTGACTATACCGACTGCTTTATGCCGGCGACTTCTTTGATCCGCCATGAAGTAGAAAATTATTGCAGCCAAATTACGGTAGACCAACCAGGAAATAATTCACACTGCAGCCAGCCAACATGTAGACGGTTAGTTAGCAGCATGAAGCATTGCGTTCTGTGTTGGTGTGTAGAACAGTGCAATGAGGCGGCGTATGTAGGGGAAGCGTCATTTGTGGGGAAGTGACTAATACAACCTAAGCAAAGGTGGAAGCGGTATTTTCCACTGCCGGTACCTGATGTGAGGGTAGGCACGATGCTCGTTGCCAACATATTAAGATATTGCTTGTTGCATTTTCGGAATCAAATACGAGGACAGAGGCTATGACTATTGGGCTGGAAATGGCCAACAATTTCTTGTACCAAATTCCCCATAGAGGTAGGCCTGAGTCAAAACACTGTAATAAATATCTGAGTCTGGGAACAAATTTGCAGTTGGTAACATAAAAGTTAATTCCTGTGAATGGATTTCGTAGTGTCTGCCAGTAGTAAGAAGTTTTCCGAGACGGATTAATTATTTTTCAATGGCGGGCTCGCGCGCGCGTGCTAACACACACACGCACACACACACACACACACACACACACACACACACACACACACACACACATGTCACAGAAGTAAATGAAATTGTTTTTCCAAAACTCTTGGTATTTTCAATATTTTCATAGTAAATCTAGTCTGTATGTCTGATTCGATTGCACATTGAGCCTTACTTGTACTTACTCCCACCCAAATTCTTGCAAGAAATACTGACGAAACTACTGCAATCCTAGATAAACAAAGACAAATAACGTGGCTGCAGTGCCGAAACCGGGTGTGTGGAGTGTGTGCTACTGTTCCATATCATGACGGCACCTCCGAACGGCCTGACGTCACACCTGCACACTCGAGTAATAATAAAAGAAGGAAGAGAAACATCTGCAGTGTGACCGAAGAGTTTTCAGGGGTGTGAATTAGTGCTCTTTCCAAATCCCAAATTTTGTTATCGTCCACCAGCGCGACCGGCCGAATTGTGCAATACATCTTAAATTGTTTTAATTTCTAATGTGACAAAATAAACAGCTAAAGCAGCAGAACTCCTCTCTTTTCAGTCTCGTGTTATGGTCACCATATCTGCTAAACTATCTTCAGCACCCAAACAGAACAATCGAAACAGGGTTGAAAATCTTGACTCCAAATTAAGTAAACAAGCTGGGGCATGATCCATGGATTTGTTCGACTGCAACTTCTATCGTCCACTGCCCCAGGGTCTCAATGCCTGCCTGAATGTGTTTGTTCTTCTCTTTAGTAAGATGGTGCAAACGCATTTTTTTTTGGATTCCATCTTCATAAAAAAATTATCCATAAAACATAAGAGAAAAATATTCGGAAATTTTTTCGATGGACCAAAATTGAAACCTGCAAAGTACAGTTGTCAGTTTTGTGTTTGGACCTGAAATTTGCAGTCTGTCATTTTGACTTGAGGATACAAATTAGGGATGTTTTAAAACTAAGCGCCTTGTAGAATATGTGGACCTAAGGTAAATGACGTAAGACGAGGATGGAGAAAATTAAGTAATTTCGAACATAATAGTTTTCTTCCTTACAAGACATTGTTACAATGGAATGAATGAACACATGAAGGATGATGGGATGACTGGACGAAAGGGAGACCAGAAGTGCGCTCAAAACATTTGGTCAAAAAACTTGAAAGAAAGAGCCTAATGAGGGAACACAGGAAAGACTGCAGTGAGCTATTTACGTTAAATAATGTGAATGAATATCAGAAGTGGATATTTCAAGAACCTGTCATGCAGTGATTTACCTGGTATATTAGGCGAGGCACATGTCGTTCGCCCGTTTTAACGTCAATACTGCAAATGCTCTTAACGTAACCAGATCCCATGGCAGTAATTGATCGCACAGTTATGCACTTAGGTAGCTGTTTGTCAATACTTGATTGCAACCATGTTGTTATGGCCGAACGTACCTTCCATAACAAAGTGCGTCGTACTATTTTAACTGTTCCTGTATTGTTTTAGGTCATTCCTTTGTTCTATAATTTTTTTTATCAAGCTTAAGCGTGCACTATAGCTGCAGTTAATTGATGCAGCTGGCCCCTTCCCGACCTTGACAAATACCGTCGCCCTCCCAGTATGCCATCATCTCTGTGTGGTGAGGATGGAAGAGACGGCCTCTGAATGTGAGGGTTTTCTGCTAATATTTTGTAAAAGCAGTAGCGGATAAGTGACAAGACATGATCCTTCAGCTTGGATTGGACTGTAGTGCTAAACATAACTTACTGGAAGACACTAACTTTTGTTGTTTGTTAAGCAAAGGCGCGGATTAGGATGAATATTTTGGAACATTTAAGAAATGGAAAATAGACACGAGATTTGAATCTTTGTGAGTCGTGGCAATGCGAGCCATGTTGGCTGAGATTTTACGAAACACTGTGTATGTTACATATTGAGTACAGGAGGTAAGATGGGAATTTGATAACGCTGAGTCAACTGAAGTTTATAGACTCACACTTCTTTCTTGGAAATAAGAATGATAAGGAGAAACTTATCAGAAAATGGAATTTACCTGTCGTTAGCAGTCACAAATAAAGAGACGTACTTGAGACTCAAGTAGCAGATTTCATTTGATACAAGCGAATCAGTTCATCGCTTAAGAATTTTGAGTTTATTAGTGACAGGATGTCGTCAATATTACGTCATGGTAAACGGATATATCATTATTGCTTCGAAGAGGATGGGATGTGCTGGGTATGTAAGAAGCACCACAGAAATGTACCAAAGTTGCAGTCGAGCAGGCTCAAAGGAGGATCTCACTTGTGAGATGGGCAGAAAACATTAAAATTGATCATAATGAAGTAGGTCATGAGAAGGGGGACTGAAAATCTCTGACCCAGGATAAGGTGAAGTGGAGGGATCTGGTGAACAACATAATAAAATTTGACCTTTATTAAAGGCGAACATTTCACTGTTTCTGGTCATCACAAGTTACAAGGAGCGGTCTATTCCAAGGGTTGTTTCGTGGCAAGGATGCGGAAATCTTAGTGGCTGAAAATCTGGAGACTATCAAAGTTTCGTGGTAAAGTGTTAACTTGAACGAAAGATTCAGATGAAAGTGTTAGAATGTGTAACGTGACCTGTTTTTGTTATGTTGCAGCTGCCACTTGAACTACTTTCATTGAATTTCGTGTAGGGTTCACATAAAATGACTTAACCCAAAACAAAAGAATTTAAATAAAACCTGAAATAAAATCCATCGATACAAACAGTTGTCTAGTATCTTTCTTATAATGGACGGTCTGAAAGAGATGCTTCATCACTGCTGCGTTCCACTTCACTTCTGAATAAAACAACAGGAGGCTTAAAGGCGAACAGGAGACAATGAAATTGCATGGAGCATACCAGCTTCTTGTCTGCGCCCATGATATTAAGGTAATGGTTCGCGACACGAATATTGCTCCTGTCTCCCCTACACACACACACACACACACACACACGAAACTAAAGTTTTATTAGTCCTCAGTAAGGACGCTGGTCTATAAGTAAGTGTGGCGAAAAATAAGTAACAGACGTAAGTTCATGTCCCGTCACAGAATGGAGAACAAAATCACAATATAAAAATGGCTAACAAAGACTACGAAAGTGGAAAATTTCAAACAGTTGTGCAAGAAACAAATAAGCGAAAAGTGAATTTACGAAATCATTAGAGCAGATTAATTACGGTCAGTGCTTGAGCTTAGACAATTTTTGTTCCATAAAATAAAAAAATTGAAATACTCCGACAAAAGTTCTAATTTTACTAGTTTTGTATGGGGCCGGAATTTGATCTCTGAAGTTAAAGGTAACACGTAGGCTGAGAGTGTCTGAGAAAGAATGCCGAGAAAGTTATTTTGGCTAACAGCAGGTCGGAGACATTTTCTTAAAGAAAAGCTTCACAGTTTTTCCTACTTCTCAACAGTGACACAGTCTGATAATGAAACGAGGCGAAAAGATTGTCAGAGAATACGTCAAACATAGGAGAGGAGATGCATATGACTTGCTGTTCAGAAAATCTGTATTAAAAAAAAAGCAAGAAATGCTTCAGCTTGGCTGAATTTCAAATCGAAATTGAGCGGATATTAAAATAAATAGAATGGCTGGACGTGGCCGGCTTTGCTGTTCCTCATGATGAAGACTCGTGGTGGTATTTTGAAAATGTGGTAATGAACTTTCGAGTGCCACAGATTGCAGGGAAATTTTTGACTTGCTGAAGAGCTAAGCTAAATGGGCAAAATTAAGACTCTAGCCGAACTACAACTTGTGGATGAAAGTAATCCAGACAAAACACATAAAGCTAACACCACAACCATAAAGCGTTGTGCACTTCGGACCATACCTTAGTCCCGAATTAAAGGTTTCAGGCCTTTCTGGGCACAGGAACTTACAGAGCTTGAAAAAGAAAGAGATAAGGCATGATTTAAGCTGACAGAACCCACTTAACAGGATAATGCATTCATATGCGTAGCTCATCCCACGATATGATAAGTGCTTATGTTGTGGCATAGTTTATGTGGTACTGTAGTGAGAGAGCAGTAAAACTATATCCGAACTATTTCTATTAGGTTTTGCCGCAAGGAAACGAAAACGCATGCATTGAAAACTTATGTTCTGGCTGACCCTCATTCTTACTCGATTGTTCCACTGAAACAGCTTTTTTAGCCAGATCATACACAAACACAGGCCTATCCTTCATCGATGTAGTCAACAACTTGGCTTACTGTTGCCTGACCGGATATACGGTCGGTTTCCCACAGGTCACGGCTCTGGGGGAGAATTATTTAATGGAAAAAGCCTACGGTTACAACTTGAAACGCCTGTACGGGTGGGTTATACTAACTTTATAGAGTAGATTCTTCTTAAAAAGCCCGCAAAAGTTTTATATGCTCAAAAAATCATCTGCCGTTTGTGGGTCTAGAAGATTCGTTACAGTGAATAGGCCATTTGACCCTATCCTGAGCTACGTATATCCCGCTCATCATTCAAACATTATTTGTGCAAGCTCTCACTTAATAATCCTTGCATCTTGCAACTATACAAATCCTTGCTGCAAATGTTTTCCGTCCTCCTGTACGTCCTATTAATTAGGTTAAAATACTGTTAACAACACATTATTCTCATATAATGCGAATTTAATAAAGTTTTAGACGGATCCATAATCAAAAGTAGATAATCCATCCTCAAAAATATTTTAATCTGCCCGGATAACTTGTTTTAATAATTTTTTTGCCATCAGAGATTAGCTTATCCGTGCACACATATCATATAGGAGGACTAAGTCTCAGCGTGTAGTTGCACTAATTCTTAACCTCGCCGGCAGATGGAATTAATGGTCAAACTCGTGACTGCACTGCTCTAAGCGCAAGGAAAGAGGACTGGCACACATTGCGTTGGAGGCCTGGTGGTCTCCAGTGCCAGTCGGGACGCTTCGGAGAAAGGCTAAATTTCTTTACCATGCCGGGAATCTAAACATGTTTCCTCAGTCGTACAGCCGGTAGCCTCGACATCATGCTGACTCAGCTAGCCCACTTCTGTCACCACAAACAACAACCTTTTGCAGCAGACATGTTGCTCTCTTAAACCACATTTAATTCCTTAACTTTAATATCGCGCCTAAATCGCAGTCGGTAGGATGCTATTACCTTTGCCACAAAATTAATAAACAGTACAGTATTGTGGCCTTCAGTAACACGATCTTCATGTTATATCTGCTTCGTGGACCCCCTTAAATTTATTCAAAATTATAAGGGGGCAGACACCCTCACCAACACAGAGACATATGGCAGCCTACGCCAAAGTTCCTCAAGGGCTAGGAAATAATTTTTTCTTCGAGTAATGAATCGACTAAAGTTTTTGATCGAATAAGTTTATACAGTTATAAAGAAAGAGTAAACCAGTACTATTCAAGCCAAATCCCATACAAATCGAAGATAGATACAATAATGTAGAGTGAGAACTTTTCTTTTAGACCCACGAAAATTTCATCACGTTCGGATCTGTAAGCAAAACTCTGCTCATCACTATTTTCGGCATAAATGGTGTCGGACAACAAAGACTGCTCCTTCTACAGTGCATGTTCCATGTTCTTCTTTACGTGCAGCTACAAACAAAAGGATATTTCAGTATATTTCGTTTTATTACAATTGTGAACTGCTACTTCTATCTCTATCAATTCTCACCAAATTTGTCACGAATGTTTCGAGTGCATTCGGCTTTGGAAAGGAAAATAAACACGTGCCTACCCTAATATTTCAGCGGGGGGGGGGGGGAGGGGGGGGGAAGTTTATTTGAAACAGGGAGTGGGTGTTGGAATTGGTTAAATAGTGAAACCCATAGAAAAGGTTTT
>Ga0123354_10017443_pt1 | contig 11250 bp, 9 predicted proteins | sample TergutLab28metaG_2_FD_97872 | JGI IMG/M metagenome (GOLD analysis project Ga0123354, IMG submission 97872) | Labiotermes labralis P4 segment gut microbial communities from Petit-Saut dam, French Guiana - Lab288 P4 | ecosystem: Host-associated > Arthropoda: Insects > Digestive system > Gut ... | reverse complement strand
TTTTTTTTAAGGCCCCCCCCTATGCCCCCCCCTGTGGGGGTTTTTTGGAAAACCCCCACCCCCAAAAAAAATTTAAAAAAGCGGGGTTTCCCCCCCAATTTTTTTAAAACCAAAAAAAATTCCCCCCCCCCCCCCCCCCCCCCCCCACAGTGTATTTACATGATTTTTTCATAAGCAGCAGTTAAGACCAACCGTATTTTCTGTACTGTACGGAAAGAATTCTTACATATTTGTGTATAAATTTCAGTCTTCAATAAATAGTCTCTTAATGACTTCTTTGTAATCAATATCAAGCTGCAGTATTCACTATAAGAAAAGTAAAGTGAATAAAAGAATAATATTAAAAAACTCAGAAAAAAATAGATAACCAAAAATTGTAGTGATAAATTTAGAGAGGGCATCACGAAGTGCTCTAACGAAATAAATAACAAATTGACTAGTACACGTCAGCACAACAAATATTTATTGGAGTAAATAGGCTACATGTTTCGACCTGTTAACAGGTCATCATCAGGCCTCCAGCAGGATAAGTCTCAGGTGCTGTTTAAATATTGTGATATTGAAACAGTACCTGAGACTTATTCTGCTGGAGGCCTGATGATGACCTGTTAACAGGTCGAAACATGTAGCCTATATACTCCAATAAATATTTGTTGTGCTGACGTGTACTAGTCAATTTGTTATTGATTGCAGTGATAGATTAGAATGAACTCTCTCATCCATTGCGGGGGGGGAAATATTTCTGGTAAGTGACGCGTTCCGTGAATCTGCACTCTGCGAATACAACAGTGTATGGTATTAATGGAGATATGGGAAAGAGTCTGTGGGAAGTTAGAAGATTATAAAATTATATATATACACTAGTTGTGCTTATTTAGAAGCATGCACTTTGGAGAGGCAGAGAGGGGAGGTAGAGAGGCCAAATGGGGTAATCATGTAATGACATTTGCGCTGCATATTTGTACTGCTATTTCGCTTAATACAACACAATAAGCTGCTTATACAAATACGAGTACACAAGCTTATTACATTTATCATTACGTTCCATATCCTACTAGAGTTTTTTGGGGGGGCCGACCACGTGTAACTGAATTTTCCCCCATGGGAAAATAATTTTTAGCATTTATGTTACGCGTAGAACCAAATCGGCGTTGGACAAATCCGGGATGGAAGATTCACATTCTTACTCCTTCCAACTTCATATTTAAGAACAAACGCATTGCGAAGACAGTTCTCTCATTGCACCGGATTTGTGTTTAATGACAGAGTGGCCAATTGGTCTTGAACAATGTGGATCGCGATTTATAATACAAGTGGAGGAGCCGTTTTCTGTTTCGGATTGTCCTATACAACAGGTTCAGCGCCCACCGACAGAAGCCCACCGGATACGTTGCTTTCTTTGTTTTAGTAATTTTATTAAATGTGAATAGGCCACGGGGTCTAACCCGTTACAGCTTCTGATTCGATATTGCTTGTAGTTGTAGGTATAAGGTTAGGCTAACAAGCACGTCCAGTGGTACTGTGGCAACCAAAATGGCCTGTTGTGACAGTTCGTGTTGATAGATGATTATGGAACATTGGCGGACTGAAAATTGGCAGCGAAAAATCGGATCGATTGGAGATAACTCTGCCTCAGCATCACTTTTTCCATCACAAATCCCGGTCAGTACCTGCAGCGAAGGCGGCCAACCGCAGGATGCTCTGCTTGCCGCTGCCTCCTTCACCGACGATCATTATGTGACCCTTGTGCATACGTAGCACCCGGTGCACTCTGGTCAGATGTTCCAGAACGTCGTCGAACAGCACCAGATTCAGTCTGTTGTGCTGCTTATTGTGCTCCTCCAGAATCTGAGCCAAAACAGAAATCACAAGAATCACTAGGATTAATAATGCTTGTAAGAGGATGCAAATATGGGGACACTTTTCCGTGTTGCACAGATTCCTTTTTATGTACGGAACTCACACTCTAAACCAATTAATTATGAAATTTATTACTTCGAGGCCTACTTAGTAGCAAATATTTTTCCCTTTTACATGTGAAGTGTTATACAATGATTTGCTGTTATGTGGTTTCGACTCTGACCGTAAAGTTCAGATCTCAAATACATGAAAACGAAACATTTTATTGTGCTGCATGTGTAACCTTTCTTTAAGTGTTTTACATTGCCTGATGACGCTTTTTTGATACAAGCAGAAACATGTTTCAGTATGATATACAATAAATTAATGCAAAACATAGTTTCGATTAATTATTTTTATTTCTCGGTGGTTGTTGATGTATCACATCGGGAAATTCCATGTGAAGATAAAAGGTAAGGAATTTCATGGAAGTCAGACAGCAATACTTCGCTGTACACGCCGGATGTCTACATGTGCAGTAGATAGCAAATTGATGCTGCATGTTCATATAAACAGTGTTGCAGAGTGTCAGCCTGTGCACATAGTGGAGGGTGTCGGACAGAATAGACAGACACACAGCACGGACACAACTTACTCTTCGCAAGATCATGCGACGTCGCACAGTCACCAACACTGGAGGGTCCGGTGCTGATGACTGTGTGATATCACGTGAGTGATAAAGCGAAGATTCTCCACCAGCAACGGAGACGAACGGGACTGCGACGTAAGGCTTACTTTCGTGTTAATGCGGACAACTGTCTTGAATTACACGTCAGAAATGTTACTGAATGGTGACATTCCTCCACTGAGAGGAGAAGTGACGTGCAGTGTGAATGAGACCTTACAGGGCAGAGCAGATGTTCATGTTTCTCTCTTTCTTTCCTCCTTTCTTTCACTCTATTTTTCTTGTCTCTTTCTTGTGCCTTTATTTTTTCGTTGTCCGTTTCTACATTTCTATTTCTCATGTCATCTACCTATTCATTCAGTCATTCATTCATTCATCAATCCAAACATCAAATTATCCGTCCATTTGTCCATCCACCCATTAACTGGTGAATCTAACTTCTACTCCTTTTTTTATTTCTTCCTCCCCCTTTCTTCATTTCTTTCGTTTCCTTTGTCATCTGTATTTTATTCTGACATCGTTTTGTTGTCCGTCCTCTTTGTTCTTTCTTTGTTTCAGTTTTCCAATTACTCCGCACCTTTCCCTCTTTCCCTCTTCAACTTCCCCATTAATTCGACACGTGGAAAACCCGGTAAAAACAAATCGAGACTGGATCCTTAAAAACTCAAGCACTGTACATACAGGAATATAGCGTTAATTAACATCAGTACAGGTTCCCTTAACACGTACCAACGTGATTCTTCGCTCCTGGCGTTGCAGCCGCACGTCTCAACGTCAGACGCAACTTTCTAATTACAATTTTGTTCATATTCTTCCTGCAAGTAAAGCATATATTTCAAGCACATGTGTGATGTTTCGTCTAGGAGACCTACCTCTTGGAACAGATAGTAAATTGCATCATAATCCAGAAGATCTTCGTAAATTCGTGACCTGCCTTCGTTCATAGCGTTGCTGTAATCTCCAAAGAGTAATGGATCTCTCATGATGAATTCCTGATCCTCAGGGAAATGTTTCTCTATCCTCTTCTTCATGAGTTCGTTCATTGCCTTCTGGTCCTAAAGAAAACAAAATCAGTAAAGTGTTCAGTGTAGCAAGATCTTCCGCGAACTGTTTGTAATGCACACCTCACCTTACAATACATTACTTCCAGAATTGAACTGTGAAGAAATAATTCTTGCACAATAGTAAATAGATGCAGTCAGTTATGTGTCTTAACCACCGGTTACCGCAACTTTACCCTCCTTAACTCTTGAAAGACGAAAGGCCAAGTCAAAGAGCTAACTAGGGACGGAGACTTCGCACAAGTTGACGTCGTCTGGTCTCTTCAGCCATTCCTGCGTATGTATCGCTGGGCTCAATAACAGAACTCTTATACTATAACTGGAGATTCTTCTTTCGCCAAAAATTTCTCCTCTTGGTTGAAGAAGAAAGGTAAATTTAAGTATATTTAAAGATTCAGTTCGTACCGCGGAGTAAACTTTCTCCATATCGGTTATAAAAACCCGTCAGTTATAGCTGTGTAGTGAAATAATTTCATTTTCCTCTTATATACACCAAAAATGAACATATTCACTCCGTGAGCAGAATGTAGAATATTTGGATGTCAAACCTGGTGGTACGCGAAGTAACCACTAAGCTTTCAAGGGTTTCAACTAAACGTAACACTGTTACTATTAATAAAGCCTCATGTTCATGTATACAGCTCTCTAAAACAACGGAAAGTTGCTAAAACACAGCACATTCATGTCTAATTATTATACGTTTTCACTTATTTCTGTTATAAATTCATTATACATTGTCAGGTTTTCGCCGCCAGTGTTGCGAAAATAATGGTCTAATGTGGTTTAAACGTCTTGCAAAAAAAACAATAAGTTTGTACCGACATTGCGAAGGCAAGTACTGCCTTCACCTGCAGGGTGCCTGAATTAGATTCAGATGGATGCAGCGTCTGGACAAACCCTTTACCCACACGGTGTAAGAAAACAGAAACCCATCTTGTATAAATTCAAATTTACATCAACAATGGCTTTTGATATCCAACACAAACAACAAAAAATCACTTAGAATTTGACGGTGTCGCAACAGTGACTATTAATAAACCCCTCTTCGGAACGTCATTCATTCCGGTAAAATTAACAAAAATCTCTTTAGGTAACCCTCAAAAACAAGCAAACAGCCCTATCAAAATAAGCTTAATATTTTATATTGATAAGTTATGTCATAAAGTAAACTTAGTTCAAAACAACAAGAACTCCGAATAACTCTTTCAGATAAAATACAGTTGGAAATTTTTCCGTTAACCCTAAAATCAAAAAATTGTTTGTATCGGACAGGAAAGTGTATATAACGGCATTGGAATGATGGAAAATTAGTCCAGTGTACATTGTGTAGAAATACACAAATTACGAATTTGGCATTATGAAAAATGGATTTTTAGCACGAACGTAAATTTTTCAAAATTGATTTTCTCCAAATGAGACACTGGAAGTTGCTGTACGGGACTGGGCCACATACAAAAATGTTGTGCACGAAAATGAAAGGCTAAATTTTATGTCATAACTTACCTGATCAGTGATAAGTCGGTCAAAAACTACCCTGGTGAACTCATTTCTCCACACCCTGGCGAACACAGCCGCGGTCTTCACGCAATCGGGCGTTGTAAGAAGCATGCCCGCCCATATCCGGGACAAATCCCGGAAAGTGAAGGTGTAATGAAATTTGGACGGCGTTGCAGGAAATTCCGTTATCACAGCCTGAACAATGCACAAGCATACTCTTGTTACAGACTGAAATGGCGGGATATGGTGCAATGGCTAGAGCAGAGACTGCCCTGGAGTTAGAGAGATCACAGTCGGGTACACGTCATGCAGCAGACTCTAGAAAGATGTGAAATAAATACGTAACTTTCACAGAATACCCAGACAGAGCGACCAATTAAAAATGAAATAAACGTATAGTACAGGCCGAAACACACTTACGAAATTTAATGAAATATTCTGAAGACATAGAAAACTCAAATGACTTGAAGACAGTTACAAAACATGAGATGTCATTTCTAGTGCAGGGATCCCATTTCTTAAAAACCGAACACCGAGACACTTAGTACCATTTAGTTAGGAACGCGGTATAAGACCAAAGTATTAAGATTTCATCACATAATAAAAAAAAACAAGATAATGTATCAATGTGACAATAACGAGGTGACTCACGTACACCACTGTATTCGACATAAAAATTGAATAATAATAATAATAATAATAATAATAATAATAGACACACAATTTACTCACTGATTTTACTTTATTTTGCAATGACACATTCCCCTTATGTTTGAACTGCAGATACATTTTCTCAAAACAGTCACACACAACATACAAGACAAGATGAAGCAGGCAACATGTTGCGGCTCAAGAAGTAATCATCAGGCCTTCACAATATAATAATACGTGTATACATTTTCATTAAAAATCATTTTAATTTGTTCTTGTGGGCAGAAACGTTTATACTAGGACCAGTGTGTTGCCAGATCGTGATACGAGTCACAAGGCAACATATACATAAGCAATGAATTATGTTCATATGAGTGTTGATACAACATGATGTTCATATGAGTGTTGATACAACATGATGTACACTTCTGCCACTCTGATGGATATTACAGATTGATAAAGGTTTTTACGTGCCTTCTTCTAGGTTTCTTGTTTTTAATTTGTGTATAAGCGTAGATATTTGGAAATAATCACTTAGAATTTAGTGTGTTTATACAGCCTAGCTGTATTTCATTGTAACATTACGTACAGTCCGGTATGTCTTGATGCGTGTCGCTACCTAAAGTTAGGTACCCTCCCTTCACTTATTATTTTGCAATAGAACGCTACCTATCTCAATCCCTTTCTAGCTGCTCGATTGTGTATATTCCATACAATTTCGTCTTATGTCAAGGTGTTCAGAACGTGTATTGTTCACTAGTCTGGGAGTAACGGGTGTATATAAGGTAGCAGTGTCAAGGTGCTCAGCCTTCCCCCACAGATATTACGGAACATACTGTACCATGTCTCACCTTACATAAACCCAGAGTGGCCTCGACAATAACAGGCACAATTGTTCGTATTTCTTCTGTGAAGTTTCCAGTGTGTCCAGCGAGGATGGATCGGTAGATGTGCCTCACCGTTTCATCACAGGGTACGGTCACATTAAAGATGGATAATTTGGATATAAAACGCGGGTCCAACTCATTTCTTCCACCGCCAGTATTTCCCATCGCAGCAAAGAAACCTGCAAATGAAGACAGTGCCGTCTGCATAACTATTGCGTCAAACCGTACCGTATGACACGCGATTGGTCAACGGCTTCTCATCTTGGGGGCCTGGATTCGATTTCAGGGAATGTTGGCTTTGTGGCAAAATGGCAATGGCACAGATTTTTTTTCCTTTTCAACGGTCATCTACTCAAGTGGAATTAAAAACTGTCTCCGTCTCCACAAATTTTTAATAAGTTTGGATGGTAGTACGTTAATTCTTACAAAGCTACATGTTACGTTTCTTACACTGCTCCGAAATCGAACCGTCGACTTCAGAAAATCGTAACCAGCGGACAAACCACCACCCGCCTTTGGACAGTGTTACCACATACACAGCATATCAATACGAAATTCAGCACGAACAGTTTTATCAATATTTTATATTTTAAACAGATTTTAAGCTTCTATTTAAAACTTAATATCTTATATTTGTAAAATAAATTATTTAGCCGTTCTATGCAATATATCTTCCAAAGAACACCTCCCTGAAGATTGCCACAATAGGTGGCCGAAACATGTAGCAGGCTACGCTGCTTATAACACAGTAAATTTACATAACTCTAAATGCATTTGTTGGTCGTATTTCTCATACTGCATAACCTTCAGTTTATCGCGCATTCATTACGCATTCGTCTGTAATCCGAGGGATATAAGTGGGTCTATTAGATGCAAGTATCTCTATTAGAGGCAGCACTTATACACACACGAAGTTCTACGCCACTGCAAGAATGATACAAAATCTATTGTGTTTATGCTACGTAAGGTATCGGTGTTTGGATATGTCCCGCCGTACAGTGACAAGGGTTGCAAGCTAAACCAGGCCGTCACTTGTTTTCCCCACCCCTTCTGAACGCATCAGTCATAAGCACTACATCCCACATAATGCATGCACGTGAGGGTACGTAACTAACAGGTTGGTAAGGCACTGGTAATTAAATTATTCAGGGTAGACAGTCTAAAGGCCGAGATATGAATAGGAAGATTTCCCAGATACGAAATAGCAGTGGCAGTCTCTCGACGACGAATTTCTGACATGTAAGTATGAAGTATTCAGTCATCTATCTCGGGAATTATCTGCTGGTAGTCATTAGTCTTCATTTCATATGCCTGTCCAGGGAACTGAATAATTGTGCGGTAAAAGAGTCTGAATATAAATTATGAGCGTACTTCATTGGTGTTATATTTCTGCAAAGCTTTGAAATTTACAATATTTTAAATGTGTAAGGGAATCAAACTTTCATGTAGTAATAAAGCGCAATTGTAAGAATGACACTGTGTACATATACTGCTAGCACGTCAGTTTAATGTATTAGACATCATCATTGTGGCCTGAAAGAATGGAGGAGAAGACTGACGTCAGAATTCTTTAAACCCAGAACATCTAAAATGAAAAAAGGAAACAGGAAGTTAGACTAGGCTGTGTTATGGGCTCTCTGAGCCTGTTACATAAATGGAACAGCCGTATGTCAGATCAAATTCACACAAAATTCGGAACATAAAATTGAAAGGTGCAGGGAGGACAATCCATGCTAACACACACACATACACACATACACACATACATACCGATATCTTTGATGTTCTTCCACTTGAGATCTTTACCGCGGCCGTACACCCCGCCTCTCTCAAATAGAAATTTCAGTAAAGCGATAGATTTCTGTGTGCCATACTGATCCATCTGAAAAAAAAAATTACTGTAGAACGAAGATTATGGTACTACAGGAATATGAAGCTCATACCGGACACCGCAGAGTCTAAAATATGGGTGTCCAGCCCGCGGCCACATCTGTAAATTACGTAGTCTATATACCACCAAAAATTCACAATAATGCTCAGTATTTATGTGGTGCGGACAGGTTTGGCAAAATTTGGTCTGCATGCAGGTAATACGAAGTTCACCATACAGAATGAAGACTGAATAAAGTATACATATGTACGTATCCACGTATGTATGTATGTATTAACGTATGTATGTGTGTGTATTATGTATGTGTGTGTGTGTATGTGTATGTATGTATGTATATATGTACGCACGTATGTATTTATGTATGTATGTATGTATGCACGTATGTATGTATGTGTGTATATATGTATGTGTGTATTATGTATGTGTGTGTGTATGTATGTATATATGTCTATGTGTATTATCTATGTATGCATATATGTATGCACGTATGTATTTATGTATGTATGCACGTATGTATGTATGTGTGTATGTATGCACGTATGTATGTATGTGTGTGTATTATGTATGTGTGTGTGTATGTATGTATGTATATATGTATGCACGTATGTATTTATGTATGTATGCACGTATGTATGTATGTGTGTATGTATGCACGTATGTATGTATGTGTGTGTATGTATGTATGCACGTAAGTAGGTATGTATGTATGTATGTATGCACGTATGTATGTATGTGTGTGTATGTATGCATGTATGTATATATGTATTTAGTGTATGTATGTATGTATGTGTGTATATATGTATGTATTATGTATGCACGTATGTATGTATGCATGTGTGTGTATGTATGTATGTATGCACGTTTGTATATATGTATGCACGTATGTGTGTATGTATTTATGTATGCACGTATGTATGTATAATTGTGAAAGTTTATTTTTATAAACATAGTGTGCAGTAAAAGTATATTAACTATGGAGGGAAAATGTTTTTACAAATTCAGTTCGTAACATAGGCTAGGGTGTTACTATTTAGGTCATTTTTACAGAATAAATTAACAGTGCAATGTATGTCTCCATAAATAATGGGCTCACAAATTTTCAAAATTGCTGCCATGTTCTATTTCGGTTCCGACAAGGAAAGGTTTGAAAGAAGTTTTCTTATTTCAAATGTCCCAGCTGATAACTTAACACCTTATCATGGGCAGCACGTTGTCAGCGAGCTACGGGTTAATAGGGTCTGACTTTTGGTCACTGTCACTTATGCGACCCGCCAACCAGCACACAATAGCTTTTGTGGTGGCCCTTAACACAAAAAATTGTTGGACGTCCCGGATAAGAAGCGTGCACGGTGACAGAACCAGGGTCAGGGGTCCTAAGTGATACATTTTTAGTAAGTAATTCTGTGTTATCCTTCTTCTCTGTTACGGTAGAAAACCAATTGTGTCTTTCGCTTTCCACGAAGCACTACAACTCCTTTGATGCCTTGGAAAACTGTAGAAAGTAAAGGCATAGGCTTGAAAATAAATGTCAAGTCGTCCCACGTCCTCCGCATTAATTAACTTCCATAAATCAAGATCACTAAGCTACCCCAAGATGAATGTTCTCCGCGTCGTAACATAAAAGAAATAAGCACTCCAGCAGTTTAATACAAGTTCAGTACAGTAAAGGCTCAAGACTTCAAATACACCGCCGTCAGAACCTACAACCTCACAATTAATTTAGGGTTCATTTTTATATACTTCTTGTTTGTACAATGCTATTGCACTTTTATGCGGTCTAAGAGGATCGTAATCATGAAAGTGTGTTTTTATGGAAAAGTTTTAATATTATTTTGGCGTTCACGTGACCGTGCACCGTGATAAATTCTTATCATAAAACCAACTAAATTCACTAATTTCTCAAATGTATTTTTGGGATAAAACTCTATATGTTTCGGGCAGTTCCTCTGTCCATCATCAGGAGTTTTTCACTGTACACACAGCAATGGTATGTGTCATACAGGTTTGCTGACGGCTTGCGAGCAGGATCAGGACGGACCGTCCTGATCCTGCTCGCAAGATGTATGACATATACCATTGTTGTGTGTACAGTGAAAAAATCCTGATGATGGACAGAGGAACTGTCAGAAACATGTAGAGTTTTATTCCAAAAATAAATTTGAGAAATTGGTGCATCTAGTTGGTTTTATTATAAGAATTGTAATATTATGTTGTCCCACATAAACAGGACTGCTGCTGTATATAAATTTCTGATACTTCAAGTTGGTATAACACTGATACTAAGACCATATCATTTCTAACTTACCTGGGGCATATTTAGATCATCAATAAAGCAAACTAACTTCTTTCCACTTACAGGACCATATGTATCTTTTGCTCGTTTTTCTAAAACAGACTCCAAACTGCGCTGAAAATCCAGCGTCGTAGTTGTGGAGCAGAAGTTCACGTTCAGCGCCATCTGCAAACCCACAATTAAAAATTGACAGTCATAAATGAAAGCTAGGATAAAATCAATTAGACCCTACTTTCGCTAAATAGTTTAACAGAAACGTGACTTTTACAATGTCACAATAATCACGCAATTACGTAATTAATTGTCGAAGGAATATATTTATGAAATCCCATATGCTGACGTACTGCAAGAGGCATGCAGACTAGATACATATCAACAGCTAACCGGAATTTTCGATCACAGTGTTTGACGTTTTTGCAGTAACAGTGTTCTTTGGGTACCATTCT
>Ga0123354_10017442_pt1 | contig 11250 bp, 8 predicted proteins | sample TergutLab28metaG_2_FD_97872 | JGI IMG/M metagenome (GOLD analysis project Ga0123354, IMG submission 97872) | Labiotermes labralis P4 segment gut microbial communities from Petit-Saut dam, French Guiana - Lab288 P4 | ecosystem: Host-associated > Arthropoda: Insects > Digestive system > Gut ... | reverse complement strand
TAACAAGAAATTTATTTCTCACCTTACACGGGCACAACTTTCACCGTCAACAGAGGCAACTGTCCGAGTTTCTCATGCGTTAATCACAATCATTGAATATGTGCACCCTGGGTCACACGACACACACACACACACAGAAAGCCTTTTCCTACTGCGACGCCATCTTGGAAACCGGCCCCGCGGCCCCGCAGTAAGCATGAGAAGCGAACTGCTGATAGCGCATGAGAAACTCGGACAGTTGCCGCTGCTGACGGTGTACGGTGTGCCCGTGTAAGGTGAGAAATAAATTTCTTGTGAAGTTTTTAAACCGCAACATTCTTTTTTGTATATCCTGTATGTATGTATGTATGTATATATATATGGATCATGAGTTGAAATGTGCAGTTTCATAACCACTATGACAATAACGCTTCGAAATATCATTGTTGTGGCGCTGGTATCCATGTGTTTTTTTTTTGTACTGACTCGGGCCATTTACACAAAACCAAGCCGTAACAAACATACTGGCTGTGTCATAATTACAATCTTTACAGAGGTTTGCACTTTAGACGCAGTTCATGATCATCCAGCCATGTCTTCACCGGCCTTCTTGTATACTCATGAAAATTAAAACTGCATTACCATCGTCTTCGCAGCGAAGAGGCGCATTCAACAACAAGTGTCCCTTTTATCGTGTCGCTGCGGAAGAAAACTTTACCGCGTACAAAGCCTGCATCCGCCGAGAAATCTCGTGACAGCTGCCGAGATGCAGGGACATGATAAAAGGGACACTCTAAATATGAACAAGTAATACAAAAGTCATTCTCCCCACCTCGTGGCTAAAGACGTACAGGCAAGAACAATTGTTTAAATTCGATCACCAATCACTGTTAAGAAGGGTCCAACCCAGCTTTTAAATATTTAACTGTGTGGTTTGTGAGGCACGTAATGGAAGGACAAGTGCGTTCCTATCCGCGCGTTTTGTTGTCTAAGGCGCATACGCATTCCGTTGTATTGTTTCAAATGAGATATTAGTGACAGCACGTTCACGCTTAATTGTCAAAGGTCAAACATTCCGTATTTAGCAGTTAAGCTGCATACCTTTGCAGCAAATGATATGTAATCTCTTACAACATGGCAGAGTAGGGACTGAGGATGTCAGCAGTGGGAGCTGCGGGCAGTATGTGGACAAAGGAGGAAAGATGTAACAGGAAGTTAGAATAAAACACAATATGGAGAAGACAAAATCATAACAAGGTAAGCAATGTACGCGTAACTCAACAATGAGGAATGTTCGCATAACCAATGTTACCGTGGAAAAGCAGTATTAAATATTATGAAGGCGTGTCTGTATTCTTTCCTTAGTTATCCGGCACGCACAGCGAATCTTTACTTTGGTCTGTCCGATTCTACAGCACTTTTCCACATAAACTCACAAACGGAAAGATTTTCATGGGCGGGGGGTGGGGGGATACTGATCATAAATTGTGTTTTGATTTCCTCTGCAAATCTGTCTAAAAAAGTTCTCATTCTAAGAAGAATTCAGCGAGATATTATCCTGACCGCACAAAGGTCATAATGTAAAGTACCCGTTATTCTTGTCAGAATTTAATGAAACTTGCATTTTCTCGACAGGTTTTCGAAGGGCCCTCAAATATAAAATTTTATGAAAATACGTCCAGTGGGAGCTGAGCTGTTCCACGCGGACAGACAGACAGACATGACGAAGCTAACAGTAACTTTTCGAAATTCAGCGAACGCTCCTAGAAGACTAACAATAAGCGAGTGAAATAAACACTCTATCCAACTTGACAAGCTACACATCAAAACAAGAAAAGCTTCCGCAATATGTTATGGGTTTGACAACACCAAGAATCATCAAACTGAAATAATAATTATTATTATCATTATCATCATCATAATCGAATTTCTCACTTCTCAGCTTTGGCTGGGAATTATTATTATTATTGTTATTATTATTATTACTTACTCACTCACTCACTCACTCACTCACTCACTCACTTACTTACTGTAGGTGAGTTTTCACTCGGTGGCAGTAGTCCTTACACTAGTACAGACAAAACAAATAAGAATAAATATACATAAATGAAACAACACAAAAACACAGTACAAACAATACAAAACACAGTACATACAAATATACATATTACCAAAATACCCACACAATTGTCAAAACACCCCCACATTACAAAACACCCACACATACACACACCCACACATTACAAAACACCCACACACAACCACACATTACAAAACAAGTTAAAACAATCACAGTACAAGATACACACCAAATGAAATAGTCACAATACAATCAAGTACCCTCTATATAAGGACACCATAAAGGTACATGGTACTTTTGTCCCCAAGAACTTCACCGTAACTTCACTTCACTTCAAAACAAAATCACTTCATATAAATCACGTTAGTTCACTCTACGTGTACATCACTACACTTCACTTATTTACACTCAATCTCCCCTTCGATTCCCTTGCTTGTAACTACATTCTTAACCCTCTTTCTGAACGTGTTTAGTTTACAGGGGAAAGACGCTAGTAAGCTTGCAGGTAACTGGTTCCATATAGATAAATATATGGGGTCAACGCCGGCTCAGATGTTTGGCTCATTTCTCTGTGTCAGGTAGGCACCCAAATGTTTGTGATATTAAAAAAAAAATGTTTGTCATCTGAGGGCATTTGACAGCAGGGGGATGAGGCGAGTGTAAGGACATAAGGCAGAGGACAGGAGAGAAAGATAAAAAAGTAAAGCATAATAAGAGGGTTCATAAGTGAAAATCTGCACCAAATAAACATAGGATGGTAAATTAAAATATGACTAAAAAAATTTGATTAGAAAACCTGCTGGAAGGTATGACTTGTGAGATGCTTCGGCGTATAGAAGTCAAATATGTTACAACTGATTGTAAAGAGGAAAATATCCACTGGACTCATGTGGCTAAGAACCGACGGCAAGCGCTTTTGAACACGGCCACGAATTTTGCGCTTAGGTGGAATACCAGACATTTCACACTAATTCAAAGACTACTGCTCCCTCATGAAATATTGTGTTCCATTTTCTTATAACGTCCAAATAATCAGGTATGTGAAGCATAACGACTTTTCGGTCAACGACGGTGGTCCCATAGATTATAATATTATAATACTTACCGCTGTGTTACAATACCTAGAATATTCAGTACAGTAATATGCTGTACTGGTTTGTAGCCTAGGAGCAATATGCTATACCGTATAGCCTAGGTGTGTAGTAGGCTATACTATCTAAGTTTGTATAAGTACACTCTATGACGTTCGCACGACGACGAAATGGCCTAATGACGCATTTCTCAAAACGCATTCCCGTCGTTAAGCGACGTATATCTGTAAGTGGAGGTTTTCATGACGAAATACCCTGTACTTGCCTTCAATTATTAATACTGTTTATCTGTGACGAAATGTTATTTCCCCACTCCCCCCACATTTCGATAACTTAGTTTTACAAATCTGTCGTTCAGGTGACCGTGCATCGTGATAAATTCTTATAATAAAAACAACTAGATGTACTAATTTCTCAAATTCATTTTTGGAATAAAACTCTACATGTTTCGGACAGTTCCTCTGTCCATCAACAGGAGTTTCTCACTGTACACACAGCAATGATATATGTCATACAGTACTGCTGACACCTTGCTCACAAGCTGTCAGCAAAACTGTATGACATATACCACTGCCGTTTGTGCAGTGAGAAACTGCTGATGATGGACAGAGGAACTGCCCGAAACATGCAGAGTTTTATTCCAAAAATAAATTTAAGAAATTAGTGCATCCAGTTGGTTTTATTATAAGGATGTAGTTTTACAAACTCGCCCACAGTACGTACACTGAAATACAACAAACATACAGCTGTATCACTTTCACATCATAATGCACATGGAGGAGTGACGAAATACTTTTAATTCATTCTTAGCCACAGCACCACAGCGGAGATGAATTAGTGGTTAACTTAACGCTCCGGCCTCTTACCCGCGGAGGAATAGCTTGGGGTGCCCAGTGAATATGAGATCGGGTGTGCTCCAGAGCCGGCCTGGACGTTTCGAAGAACGGTAAAGTGATACGACACTGTCGGAAATCGAACCACGATTCGGAGTTCCAGCCCGCAGCCTACTCAGTGTTTCGTCTACGTTATTTCAACATCAGCATTAAGTGAATTAGGACGGAACGCGATGTGTCAACAGCGTATTTGAAGGGCCTAATTCGTCATAACCCTAGACAGACTGAGGAAAAACTTAAGAAACTTAAGGTCAGTGACGACATGGATTGACAATCGAAAGCGACACATCCAGATAAAAACACGGAGTCACTAACGACGTTCGTTCGCATCACGCCGATGTAGTGCCCCATAAAACTGAACGCTAATACGCTGCTGTATTCTGCTACCCAGAACTCTAAACGTTATGTGGGCGCAAGAGAATATGCTGTTTCATACTTTGCTGATTACTGCAGACCAGGAATACACGAAGAAATTCCATCAGAGCATTTTACGGTATTAACTTAAGGTACGACACACAAAGTTCTGGAAATGAAATTCAGAAGCGATGAAATTGCATTTGTGAAATGACACGGAACATTTTTATTAAGAAAAACCTTCGTCTGGAGATGGATTTACAAGCATTAAGATAATGCAGAAAGCTTTGCCTCTGATGTCTATGTTACACTTCCCCTTCGCAGCAACGACCTTCCTTGCTTACGACGATAATGGGTTTATAGAAGCATTTGTGTGAAATAAACAGTACGTTTCAAAATACAGCCTTATCAAAAAAAAATTGTAAATAATAATATTTTCTGGAATGTGATACCCTGTGATCTCGTATACAGGGGGATTCGAAATAATTGTCGGGGTTTTAACAACTTGTCATACATAAAACACTTGAGATAGGAGTATATGTATTTTTTTTTTTATTTAATAGAACAACACTCCAAGTTTTTGTTACATACCTTACATATCCCGGAACTGAAGGTACGAATCAGAACCGCCATTGAAACCATCACCGCTGACATGCTACAATCAGTTTGTAACGAACTCGTTTATTGTGTTGAGGTTTGTAGAATCACAAAGGGTTCACATAAACAGCACCTGTAAGGTATGTACCAAAAACGTGGAGTGTTGTTCTATTAAATATAAAAACACATATACTCCTATCTCAAGTGTATTGCGTATGACAAGTTGTTAAAATCCCGACAATCATTTCGAATAACCCTGTATATTTACAGATCTGTCGCCTCCATTTTCAGAGAACTCTTAAGACGGAGGTAACAGGGAGCTCCGAAAACGAGGCCATATTTGGGGATACGTTCTTTATAATCACCGTCGTAAAAATCTCAATTCTCAAAACAGAATAATCCCCTGTGCTTAATTGAAACAACACGTCATAGGGCATGTGGATGAGTGGAGGTTCAGCCCGCATCATTTTCGGCACCAAATTGGTGCGGTCAGCTTCATGCGCCGGCTGTTTTACCACCGGGTAAACAACCCACGATACTCCACTGCAAATAAGGGCTAATCAGAAAAAGGGTCGGTCTGGACACTTTGGCTAAAAATACTTGTCCCCGCAAGAAATAGTCACGATTTTTTGTCGTCGGGGCAACTGAAGAAAAGTGCCCGGACACACCAGATTTGTGAGGCTATGCGTATATTTCCCCATTTTGTACTGTTGTAATGGCCGGGATCGAAGACAGAACGACTGCAATATAAACATGCATGCTAAGCAGTACAGCAGTGGAATACATTTCGTGGTTTTCATTATTTGCAGCAAAAATAAACATCCCCTACACCCCTGTGTCAGTATTTAGACAATCATTAGGCGTCTCCCTACACTCCAGTATCAGTACGTAGACAATCACTGGGCGTCTCCCTACACTCCTGTGTCAGTATGCAGACAATCATTAGGCGTCTCTCTACACGCCTGTGTCAGTACGCAGACAATCATTAGGCGTCTCCCTACACTCCTGTATCAGTATGTAGACAATCACTGGGCGTCTCCCTACGCTCCTGTATCAGTATGTAGACAATCATTAGGCGTCTCCCTATACTCCTGTATCAGTATGTAGACAATCACTGGGCGTCTCCCTACACTCCTGTATCAGTATGTAGACAATCACTGGGCGTCTCCCTACACTCATGTATCAGTATGTAGACACTCACTGGGCGTCTCCCTACACTCCTGTATCAGTATGTAGACAATCATTGGGCGTCTCCCTACACTCCTGTATCAGTATGTAGACAATCATTAGGCGTCTCCCTATACTCCTGTATCAGTATGTAGACAATCACTGGGCGTCTCCCTACACTCCTGTATCAGTATGTAGACAATCATTAGGCGTCTCCCTACACTCCTGTATCCGTATGAAGAATATCAGTAGACTCGTCAAGTTTCTAAACGTCGTATATCACAAGTACATCTCGTATGACTCATTTAACACGACGCGACACCTGCGAACTGGACTTTGTACGGCCCTTAAGTATACACAAACAAATCACCCAACAGCTGCACTCAAACGATGAGCGCTGGCTCGTACTTCATGTTGCTTGAAGTGTGCACTGCTGTGTTCTGCGTGTTTTCCGCTATCCCTTCGGGCAGAAGCATGATTAATACCTCTTATTTGGCAGAACTGCACATCTTCCCTCAATCTAGCCATTTCCCACACATTTGATAGTCTCAGAAACAACCCCAGCCACGCAGTTTACTCTAGCACTCCGGCACGGAGCAAACGATATGCTCTGTGATGGACAGACCAGGTTAAACCAGGGTCACTCTGGTTCGTGAAGGTATTATTACTCTTCCATTGTTCCACGATTTGGGGAGGGGGGTTGGGATGATACTCTCTTAATTTGGAGAAACTGCCAAGTCTAAACTCTGTAAAGTCCACTAGTTGCTGCTACAGGTGCGTCCAAAGCGTACTCAACATTTTCCCCACAGAATGTAGCCTGTTTGTGGCTTTCATATTGTTGTAGAAATGATCACCATTAAGACATGTGTCGTCTACGTAGTGAATGTAGGCTTTGTTCGCCGACAGACAGGTACTGAATTTCTATACATAGTCGTTATTAATTTTACCTCTCCATAAATTAATGTAAAATATGTTTCAAGCGGAATTTCAAACTGAATAACTTCACTTTCGGACAGGAGTCAGTTTTATTTAAAAAAAAAAAAAACTAACTTCTAGATAAAAACAGAAACTCTATAGCACATGAGCCACCTATTTATAGCTGATGATGATCGCATAATGACAAGCTGTATGATCCGTAAGTATAAAAATATAATGCTAAATAATGTAGGTCAACACAACTGTTTTGTTATACAAAGCAGTTACATGGGCTAAATGTTTCGACTATAAATCAGTCATCTTTAGGCCTATTTTAATCGGTTTAGTCACAAGATGCTATGCACACATTGAGATCCCAGCGTGTTTACATTGTCTTGTGACTAAAACGATTAAAATAGGCCTAGAGATGACTGATTAATAGTCGAAGCATGTAGCCTATGTAACTACTTAGTGTAATAAAACAGTTGTGCTGACTTACACTATGTAGCATTCATTATATTACGTTTCTAGCACATCGTGATGCCTCCGATCACGTTCGTAGGTACACTCCTCACCAAACCTCACCAGCCAGAGCACGCGCGTTTCATGTGGCACGTATGGAGGAGGGGAAGAGGTGAATTCGGCGGGGAAATCTGAAGAAAAGAGTCCACTTGGAAGACCCCAGCCTAGATGGGATGTAAAAGTAAAACGAATTTTAAATAAATAGCACAGGGTGACGCGGGCTCATTCATCCGGCTCAGGATTGGAGCAAGTGGCCGGCTTCTGTGAACCCGGCAATGAACCTTCGGGCTCGTAAAATGCGGGGAATTTCTTGACTAGCCGAGAACTATTAGATTCTCAAGAAAGCCTCCGCTGTACAGCGTTCCACGATCATAAAACAGAAGTTAATGAAGAATGGGTGAGTGTGTGCGTGCGTGCGTGCGTGCGTGGACATTCATACACCGCAACAGCGCACTGCACATTTATCTTTTTCTCCTTCTTCCACTTCATCTTTCTACTCCTTGTCCTTTTTCCCTACCTCCATTCTCTCTAACCTTATTTCCATTGGAGGTAAAAGTCACCCCATGAAATTTCTCAGCTGGCCCTCTGGGGAGGTACGGGTATAGCACCTAACCATTCGCAATCCTGTATTAGGAGGTACGTATTCCCATCACAACACTCCACGAAAACACCCTGCACATACTTCGTATGAACAGTAGTCACTCGTTGTTACAGATGAGCAATGGATTGGTCGTTACCAGATACAGGCTCCTCCAGCAATTAGAGTAGGGAACAAAATTATCTGAGTAAGAGCAAAAGAAATTAAAGCCTTTTCCGCAAATGCTTCCTTTTACCTTCAATTCACGTCCTAAATTCTTCCCGTGTTGTAAGAAATAACTTAAACGCAATTTTCTCTCCGTTTTCACCAGACCGGAATTCTTTTTTCCAATAAATACAGGTTTCCGTGAAGCATAGTTACCGTTTTCCGGGACAGCGTAGTCGGTATAGCGATTCGCTACGGGCTGGAAGGTCCGGGGATCGAATACCTGTGGAGGGCGACATTTCTCGCACCAGCCCAGACCGTCCCTGGGGCCCACCCAGGCTCCTGCATAATGGGCACTGGTGTCTCTTTCCCAGGGGTAAAGCGGCCGGAGCGTGGGGTTGACCACCCACCCCTATCTAGCGCCGAGGATAAAGAAAAAGTATAGATATACCCCCACTCCTCCTCCGGGCCTTCATGGCCTGTTCTAAGACGTACTTTACCCATACCTTTACCTTTACCTTGTAGTTTCAGTTTTAGATGGGTTTGGAGTATAACACTTGCATATAATGAATATAATCATATACGTCAGCACTACTTATTTATTAAAACATAGACTACATGTTTCGACCCAACATTAGGTCATCCTCAGGCCTGCGGCAGACTAAGTCATTGGTGCTGTGTGTATATTGGGATCCCAATACATTTGGCAGTCGTAAGAATACATAAAATCTGGTATCTATCTATCTATCTATCTATCCAACCAAAAATAGATACTTACCAGATTTTATATATTCTTACGACTGCCAAATGTATTGGGATCCCAATATACACACAGCACCAATGACTTAGTCTGCCGCAGGCCTGAGGATGACCTAATGTTGGGTCGAAACATGTAGCCTATGTTTTAATAAATAAGTAGTGCTGACGTATATGATTATATTCATTATACGTTTATTTTAGCACTTCGTGATGTCTTCTTTCAAGAAAACACGTGCAAACTTGAATCGTGACCACCGAAATGGTACAAGCTAAGCTAAACACTTCTGTCCACTCGTCTGTCTGCGCGTTAACCTGGCAACAGTGATTCTGGTAACTGACAACTGTCCAAACAATTCCCTTTAATGACACGGTAACTTATCACACACTTCATTTCACATTTCTGAGATTCACAGGCCTTTGTGTAAAGGATCTCTGGGCTATTCTGCCGAAACGAGCAACTCAGATTCTCGGTGGAGTGCCTCCAGGCTAGTGAGATTGAGAAGTTCCATAGAAACACAGACAGCCTTGTGTATCTCTGTACAGTGGGGCCGGGGGGACGGGGATGGACTGCATGGAATTCATGTGATAGTTGGCAAGAATAGAATGCAGTTTATGGGACGGACGGACGGACGGACAGCAGACTGTTGTACGAAGAAAAAAAATACGCAAAAATTCTAATAACGCGCATACATAAAAATGCTGCAATAGATACAAATTCCAAGTGCATGGAGCATAATGCTCTATAGGGTTACTGGAATATTTTGTTAAGCTGTTTTGTATGTACATGTGGCGTGGTTTCAGAGCAGGAAGTAATTGAAACAACGAAAACATGGCGTGGGATCCATTTACATGGGGGGAGGGTGGGAGGGGGAGACAGAGAGAGAGAGAGACAGTCGCTGTAGCTTCAGCATTCATAAAGGAAGCTCCTAGTCCACGCATAAGGTATCTAAATAATATATCATAGTTTACATATTCCAAACTGTAAACATTTCCGTCACGTTTTAATGTCAACACCTGGTGGACGTATCACACATTACAAGTGCTACACCGCAAAACTTAACTAGGTTTTGATTGGAGCCACGCCGTTGTGTTATCCAATATAAATGAGCCGAAACGTGTTGACAGATTTATAGATTGATAATAAATTATGAGCCGAAACATGTTGCCAGATTTATAGATTGATAATAAATTATAATGCGCCGAAACATGTTGCCAGATTTATAGATTGATAAGAAATTATGAGCCGAAACATGTTGCCAGATTTATAGACTGATAAGAAATTATGAGCCGAAACATGCTGCCAGATTTATAGATTGATAATAAATTATAATGAGCTGAAACATGTTGCCAGATTTATAGATTGATAATAAATGATGAGCCGAAACATGTTGCCAGATTTATAGATCGATAATAAATTATTTGTTGTGTTCCAACTGAATTGCATAACCTCTTAGTTGATATTTATATTGGATAACACAACGGGATGGCTCCAATCAAAACCGTAAACTTTTACGGTGTAGCACTTGTAATGTGTGATACATGCACCAGGTGTTGACATTAAAACACTTTATTTACGATGTTTCCTAACGCAAACAACTGGCGAACGTATCAATCTAAATGCGAAGAAGTACTGCACAATTTCGCGGATGTCACTGCTCGCAGGTCCTTGACACAAATTCATACCTTCTGGGATGCGAAGCTTCGTAGATTAGTGGTCTACATAGCTACCGACGTTATGCAACAGTTTTCTGCTTCCACCTTCAGGGTCGGAATGTCGATAACTACACCACGATTCTATAAGGCGTCATATCACAAGTTTTGAATCTTCGTGTCATCACTCTATTTCAATTCCCTTTGTCAGAGATCAGCCAGCACAGCGCAGTCGGTATAGCGACCATGCTACGAACGGGGAGTTCCAGACAAAAGCAGTATTAGTGACCTGTCATCTTCTGTCCCGGTTCCACGGTTCATCCAACCCCCTATTCAACGGGTACAGGGGGCTGCTTCCCCGAGGGTAAAGCAACTGGCGACGTGAAACTGAACACCTAGCCTCCCCTCCTCACCCCCCCCCCCCCCCCCCCTCACCCCCCCATGCCTGCCGCGCCCCCCCACGCACAACGCCCCCCTTTTTGTCTCAAGCTTCCACACCCG
>Ga0123354_10017440_pt1 | contig 11251 bp, 12 predicted proteins | sample TergutLab28metaG_2_FD_97872 | JGI IMG/M metagenome (GOLD analysis project Ga0123354, IMG submission 97872) | Labiotermes labralis P4 segment gut microbial communities from Petit-Saut dam, French Guiana - Lab288 P4 | ecosystem: Host-associated > Arthropoda: Insects > Digestive system > Gut ... | reverse complement strand
GAAATAAACTTAGTCATACTATTTTGTGATGGTGACAAGATACACAGCTCTGCCCCTGATATATAGATTGTAGTCAGGAGCACCAGCTGGCACAATACTGTTGCAGTGATTATCAGAGGATCCTATGTGAGCAGTGTGGCAACTTAGTTTGCTTGCTTACTTACTTACTGGCAGATAGTGGGGGAGAGTCCCATGCTGCAAGAACAAAGACACTGTTCTGCACCCTACAGGAAGTTTGAGATCCATTACCCACACTTTACCTTAACACTACACCTTGCAAATCTCGTCCATATTCTGGACACATGTCCTCTACTCTACACATACAAATGGTACAGAGGTTGCAACTACAGTTTTATGTACTCCCGATGATAGGCGCGATGGACGCCCGAAACATGTAGAGTAATTTTAGCAGTAAATAAATATCTGCATACTGTTGCATCTCGTTGGATTTCTTCAACCTAATTTACATGATATTACAAGCCTTATCAACACTCGTTGCCACTATGATAACCTTAGCACCACACAGTACACAATGGCAAATAATGATGAAGACATGTAATGACAAATCATTTCAATTTTTAAAACCTGAATCTAATAATGAGTAAGACTAATTCAATTGTTCTTCATTGCAGTGAACATTAATTTATATTACAACAAGCACCAATATTCAATCAGACCATTCTGCATGACAGCAGACAGCAAAGTGATCGCAGCAATTCGAACTTAACATGAATCAGTTTCCATGCACTGTAGTTCATGCAGTTAAGTAAGTTTCTGTGCACTACATCTAAAAAAGGTGCTGTAAATATTTTCCTTCCACTTGCAGACAAAACGTACAGGTTCTTCATTGCACAGGCAGTCCACAGCCAGATTCACGATATGGAGGCCTGCTGTCAATCCCAGGTCAGTGCCTGCTGATTTTGTGGTGGAAAACCTGGCACTGGTACAGGTTTCATTTCCAAAAGATTTCAGTTTGCTCCTGTAAGTTATCATTCCACCAATGCTCCATTACTCATTTATCATGAGAATCTGGTGACACACACCCATTTGGGGCTGCTGCACCAAGAATCTCAGTGCCATCGCCACTGCTGCAACTAAAAATTCAAGGGGTTTCTAAAGTGTCAGGTTTGTAACATTCAATTATGATGCATGTGGGAGATTAAGCTGACAAGCTTTGAACTTAAGTTATTGATCATTTGAAGTGAATGCAACAATATTTTCAGGTGTCCTGCATTTTGTATGTTGTAGGTAGCACAGAACACAAATGAGGGAAAAGAATTTACATTTTTGTGCATACCAGATATGTGATATCCTTCCTGAATGCACTGTCTACACCAAATGAGAGGGCTTGCATCAGTGAACCCAAAAGCTATGCCAGCACAGCCTAGATGCTGGTAGGGCCACCCACACCAGACAGGTTTCAAGTGAGTTGCCAGACAAAGAGAGGTTCCCCGGTCCCCCAGTTTGGGGGTTCTTGCTGACAATCTAACCCCCGTACCAGAAAGCTTAAAATGACAATTCTCGAATTATGTTAGTTGGATGGAACAGACTTACATGAACCCACAAACCCAATGATACAAAGACCACAGCAACACATACGAAACAATGCAGCAGCATGTAAGTTGTAGTTGAGGTGGCTGAGGCCTCAATCAGGTTGTACTATTGGAGGAGGAGGAGGAGGAGTAGGAGGAAATGGAGGAGGGGGGTGGTGGTGGTGGTGGTGGTGTGATATAATTGTGGGGTTATTTTATTATTTCAGTGAAGTTTATTTTAATGAAACTATATTTTGGCAAGGTTTATCCCTAAGTACCATATTTCAGCAAGGTTTATTCTAACAGAACCACACCTGAGAAAGTTTATTCTAACAAAAGCAGCCACACAGAACTAGCACTTCAGCTGGTTTAAATACAAAACCTCACATTTAAATCTGCACAGCAGAACTTTTGTATGAATCCACAAGACTTCCAAAGTTTAATCTGTCAAGAAATAAACAAAGGTCAATATAATAAAGGGGCACATAAATGTGAACTCCTTGTTTACAGCAGAAGGTTACAGCCAGTGACCCTGAATGTCTTGTACACTGTGCACAAAACGTAACACAAGTGAATGCTGAACAAGCACTAAGAATACCGTCTTCTGTGAAGTGATGCCACGTGGTCTCTTACACCCTAACAAGATCACACATGAAGCTGCTATGTAGCTTACTACCCTGAAGATGGTTGAAGCAGTTTCCTCTGAAATGTTGGTACATACCTACCAGACGGCGTCAAACCCCAGAAGGCCAGTCACATTAACGTTCACAGTCATGAGAACTTCAAGTCTCATATCTGTAATACATCTTGTATAACACAAACAAGGCCTTGTATATTTGACCAAAAACTAACTACTGCAGATGTCAGCATGTAATTCTAATATGCCTTCTTTTAGAGATAAAAAAAGACTGATGGTGTAAGCATATTAGGGAAGATAAGAAGTGAAGGCTACAAAAAATTTGTGACAAATGCATAATAACATAACCTTACAGACCGAAAGTAACAAGAGTGGTGTCTTAATGGCATACCCACTGGAAAGGGAAAATAATAATTTATCAGAAACAAGCATATGTATCGACTGTTAGCTTGGGACATGGTAACTTTCCTTGTCAGTATCATAATATATAGCAGTTACTACTTTAAAGAAGGAATAACACTCAAATCAGAGAAGTAAAGTTTACTCATGTAATCTGATACAAAATTAATAATGGAGATTGAAATTGCAGCCAAAAACTCTACTGCACTGTTGTATCAGTCACAGTTCCCATACATAATGTCAAGAGTACAGAAGAAACTTTGTGATCTCTCTGTTAGGCCCGCAGTAGCAAACAAGGAAGAGAACAGTAACACTGTCCGCCGGGTGCTGTCGGATACAGTAAGATGGCAAACCAATTTTATAAATTGCACAAAGGCTGTGTTGCAGCTCAGATGGTAACACTGACTTCTCATCATAAATAACAGGATTTAACATTACAAAAACTCCACATTCTGCCCCCAAAGTGTAGTCATGGGATTTGTCCACCTCTCACAGTAAAGACTGATCACTTCCCTCATGGTCTTGATAATACCGACCTGGCTCACTGTAACATACAACGGAAGTTTTAAATACTTTTCAAACTCCAGTCTCCAGAAGGTTAATCATGAGGCAGAACTTAGGACCTGTGATGGACAAAGTGTCACTGCAGGCATGTTTCTCTTCAAGTAACTCATTTACCATTCCACCAATACTTAATGCTCATGTTAACTACCACAGAGAAGTGTGACATGCCTGACCAGTCAGCATATTATCAACTCGGTCCTTACTTAGGTCTTCACCTAATGACCTATCAGTTGACTGAACTCAATTAAGAAGTTATTTAAAGATTCCTATAATCAGTAATTAACTTGTGGATGGCAGCTGAGCAAGATACTACCAGCTCCTCACTATGAAGTACAGCATGTTATAAAATGCTGTTATACACGGTCTCAGACCTTACCACTTGGGTAGACCTAGATGCTGATGTCAGTACAACAATAAAACGGATTTCAGGAGAGGATCAAATGGCAGGATCTTTTGAACATTGTCATGGACCTTCTGAGATGTGATGGAATGTCACTGGGCAAATAGTTCCTCTTGTATTTAAGGACAGTATGGACTTTGGCACTCCAACATCGGGAAATAACCCCCCCCTCCCCTCCAAACATGCTGAGTTTCTTTTCAATTTGTTTCGCTTCGCTCCTATTATGTGAAAAAGGGGCAGCCCAAAAAACATCAATTGTACAGGAGAAGCAATAAGGTGGCTCTGTTTTACACAGTACAAACGCTATGACAGGTAGGATATCCCCCATCTATCTTGGTTATTCCTGAAGATGGTGTCATCTTTATGCATATCAGCGAGAACTAATGTTTTAATGATTCTCTACACATAACTCAATTTAGCTCACAGTGGCTCTTTGCTCTTTCTTACAAAACAGAGGCAATTTACTTTATTTCTACTATTTCAACTGTTTAATTTGTTTCTAAACCTTCATTTATTGATAAAATTTACAGTATCAAATTTATTTGCACAGACTTAATTGTTGTATTTTGTTTTCCTTTTACATGTTATTTTCACTCCCAACCTGCTGGCCAGTACACTAAGGCTCCTCTGACTGCTGCCCCTACTTACTCCCCAACTTCTCTGACCATCCAGTCCATGCATCAACCACAACTACGTAACAAACTATTTTCCTCAACAGGTATTATTCTTGGACTACTTGTCCCTGAAGATGAAGGCACTATGATCCTTCAAAACATCATAACTGCTGGCCCAACAAAACCAGTCTGGGAACCAAAAATCTTTTATGAACTTTCAAGTTTCATTAAAGTGGAGAATTTTAGCAGCTGAGCAACTACTGGTTTGTCGAGAAAGATTCTGCTCCATGGAGGGAGTAGTAAGTAAGTTATGCAGTTATTTAAAGCAAACACTTACAAGAAAATTGAAGTCTGCATGTTAGCCAATAAACCAGGAACCCAAGGTCATGCTGTAGAAGAAGAAGAGCCTTATTTACAAATACCTGTAGTGTCAATGCTGCCTGACTATCTGGCCAGATGCCAGACTAAGTTGGTTGGCACTCTGTCAGACAACACACTGATTAGGCCCAAAACAATGGAGGAAGGCACTGCAAGATTAGATTGGATTAGATTAGGTTAGATTAGTGATTGAGTTCAAGCCCTTTCAGTCCTGATGCACCTAGACCTTTAGACAGGCCCTTGTGCCCCACAATCGGATGCCAAGTCAAGGGAGCCCTGTTCCTTTAATGAAGTTCCAGACTGCCCCCAGACTTAGACTAATATCATCCTCAGGGTCCAAGAGAAAGGAATCCAAACATGCATGTCTGAGTGAAGCCACAGCCTCAGTCTCACACACAACGTGGGCTGAGGTTTGTTCTTCTGCTCCACACCTAACAGTCAGCCCATTAAGTAAAAATATCTTCTCAGGGTGTTATGTCCAATATGGAGGCCAGTAACAACGCTGGTTTGTGTCCTGTTAAAGGACAGATGGCACTGCTCCGTAAACTATTAATAAGTTCACTTATTTGGAGAATCATATTCCTTGCTGGAGGAGAGGGAACACTCATTAAATGCAGAAATACAACGTGATTTTTGAGGTTCTCACAGCAGTGTAGCTAGAGATTCAAGTCTTGTGGGATGTGACACTGTGCTGTTGGATATGCAGTTCCAAGGTTTCATAGGACTTTAGTGTCTTCAGAATGAAGGACCTGCTCATACAATGACATTGTATCAAGTCCCATTAGAATTGAATTTTTACTGACATTATTTCTACTAGAGGGAGGCTATGGACTCTTGAAAAACAAATCTGCAGTGCCACCCAGCAGGAAGACAGTGACTTGGATACCTTCTCGAAAAGGCAATCAGCATGAATGGTGAAACTCAAACAGGTAGGTAATCCTAATGGTCTAAGTCTGTGACTAGATGCTGCCAATCCTCAATTATGATATTACTTGACTTGTATCAAAATCCTCAACATTCTCATATACCAAATACAAGAGTGTTGCAACTCAAAAAGCAAAAAATTGTACAGTACTGTCTGCAATCTTGAACTGTTAACATCAACATCTTTAAAGTAGAATATGCATCACGTAAGGCAAAATTCAACAAACGTGGAATATCCAAATTTACACTACAAACAAAATATCCCATTCGTGATCACGTGATGTGCACTACAGAGAACAACGCCTGAAGATCGCAGCTTTACAAGACTGACACAGCTCAATGGTGCAATTACAGACTGCCACACCAGCACATACCCTTGCGCACGTGAGTGAAAAAGCCATAAACAATCAGTGGGCTCAATTTAATAAATATTTAGTGTTAAAACTCCATTTACAGATTAAGTTCAAGGATTGTCACCGCAGTAATAAAATACTTAATTCCTAGGCATCACTTGAGGATCACATTGCCAAGCTGAAATTAGCAGTGATGAGTAACAACTACAGTTGCTTGATACTGATTGTGTCTATCATGAAACCGGTAATTCACCACATAATGCAAAGTATGCTGTTCTTTTCAATACTGGCCATGATATGTATGCAATGTGTTAAGTACCCTATACACTCTCAGTTAAACTGAGTGATTTTACTGTGTGATGTCATACCTGATGGAAAAACTGAGTAAACTATGCAGTTTTGACAGATGATAGTGCAGGCTTCAGAACTGTCCTTTGCAGTTGTCTTTCACACAGAGAACTGCACATTTCACTCAGTGAATCCCACAGTTTCTCCACTTTACCTGATGACATCATCTCAAGGCACATCTGTTTCTAGCAATTCATTCAGAAGATGAACATAGCATGATATATTCCTTCTCAAATACCACTTCTTACTCCACATTTTACGCTTTCTTTTCTTCTTTTCAGATAAAATTATGGCTGATGTGGCTAGCAAACAGCAAACGACTGCCTCGTTTTCATCCACCATAGTCACATGCACAAGAAGACACACATAACTGACAAAAAAACTGACAAACCTGTTGGGAAACCTATGCTGTGCCAGAGAACATTCAGTTCAGTTTTTTGTGCAGTTTTTTTACACAGTTAAACTGCACAGTTTAACTTAAGAGTGTATGGGGCCCTTTACGCACATGCAGCATTGTTACCAGCTAGAATCTTACCTGTTGATGCACCCAAAACAGCTCTAGGGTCCCGCCGAATCACAGCCAAAAACTTCCTGAGAGGCATACGTGACATGCAGGAACCCATCATCATCCTTGTGTTCACTGTAAACCTCTGCCATCGTCTTCGAAAGACTCAAAATTGAACGGTTATTGACCAGGAGGTAGAATGCTTGCGTTGAACCCAGCTGCATGCGATTCCTGCAAAGTAATGAAGAAATACATCACCTTCACATGCTGCACCGACTGAACAAGACACAAGATGGCTGTGTGAGTGTGCCGTGCCGCTGTAACTATAGATATTCCTCTTTGGTGTGTTGTATTTAAGTGCTGGTAAAAGATAAATGTAAAGTAGTCCCATTAGAGGCCTGGAGTGGCCCAGAGGTTTCCTGGAAGTTATGGTTCCCAGATTACATGACAACGGCACAGGATGGTGGTAAAGTTGTCGGCCCTACGCACCGGCCGCCTTTACCCCCAGGCAATGTTCCTGGTACTAATTTCTGTTAGAGGTTGAGTTGACCCCAGGGCCGTAGTGCGATCGGAAGGATTATGGCAATGAAAAATTCCAGTGACACCATCTGGAATCGAACTAGCGACCTTCCGAATTGGAGCACAGCACCTTAACCACTGTGGCACCCACTTGTCTGCTGGGCACAATTCAATTAACAATACCATCAGTGGTTTACGTGGCAGTCAACTGCAGTTCATTAAGCTGAATAGCGCATTAACTGTTAAAAATCAGTGGTTACCTTACGTACCGCCAGTTTAACATTCAACAATCCTACATTCTGCCCACACAGTGTACTTATGTGTTTTATATGGACCTCAGAACAAACAGCCAACACTCCCACATAGAGCATTAAATGAATGGATTTTCTTTACTTGAGATGGGGCGTGTTTGCTGCAGGATACAAGCTGAATCTCTAAACGCAATTCAGGTTAATGGTTAAATATCATTTCTGCAAAGTTCAAACAAGCTGAACTAATGAACATGGTGACCACTCACCTGATGATGGTTACAAACTGCGACATGGTGATTTCTTGCGGAACGAGAAACTTGGTTTTATCCAGCTGGGGCAAATTCATCTCCTTGTAGAACCTGTCCACGATGACCTTAAATCACAATAAAGTCTAATCAGACCGTCTCACCAAACAAAACAGTTCCAGTGGAATTGCAAAAGATTCTCAATGTGAACACAGTTAACAATTTCCAGAATACGCATATACTGTGTAACATGGCAGGGGCAGAAGATTCTCTTTTCTCCAAAATATTGAGACCAGCTCTGGGGCCCACCAAGCCCTCTAATTAATGGGCACCAGCAGCTCTTTCGCTGAAGGTGTAGCAACAGTGGCAGTAAGACTAACCTACACTCACCTACGTGCCTTTACGTCATGCAGTGACAATCTTACCTGTACCGTACATACACTGTAACAAAGATGATGCGTTCCCTTCTATCTGTACAGACTGTCCCTATTATCGTGTCCCCGAGCATGGCAGCTTCAGCGCATACGAAGCTTGCATCTGTCGGTACATCCCGTGTCAGCTGCCGTGCTCAGAGGCGACATATAGGACGCACCTGCATATTACGTCAAAAAAAGTGTAATGAACGCAAGATATGTTTCATTTTTCTCTAAGTTTTGACCGAAACATTATTCGCGTCCGTAAATACATCGTAAACTGATGCGAGCAGTAACGTACGCAGGTCTTCTGGTAAAGTGTTCGTCACTCTTGCCCGATTTCTACAAAAATCGGAATGTGACAGCAAAATTTAATTTAACTCCCCAGTGCAAAATTTCGTGGAAATATGCGCCGCGGTTGAGTTGTCACAGACACGACACACAGACGATCAGACGTGGTGATGCCATGTCTAAAAGATTTTCTAACTTTTCATTGCCTAACCTGCAACAAGCAGTACAGGAAACCCCTCCATCACTTTGTTTCCTCACGCTCAGATATACGACATATTCACACGCCTGTTCAAATGTTTTGAAGTGCGACATCGTCGTAGGACGTCGGGCCAAAGGCGGATTATAATCACAACACTCTGCTCCGCAACTGTCATCTCTCGGCGTTCCAACTGGCTCGGAACTGTAATGCCGGCGTACTTGGCAGAGTTTCCGTACCCTGTAATGAGCTTCCACAGGGATTTTCATAAAACTACGTGCAAACATCGAGGTGTCAAATCAGCGATTACTAAACCTTAGGAATTCACGACCCCGGGTGATTAAAAATGACAACACACCAACAACCGTCTTCTTTGACCTGAAACATTTCCAGATACAAAGGAAGAGGTACTCAGTCGGTTGTTTCAAACCTTTAAGCCCAGTGGTCACCCTATGTACCACCAGGTTTAACATTCAGCAATTCCACGTTCTGCCCACACAGTGTATTTACGTGTTTTGTGTGGCTCTGAGAACACAGATTATTTCCCTATACAGCATTAACTGACTGGTTTTTATAACCGAGATTTAACTCTTTGAATCTCAGTGGTCACTATATGTACCACCACGTTTAATATTCTACAATCCTGCGTTCTGCCCACACAGTGTATTTATGTGTTTTGTGTGGATCTCAGAACAAACAGCGATTATTTCCCTATACAGCATTAACTGACTGGTTTTTATAACCGAGATTTAACCCTTTAAACCCCAATGGTTACTATATGTACCACCACGTTTAATATTCTACAATCCTGCGTTCTGCCCACACAGTGTATTTATGTGTTTTGTGTGGATCTCAGAACAAACAGAGATTATTTCTCTACAGAGCATGAACTGACTCCTTTTTATAACCGAGATTTAACCCTCTAAAGCCAAGTGGTCACTGCATGTACCGCCAGTTTGGCATTCTGCAATTCTACGTTCTGCCCACACAGTGTATTTATGTGTTTTGTGTGCATCTCAGAACAAACAACGATTATTTCCATATACAGCATTAACTGACTGGTTTTTATAACCGAGACGGCGAGTGTTTACTGCGCGGTACGGACTGGCTCTTTAAATGCAATTCAGGTTGATTTTCTCCTTTAAAAGCTGATGTGTAAACGCCCGTGAGACTGGTCTCTTACGATTGGTTGCGTGCAATCACTTTCACGCAACAGGTTGTGGCAGTGGGACATCTGCCTCAGTCAGGACCACAAACGTCGTTAAGTTTTCTGGCGCAATTCAAATCTTACCGACACGCGACGCTGTCACGCCGCCGACCGTCCTCCGGGACGCACCCATATTTCGGTACCGAGCACAACAATATGGCCGGGCGCAGACAGGAACTGACCTACCCAAAGTGGCTGCTAGCCCCGACATCCGGTGTCAGCCGTGGCCTTCAACACGATGTTTACATCCGTTCCTGGCACTGATTCAACGAGAGTCATCTTCGAGTCAAATCTATTACTGTGATCGTCATTTTTGGTTGAGTGTCCGGGGGTTGGTCGGTAGGTGGGGGGAGGGGGGGGGGGCGCGACGCGTAAATTCGCATAGCAACGGATATCACGTCTCCCGCTACATCCGCACTGGTGCTGGTCTGCTGCCCTTTCATCTAGGCCTCATTACTCCTTGCCCCACAATTAACACTTGTTTGTATGGAAAACTACTAAAGAGATTACACTCGTAGCAATTCGTGAAGAAACAAAACAAGTTCGCAAACTTGTTTTTGTAGTCGTCGCAAGCAAAGCAACGTGCTGGGGCAGCACATTGTGGACGATAACAGCCCGGGGTGTCGGCAATTGAATAAACCGACTGTTTTAGCCCAACATTCTATTCCGATGACAGGAAGGCATCTTGTGCTGGCTTATTAACGCTTTAAACCGCGTATCGCTTAACGACTGGTATACAGACATGCGTCGCTTAACGACGGCGATACGTTCTGAGAAAATGCTTCGTGCGAACGTCATTGAGTGTACTTACACAAACCTAGATAGCATAGTCTACTACACACCTAGTCTATATATAGACTATTGCTCCTATGCTACAAACCTGTACTTCATGGTACTGGACTGAATAATGTCGGTGATTGTAACACAAAGGTATTATAATATTATGGGACCACCGTCGTATATGCGGTCCGTCGTTTACCGAAACGTCGTTATGCGGCTCATGATTGTATTTTACAAACGCCTGTCACTTCTTAACTCTGGCAACTACGTGGTAACAACGCACTGGTGCAAATACTGGCCACCTGTCCGTTTCCCACCGACTGACGAGAAGTCTTGACACGATTTAAAGGAATCAATTTTGTTCAATTATCAAGCCGAGGCTTCATGCGTTCCCACGACTCGTTTATACTTGACAAGCGAAAAAGCTACTTCTCTGCCAGCAATTATGTGCCTTGTCCTCAGACGCTGTCACAGTGGCCAGACACACCTGACTACGAATTCTTAACAAATAAAAATGTGGTGGTAACACGAAATAAGGATGTACTATTTATTTATAACTCGTCTGTCGACGGGTTCAATATCACAGACTGTACAGCAACTGATGGTAGTTCAATATCACAGACTGTACAGCAACTGATGGTAGTTCAATATCACAGACTGTACAGCAACTGATGGTAGTTCAATATCACAGACTG
>Ga0123354_10017439_pt1 | contig 11251 bp, 5 predicted proteins | sample TergutLab28metaG_2_FD_97872 | JGI IMG/M metagenome (GOLD analysis project Ga0123354, IMG submission 97872) | Labiotermes labralis P4 segment gut microbial communities from Petit-Saut dam, French Guiana - Lab288 P4 | ecosystem: Host-associated > Arthropoda: Insects > Digestive system > Gut ... | reverse complement strand
TGTGTGTGTGTGTGTGTGCAGTAACCAACGGACTGAACTAGCCTTCACATACCTGCTGTCGTTCGCTGGAATTTAACTTCTTCTGTACCAAGCAAGACATGACAGCGGCTTAGCTACTGCCCACCAACATTTCTGTCATCAAGTCATCAACATCGACTCTTCTTCAGTAACAAAATGGTGTAATCGAAGTGGTTAAACAAAACAGGAAATGTGTCATTCGTTATGACAGAGTACAATGAACGTTGTTAATCAGCCATGCAATTTGTATTCTGCGATCAGTGCTATTGGCGTTGCTAAGACGCCGTAAAGTTTTGTCGTCTGACTGATGACAGTTTGTGTTCTGAAACGTCGTGAAATTTTACTCAGTAGGCTTTTGTGTTAATTTCACGTTTTTTTGACAAGATCTGGTATATAAAGTTGTCAGTCAACCGGTAACAATTCAGTACAGTCTATCAGCTACAGTCTCCAACATGTCTGCTACAGTCACTCTAGCATCATATTAGTTCTGTGTTCAGTTTACTTTACCTTTTATCACAAGGATGAATTTAAAAACCAAATGTGTTTCAGAATGACGTCATCAAAACAGAATAACGGTTCCTCTCTCAAATAACGGTGTAAACTTGTTCCGGTTTTTACTGGATTTGACCAGACTAAAAAGCTTCTCTGTATTTGAGAAATTGGTCGAAATTAGGATTAGCTGATGTGGTTCTAGAACCAACAGTATCCTTCAGCACAGACATCCTGTACTGATAATTTAACAGCAAGACAACTGCAGTTTCTGTTATTGTCTTTTGTAGTTATATTGTCTGATTAATAACCCTGCAATAACACCGTTGTCTGGTTTGGGTCAAAACTGCACACACACACGAAACATTTGTAGCACAAATATAAATTAACATCTTTCGATATATCGTTTGTAGCTTGTGTACTTCACTTTGTACATCCGATCGACTGTTAGCACTGCTGAATTCAATTTCATGTCTACATTCACCAGTCTCTCTCATTAATTCGCTGTTGCGACTAGTTAACAAAATATTTGCAGTGTTCTATCGCTGGTCTAAGGCATTTATATTGTTCATACGTACTTCCTTGTGTGACGTAATGGATCGATCTAATTTACAAATGCACTGTAAAGACTACAGCAGTGAACTGCCGGAAAGTGATACGAGATATGATATCAACACGTTAGTTGCACGTGTGAAAAGAAACCGGACATTTTAAACAACTGTATTGTCGTTAAAACAATTGAAATGTGTGCAATAACCGACAACAATTGACAAGGTAACTTGTGACATCACTAAATATAGCGCTAGAGTCACTGGAAGGGAGGGGGTAATGTTGACAGCGGTTCCAAATGCAGCCATGTTCATTCAAGTGGGCAGTCTGTGAACAGAACGGTACTGCGTTAAGAAGGCAGAGCTCGTTGTGAAAACAGCTGACAGGCACGTTGCAAATAAATCCGTTCCCTCGTTAACAAAGTTTACAGTCACCTGCACAAGAAACGTTGTTTGTGAGACGTAGAAGTGAGTGATTTGAGTGTGTTAAATACTTTACAAGAGAGAGCAAACAAGCGTGCTTCATGGCGTTGTAGGGGACAGCGGTGGTGTGTTTACATCTGCGTGTAACCTAAAAGGATTGTCCTATCTTTACAATATTCTCTCTTCGTGAGTTCGATTTTATAACAGTTTAGCAATATTTATATTCGACGCATTTCAGTTCTGTAAATTTTACGTACCTCAGGAAATGACAGGAGTTGGACGCTTGCCTCTATTTTGCACTATAATTTCGAAAGATTGATTTCAGTGGTTGACTCAGTGTTATTGTTTATCATCGTGTCTTATTTTCTTGGATTTTACGTCTGTGTCGCATCTATCATAAACGTGCACCAGAACAGTTTGTTTGTTTACAGTAACAGTGTGCTTGTCTTTTTAATAGCGTCTTAACATTTACAGTGAAATGTGTATTGGCTCGATAAACAGTACGAATTTCGCTACAGTTCTAGCAACCTATACTGTACCTTCAACGTTACTCTTAAAATGCGAATTTTAATTGTTTAAAACCAAGCAAAAGTTCGCAGTAAGTACCATGACACTCATTCACAAGCAAGGAGCATCGTCCTGTGGTAATAACAATGTATTTGTCATTCAGAAGTGACAGTTAAATGGTGGTGTGTTGGTAAGAACAGTGGGTTTTGTAATCTCCTTTTCGTGCGTCTCTACTTACGTTGGGTCGTCCCGCTGTGTGTATGCTAAGCGAGGAATATGGACATTGTCGAACGGTGAACGTGACGTAATGTGATGAGACAGGTATCGGTCTGCAGCTGCAGTGGAACACCTGTGCGTCTGCCGGTTATAATTCAACTGGTTTTTCCAAATGGCAGAAATAAAGCTGTTTGTAACAAATAATCTGTCACTGTTATTTAGTAACGCGTGTACCAGCGTCTTGGTGACGGGTGTACATCCTTTTTCCGTGTGATTTAGAATTTTTGCTTTTTCAAAAGTACCGGTTTCCGTTATAAAGATGCAAGATGTTGTCGATGAGTTGCATCCAGTGACAGAGTTCAGTCACTTTAATACGCAAATATTATCTGGATAAATCTCGTAACACATCCCGTGTATTTCCCAGCTTATCTTCATGGCCGTCTTAACGTTTCAGCAGCTTCGTGCATTGTGTCAAAATAGTCGGTCAGTCTTGTGTCTTACTGCGAGGGTACACTAGGGACATTATTGTTACAGTGTTAGTAGTAGTTAAAGGAAAACAGTCGCAGTCGTTAAAAGTGCTACTTCCGTCGAGAATATAGTGGAATATTTTGGTGCAAGTTGGACAGCCTGCGTGTGTGTGTGTGTGTGTGTGTGTGTGTGCGCTCGCGCGTCTCCCTCACCACTTGGCGCCTCTTAGCTTCGTGCGGGCGGGACATGATGAAGTTTGTCATCCTTGAATAACTTGCCCTTAAACCCACGATGAGGTGATTATTTTCTTTGGATCTTCTGTCAACAATTCAAACTGGATCCGCCACTGCAGTATCTCCATCTCCACCGGCTGTCCACGATCTTGGACTCTGAGGACGAGGAGGAGTACGACGATGAAGCTCTGCAGTGAGTACATTGCCTTATGTTCACTTTAATTCGTATTGCTTCGGAGGAGATAAAAGTTACAGGGTGATTCAGAAATAAGACAATATTTCCGCCGCTTGTGGATCTAGACTGACAACACATTGAGGAAAACCGTCAAAGTTTTTTTTTAATTCGTACAGACAAATCTGAGAATTATTGTAGTAGTTGATGAATGTTAAATTTTATGGGAGCCGGTTACTTTTTAATAAATGTAAGAAAATGTTACCTTCCTAAGAATTATCTATAAGAATATTTAGAGACACGTGTATGTTTACAGTTTTAGTGTAACTGAAATATTGTATCCGTATTTCGCGCACCCAGACGAGGGTACAAGAAGTGGGAGAGGATTTCGTGCTTTTTGTTGTAAGTCGTCGAGAATTTAGAAGGGTGAGTCAAATGAAAATCTTTTAAAACTGCTCAAAATCGAGACCCTACTGCGTGCAACTGCAGACACAGCAAGCCCTCGGCACCTGTTAGCAGCAAGTACTGTGTTATTTAGATCTGGCAGTGTGTCGAGCAAATGACAAAGCTATCCTCAAAGTACGTGCACACATTTAGGTGTAACTTAATTTCAAGTTTTTCTTCAGACTTACCCATGTAAGTAAAGTACATTTTTCGCTCTCCGTGTCGTACATTTAAAATCAGGACGTAATATCCAACGAAGTACTATTTTTAATTTTTATGTACAGTTTGTATTATGTTTTGCCCGCGGTTCTTTATGTGGTGAACATTGTATATTATTTTAAACTCGCGGTTCCGTGCATCGTAATTCATTGTTAATAGAAATCCAACCAGATGCAACAGTATGCAGATATTTATTTATTGCAAAGTCGCTCTACATGCAGTCCCGATCAGGCCACGTTGGAGGGAAGTAGCTGTACCAGTATTATGATCTGTACCGGAGGTTGCGGTTACAGTTATTAGTACTCCTGATGATGGGTGCTGTGACACCCGAAACATGTAGAGTGACTTTGCAGTAAATAAATATCTGCATATTGTTGGATTTTTATTAACACTGTATTTTATCTCCATGCCTGTATGATGTCCGGGAATAGTGTAATAAGATGGACGACCTCAGATATATTGCACAAGGAATCTTCTTTGACAGACGTTGTTACCGATCTGAGTTCTGCAGAATTCAGAGATGGATATCTCTGACAGACGTCCACAGTGTGTCTGTATCGTTTTATCGGGGACTGTAACCATATTCCAGAGCAACCCGACATCCACCGGCATATCCAGTGACTTTCCACGCTGGTGGAAGTTACTAACCAGACACTTTGCACGACGTTTGTACAAATGGAATGTTTAAAGGCACAGAGTCCTCCGTGTGGCTGTGGCAGTCGCTTGTCAGCTCGGTGGTGACAGTGAATTCTGTTTTCCCCTGTCAATGTCATGCTAGCAATGGTGCATTATTGTTCGTCCGTCGTCCGAGGGCGAATGAGGGACCCATTACAAGCACAAACTGCCACCCGAACAGCAAACATGCTGTACATACAGTGATGCCTGTATGATGGCAGTCTGTCGCATTGCCTAAAGTCAGGTGCGTCACGATGGCTGTCAGTCGCCTCGAGCAGCGTCCGATGGACGTCATCTGTTGCAGACGCGTTTGAGCAAACCGTGATTAGTTTAGCAAACTGAAAGAGGACCCTATGTCCAGGCTAATGAGTTTCCTAGGGCGGTGGAAGACAAACGTGTGTGCTGACATCGCGCCTCCGTCTCGGTTGTGGTTTAGCGCGGTACAGTATATATTTCTGGGTAGAAGAGATGACCGCCAGGTGAAGGCAATTTGTTAGGTTTTGGCGGGGAGGGTCGCAGAGTGCGCGTTTGGTCGTTTTCGCCCTCCAATTCCCAGCAAGGATGCACCGGCTAAAACTTTTCGCTGTGCAAAACAAAACAAACGCGCCCTGCCTGCTGAATGTCACTGTCAGTTGCAGAATGGCTTGGGCCTGACCAGTGTGTACGGTGGACAGATTATAATGCCACCGAAAGAGACAAAACATACGCAACATAGACGGGCCCCCTTCCGGACACCCGGACCCCGGTAATTTATGCGGGCTAACACCAACCCCTCTCGTTCGCACTGTTGGTCGGTGAAATTTTCAGGTTGGAAGCTAGCAACGAGTTACTTGTGCAGCGATACCTTTAGCTGATTGGCGGACCAAAACTGCCCTTGACACCTCACGTGCATACCAGACCGATCCATTCTTTCTTTCTTTCGTCCGTCCGTCCGTCCGTCGGCCAAAAACAAGTGACCTGTAGGGAGGAGCAGCTGGCTGGTGTTTTGCTGTAAGATGTTTGGCGCTAAGCTGCAGCAGGTAAGGACTAACGTCATTATAACGTTGAGATGAGACAGTTGCGTGCAACAGACTGGGTATTGTGTCGTGTCGGTGAGAGAAAGCGGATTATTTCCTCGTTATATTTGCATTTCTTGTTTGGGGTATAAAGGGTCACATGGTCGGCCGGAATTATTGCTGCGACATGGCTGCGAACCTTCCAGACTGAAGCGTTATTGTTGCTTATCGGATAATGATATTGATATTGATAATGATATTGGTATTAACTGTCTGAACCACATGATTAATTACAGCTTTTTTTTGTATAGTAAGTACATTATCTTAAATGACTTTATCTATACAAACTGAGTGCTGTATTGCTACTAATCTTGCACTAATATTTAGTGTCAAATTTCAACATAGGCCCCATCATTTCGCACATATCGCTGCAGTCTAGAAGACACAGACTTAAGAATTTTTCCGAAAAAGTGAAGAGGAACAACAGTAAGAGTATCTCGAATTTGTTTTTCATTTCATCAAGTGTCCTCTGTTTGGTGCAATCCCCCGATAAGAAATCGCGTGTAGTATTATCGGGATTTGGGCGAGGCCTTTGTCCTCCACGCCCAATCCACCGAACAGTAAAATAACTGTGAAGCCACACACGAACACCGCTGTAAATCATTAGGCAACTTGAAATTGCCAAGCAGTACGTTGAAGAGAGACAAATATTAACACATCACTTCATAGACACCCTTCATGTGTACCGCCACACCAAACACTAAAGTATTTCCTTTACAGTTATTTATACGTTGCATGTGATCGTCTCAAAGAACAGTGTCTTTTCCCGTAAACAGCATTAAGTGTTTAGTTTTCGTCACTCATATACGTACGTCGCTTGCCTAGTTACAGCGTGTTGACTGTGACGTGGAAAGCGAATACTGTGTTACTGAGCGGGTCTCTGGACAGAGGAGGCTTAAACTGAACAGCGTGCAGCACTAACATTATCACATGTTGTTCGTGTCTAGGTGATTGAAGACTTTAAAGACCAAACTCAACCTGCAACCAAGCACTCAGTCCGTACCGCGCAGTAAACACATTCCGTCTCAGTTATAAAAACCAACCAGTCAATGCTGCATAGTGAAATAATCGCTGTTTGTTCTGAGATCCACACAAAACACATAAATACACTGTGTGGGCAGAACGTAGAATGTAGAACGTACCGCGCAGTAAACACACTCCGTCTCATTGATAAAAACTAACCAATCAGTGCTGTACAGTGAAATAATCGCTGTTTGTTGTCAGATCCACACAAAACACATAAACACACTGTGTGGGCAGAACGTAGAATTGGTTAATGTTAAACTGGTGGTACATATAGTGACCACTGGGCGGTACCTATAGTGACCACTGGTTGGGCTTTGTAATGGACTATTTACTCTATGATTTAGAGGAAGTTTGGCATTCAAAGCTCTGTATTGCACAGTATTGTCTGTCTGTCAAGTCCTCATGGCACGGCCTGCTCTCCAAACAGGACAGGTCATTAACGTACTTGGTATGCAGTTATCAACAACTCATACTCACATGTGTTTTATATATATATATATATATATATATAATTTTTTGTTTGGCTGAAAGTAGTAATGCCATAGATCATTTGTGAGTTTCATTCAAATTTGCACAGGGCAAGCCGCACCTTTCTTATCAGTGTAAATCACCTATACTTTTGGGGGTGCGTCCTGAAACAGTATGACGGTTTGAAAGTAAAGTACGCCTTGCTAACGTCTGTGCACTACGTCACGGAGGACAGCATATGTAATCTTGTTAGGATCGGTTTGTTGCGTCCTTGACTTAGGAAGGAATTAAAGATTCTAGCCTCAAATCTCGTCGAGGGACGCACTGCAGACGTGATGCAATTGACTTGAGTCCGGAATTTTTAGGGGTAGCCAAAATTGTCAGCAGCGACGCGTCTGCACCCACAGTCCTGAGAAGTCCACGGTTTCCTCAGAGCCTCATTTCTGTTCCGTTTTAATGCTTCCATTTAGATGAAAGCCGCCATCTTTGATACTGTCCCTTTCACGATTTCTGTCCTCTCACTACTGCGTCGTATTCACCAGTACCGGGTTCAAAACTCGGCTCGGAAAACGTCCAAGATTGTATAAGTTTTCCTCAGTCCCTCCTAACCATTGCCGGTTTATTTACTGCACTAGCAGAGGCCGCTTGCTACTGTGTGTTTTACAGTTCACAAGCCACTATTAACGGTGTTTATTCGACACCGTATACCAGTTCTACAGGCTATTGAACCACTTATAAATTAAATATCAACGAAGTGTCTGTAACAGACCCAGTTCCGACCTTGCAGTAAACGTTATTTCGGTATCATCATCATCATCATCATCATCACCATCAAATTCTTTTACTCCTTGTGGAGCACAGTGCATCCATGAAGAGCTTCCAGACATTGCGGTCTCCAGCTATCCCCTTGACCTCATTCCATGATCCTCTTGTGCTTCTTATCTCATCCTCTATTGTCCTTCGCCACGTTCCCTTCGGCCGACCTCTCCTTCCATATCCCTGAGGATTCCAATCTAATACAGTTTTCTCTATTGCGCCCTGTTTCTTTAAGTAATGTGCGTCCAATCCAATTCCATTTTCTCCTTTTTATCTGATTTTCTATTGACTTCTGATGGGTGATTCTCCATAGTTCTTCGTTCGTAATCTTATCGATCCATTTTGTTTTCATTATTCGTCTTAAGCATGTATTTACAAATATCTGTAGTCTTCTTGTTATCTGGTTGGTAGTTTTTCAAGTCTCACAAGCATATAATAATACTAATTTTACATTTGTATTGAATATTCGTGTTTTAACTTCTTTTAATATGTTGAGATTTCTCCACACATGATACAGCTGAACAAATTCATCGTTTGCTTTCTTGATTCTACTTGCTACATCTTCCTCTGTTCCCCCGCTTTCTGACACCACAATTCCTAGTTGTACAAAGGATCCAACTTCTTCAATTTCCGTTTCCTCTAGCCTAAATATTTGCATGTTAGATGTATTAACTTCTCATCCCCTTCGTCTTGTTTATGTTAATATGCAAACCAACTGATTCCGCTTTCTCTTTTAGTCTCTAGCTTTTATTCCATATCGCAAAATATCTGGGCTAACAGACAAATATCATCCGCATAGTCCAAATCTTCCAATCTTTCCTTCACACTCCACTGTATTCCCCCTTTCCTTAAAACCTGCCACTCTTTTCGTGACTCTGTCTAATGTTTGGCAGAAAAAGAGTTGGGGACAGAATACATCCTTGCCTTACACCATTTCTGACCTCTATAAAGTCTGAAAGCTTTCCTTCATGGGAAATTTTGCACTTAAATCCACCATAAAATATTTCAATAATCTCCCTTGCTATGCCACACTGCTGTGGCGCGAGCCACATTTTTTTCTCTTTTTCACGGAGTCCAATGCCTTTTCAAAATCGATGAAGGTCACATATAAAATGGCCTGCCATTCTATACTTTGTTCTAGAATTATCCTTAAAGTGTATATTAAATCAACGCAACTTTGGTGTTTGCCGAATCCAGCTTGTTCTTTTCGGAGGTGTTGTTCCACTGTATTTTGTATTCTGTTTAAGATGATTCTAGTCAGAATTTTGCTTGGAATACTTAGAAGGGTAGCTCCTCTCTAGTTATTACAACTTGATACGTCTCCTTTCTTCGGTATCTTGATAATTAATCCTTCTTCCCAATCTCCAGGGAACTTCTCCTTCTCCCATATTTTCTCTAGTAGAGGATACAGCATTTCTGCAGTTATTTCAGGGTCAGCGTTTAGTACTTCCGATATATATTATCTATACCTGCTACTTTTCCATTTTTTAACTGTGATAAGGATAATTAATTTCAATTTTTGTAGGAGGGTCCAAGTTTACTTCATTTTCATTTTCACTATTATCTTCTTCTTCTTCTTCTACGGTTCTCAATTCTTGCTCACTTCCTACGCTGTTATCATCTTCGTTGAATATTTCGGAAACATTTATTCCCACCTCTTGATTTGTTCTTCTTGTGTTGTTAAGAGCATTCCTGATTTACTTTCCACCGGTCTGTTCATCATAAATTTCCTTTTTGACAGCTTTCTCGTAATATTATGAAGCTCTCTTATGTATCCTTTCTTTTCCGCTTCTTCTGTGAGTTTTGCTTGTTCATTTACCCAGTTTCTCTTGCCTTTCCTGATGCTTCTCTTTACTCCCTTGTTAATTTCTGAATACTGTGTTTGTGCACTAATTTTCTGTTGTCTCTTTTTTCTCCTGTTCACATTTTCTTTTACCAATTTTCTTCTTTCTATTTCTTTCCTTGTCTCCTCGGAGATCCATTCCTTTTGTTGATCTTCTCTAAAACCCAGTATTTTCTCACTTATTTCTATACATACATTTTTATTGCCTTCCAACTTTCTGCAATGTCTGTATCTTCATTCTGGGTGGACAGTACTGACAATCTGTTTTTTCAGTTCCAATTTGAATTCTTCCCTTACACTTGGCATTTGAAGTTTTTGTACATTATCTTTCTTTCTTCTTGTTTCAATCTTCTTTCTTGCAGCTAATATTTTAAACCTAAAGTTTGCAATCATAGGATGGCGGCCACTGTCCATATCAGCTCCTCTTTTGTTTCCCACATCTAATAGAGACCTTCAAAATCTTTCACTAATTGCCATATAGTCAGTCTGATTTTCCGTTATATTATCAGACGAGACCCGTGACACTTTATGCCATGTTTTATTTGGAAATACCATTCCTCCTATAATCAAGTCACAGCTAGCACATAGCTCACTAAACAGTTCACAATTTTCATTCATGATTCCCAATTCCATGTCTACCCATGACACGTTCCAAACCCTCATTGTTTGATCAAATTTTGGCATTCATATCCGCCATCACTATGATTACATTCCTTTTCTGAACTGCGGTTATTGTTTCATGCAGTTGCTGGTAGAATTTTACTTTCATATCCTCCTCCGTCGTTTCTGTCGGGGCTTAACATTGGATAATTGTTAAATTGCGAACTTTTTTTAAAGCGTGCTAATGTTGTCCTTTCCGAAATTGGTGACTATTCCATTCAGCTTCTTCGGGCTTCTTTGTTCATTGGGATTAATCTCGGTAACAAAGCGCAGTTAATACTATAAAATGGCTGAACTGCTGAGCGAAACGCAGGGGCGGGGGATGGTGGCAGTAGGAAGACGAAGCCAGGAACGACAAGGAGTGTTAGACTTGGTGGGTGTAGGGCACACATGTAAATAGCCGCACGTTTGAGCCGCAGAATTGGCGTCGCTCATTAATGGCGTGAAAGCGTGTCTGCCTTTTGAAATGAACCAATTTGTTTGCCTGGTGGATGCCAGCTTGTGCGTCGGTGACAGTGCCGTTCTGAGGAATGGTGGAACTGCAGTACTGCTTACAGCACAAGGAAACTTATGTTTTAACATCGGGCTCTTGTGCACCGAATTTATTTATGCTCCGTTCGACAATATCAGTAAAATGCCATTATTGCTTTTGCACTGATTCAGCTTAAAGACCCAGTCCGTACCGCGCAGTAAACACACTCCGTCTCAGTTATAAAAACCAGTGAGTTAATGTTGTACAGTGAAATAATCGCTGTTTGTTCTGAGATCCACACAAAACACATAAACACAGCTGTGTGGGCAGAACGTAGAATGTAGAACGTACCGCGCAGTAAACACACTCCGTCTCGGTTATAAAAACCAACCAGTCAACGCTGTACAGTGAAATAATCGCTGTTTGTTCTCAGATCCACACAAAACACATAAATACACTGTGTGGGCAGAACGTAGAATGTAGAACGTACCGCGCAGTA
>Ga0123354_10017438_pt1 | contig 11251 bp, 2 predicted proteins | sample TergutLab28metaG_2_FD_97872 | JGI IMG/M metagenome (GOLD analysis project Ga0123354, IMG submission 97872) | Labiotermes labralis P4 segment gut microbial communities from Petit-Saut dam, French Guiana - Lab288 P4 | ecosystem: Host-associated > Arthropoda: Insects > Digestive system > Gut ... | reverse complement strand
GTGATCGTAAGGTCGTCGGTCTTGTTGATGATGAACGGCGCTGTGTACGGAACAGGCGCAGCCATCCCCGGCAGCTGCCAAGTGAAGGTCCCGGCGCCTGCGGGGCTGGAGGTCAGATTTATCGTTGCCGTATTCGTCGGAACGCTCGACAGGAAGTATGCTGTGTATGTCTTGTCTGCCGCGTTTGCACCTATGTTCCTTACAGCTGATGTGGAAGAATTGTCCCACATCGTGAAAGTGTACCCTGCCACTGGGGTCGCGGTGATCGTGAGGTTGTCGGTCTTGTTGATCGTGAACGGTACTGTATATGCAACGGGTGCGGCCATCCCTGGCAACTGCCAGGTGAATGTCCCCGCTCCAGCGGGGCTGGAGGCCAGGGTTATCGTGGCCGTGTTCGCCGCGGTGTTCGCAAGGAAGTATGCGGTAAGCGTGGTGTTCGCATTTACCGTGACGGACCTCATGTCAGCGGTCGTCTGGTCATTCCAGAAACTGAAGTCATACCCGGAGGCCGGAACGGCATGGACCTCTACTTCATCTCCCTTGTTCAGAGTGATCGGCGTGCTGTAGCCTATCCACGCAGTAGTGCCTGTCAGATTATATTGGAATGTTCCGGACGATGCAGGGTAGAGATTAAGTGTGAGTGTGAATCTTTCAGCAACGTTGTTTGACAGGAAGTATGCATCATATTCCTTATCGGTCGCATTCGAACCTACGTTCCTTGTAGCTGAAGTGGAAGAGTCATCCCACATCGTGAAAGTGTACCCTGCCGCGGGGGCCGTGGTGATCGTAAGGTTGTCGGTCTTGTTGATCTGGAAGGGCGACGTGTATGCAACGGGCGCAACCATCCCCGGCAGCTGCCAGGTGAAGGTACCGGCGCCTGCTGGGCTGGAGGCCAGAGTTATCGTGGTCAGATTAGATACATCTGTGGCAAGGAAATATGCTGTAAGTGCTGTGTTCACACCTACCGTGACGGATCTCGTATCTGTAAGGGTCGAATCGTTCCAGAACCTGAAGGCGTATCCTGAGACCGGAGTAGCATGAACATCCACAGTCTCGCCGGGGTTCAGAGTGACCGGCGCTGTGTACCCTATCCACGAAACGGTGCCGGACAGCCTGTACTGGAAAGTGCCTGACGATGCGGGATTGGAATTCAGCGTAAGAGTGACCCCCGTTGCGGGATCCACAAGGTATGCGGAGAAGGTCACGTTCGAACCATATTCTGAGAGGTCCAAGGTTCCGGACGCAGCCGTATTTGATACAATGCTGCCGTCTGAATCATACCATCTTATGAACTGGTACGCTCCGTAACCGGAAACGCTTACCGCGACCGTATCGGTCTTGAGGACGGTGAAAGGCCCTGTGTATGAATAAGGAACGTTATCTACAGTGTATGAGAACGTTGCAGACGCTCCTCCTATCTTGTCAAGGCTTATGGTCACTGCATCTTCTGGGTCTGAGTAGGCTGCAGTGAACTCGGCGGTGGTCACAGGGGACAAAGGCAAAGGAATGTCCGATACCGTTGAAGAATACCAGACCGTGCCACTGCTGCTCTGCCACCTCATGAATGCGTTGCCCGTAACTGTGTTGGTAGCCGCGGCCCCCACCGAAAGGGTCTCGGACCTTCCCATCCAGAAAGGCCCGGCGTACGTCTGCTGGCCTGTAGCGCCGATCGTATAGTTGAGAACAGCGCCGGCTGGGTCTGATGTCAGGGCGACCGTGATGCGGTCGCCGGCTGTGGTAAGCATAGCCGTAAGTGTAACGGACTGGAGACTTGAGTATGCGGTCATGCTGATGGCCTGCGCTGATTGGGAAGTTCCTGCGATACTGATAGGGGAATCCTGCCATCTCAGGAACTCATACCCCGCCGGAGGGGACACAGTTACAATGAGCGAGCTGGCCCCTGTGACAGAGAATGGGCCTGTATATACCTGCGGCGTACCGCCGGCCACAGTGTAAGTGAATGTTGCACCGGAGACAGATGTTCCATCCGGTTCAGAAGAATCCAAAGTTACCTCAATAAAATTGCCGGTTTTAACGGGCAATGCGCCCCTTATGCCAAAATGGCTGTCATAGCCTTCCGTTGAGTTCACGGAGTATATGAACGTGCTATCATCATCGGTCCGCAAGACACCCACCCCGGGCGTTTGGGTGAATATATTGTAACTACTATAGGAAACAGAACCCGGAAGCTGGAAGGCAAAGCCTCTGCAGCCGGTTGGAAGGGTCAGCGTAGCAAGCAGACTGCTTGTGTCGCCCGCTGAGTAAACAGACAGGTTGCCGGACACAGCCTGTGCAAAGAAGGCGTTCACGTAGTAGCCTGTGCTTGTGGCAGTGACATCGGCCGCAAAGATGGCTGGCAGGGTCCCTGTCGAATATGCCTTAATGTTCGCATCACTGCCTATTGTTAGGGTAGCACCTGCGCCTGTACCGCTGCCGGCACCGATGCCGGCGGCGTTGCCGTTGCCTGTGGCTGTTACTGTGCCTCCGATTATTATTATCGTGCCTCCTGTGCCGCTGTTACCGTTGCCGCCGCCGATGCCCGCACTGTTTGTGCCACCGATTGCAGTCACGACACCCCCATTAATAGTGATGTTACCGCCTGCGGCATTGTTGCCGCCGCCGATGCCCGCACTGTTTGTGCCACCGATTGCAGTCACGACACCCCCATTAATAGTGATGTTGCCACCTGCGCCGCTGCTTCCGCCTATACCTGCGCTGTTGGCGCCGCCTGTTACAGCCACGGTGCCGCCGTCGATAGTGATGTTGCCGCCTGCGCCGCTCTGACCGCCGATGCCCGCAAAGCCGCTAGCTACACCACTTACCGTCAGCGAGCCGTTGCCGCTGCCCAATTCGCTCGCGCTGTCGATCGCTATCGTCGCGGTTGAGGGCACAACTATGCCTGCGGTCCTGCTGTCACCAGACAGCAGCAGCAACACGTTCGCAGTGCCGTTCAGCGTTATCCGACCATTCATAGCGATACCATCTATCGTAATGTCGGTGGTGACCCCCGTGTTCACGACGATGTTGGTAACGGCAGTGGTGCCGGACTGCCATATGTAATAAAATTGATTTTCAGCCGATGCGGGCGCGTCCTGCTTGATCGTCAGGGTGGTCCCGCTGTATGTGTAATAATTGCTCCATACTGAGTCCGTCAGCGATCCGTCGCTGTTGCTCAGGTCGATGCCTTTCCAGACCGGTTCCTCATAAACTAAGTAAATGGTCCTTGTGGTGCAGAAGTCCACGGCAATGTCCGACGGGTTGCCCGCGGTGTAATCGTCCGGGTTATCGGGAGGGGAATCCAATTTGTAACCAATGGTAAGATAGCTGGGAATGGCCGGTAGGGATCTGCTATAATTATTGCCGTTGATCAAATAGGAGAAGGTATCGCTTTGTATCGGGGTCGAGGGACTATTCCGGTCTACATATACCTCCCGCACTATGCCGCTGATCGTGTTGCCCATCTTTACCTGCACGGAGCCTGGGCCGGTAGTTAACCCTCTTGACGGTATCTCGGGGCTGCTGTTATCGTTGCGAAGGAGTTGCTGCAACCCATACGGCTGCACAATGTAAATATTGAAATCCGAGGGAGATGTGGTCCCTTGGACCTGGAATGCAAACCATCTGTAATCGGCAGGCAATTGAAGAGTGGCTAGCGGTGCAGTTAGATCGCCCTTTGCATATACTTCAATGGTGGTGGTTTGCGAATATGAAATGGCTGCGGATAGATACGCGTTCACGTAGTATCCTGTGCTTTCGGATCCGATGCTTGAAGCTTGAATGGCTGAGTCCCTCGAATATGCCTTTACATTCGCTTCGCTGCCGATCGTGAAATTACAGCCTGCAGAGCCGCTGCCGCCGCTGCCGCCCCCGATGCCTGCTGCACCGGGGCCGGCTGTAGCGGTCACATTGCCGCCGTTAATTATAACGGTGCCACCTGCGCGTTGATAACCGCCACCGATACCTGCACCGGTGTCACCGCCGACGGCTGTTACGATGCCACCGTTGATGGTTGTTGTGCCACCTGTCCCTTGGTATCCGCCACCGATGCCTGCGCCGCTTCTGCCGCCAATTGCGGTAACAGTACCGCCATTGATGGTGATGTTCCCGCCTGCGCCGGCGTCGCTGCCACCGATACCTGCACCGTAAGCGGCACCTGTTGCGTTCACGACCCCACCGTTGATGGTAATGTTCCCGCCTGCGCCGCCTGTGGTGCCGCTTACCCATGCGCCGCCGATACCTGCGCCGCCGTTGCCTCCTGTAGCGTTCACGGTGCCGCCGTCAATGATGATGGTGCCAGCATCCCTGGTGGCGGAGACATTACTGCCACCGATGCCTGCACCTGCCGCGCCGCTCACTGTCAGCGAGCCATCACTGCTGCCGGATTCGCTCGCGCTGTCGATCGTTATCGCCGCGGCGGAGGGCACGATTATGCTCGCGGTACTGCTGTCGCCAGACAGCAGCAACATCACGTTCGCAGTGCCGTTCAGCGTTATCCGCCCGTTCATAGCGATGCCGTCTATCGTAATGTCGGTGGTGACCCCCGTGTTCACGACAATGTTGGTAACTGCGGTTGTACCGGACTGCCATAAGAGATATGCGTATGCCTTATCTGATGAGGGCGCGTCCTGCTTGATTGTCAGGGTGGTCCCACTGTATGTGTAATAATTGCTCCAGTTCGAGTTCGTCAGGGAGCCGTCGCTGTTGCTGAGATCGATGCCTTTCCAGATCGGTTCCTCGTACACCAAGTAAACGGTCCTTGTGGTGTAGAAATCCACGGCTATGTCCGACGGGCTACCTGGAATGTAGTCGTCCGGGTTGTCCGGGGGGGAATCCAGCTTGTAGCCTACGGAATCATAGCCAGATACAAACGGTATGGCCTTGCTGTATTTGCTGTCACCGATCAAATAAGTGAAGGTATCGCTTTGTATCGGGGTCAAAAGGTTGTTTTTGTCTATATATACCTCCTGCACTATGCTGCCGATGTTACTATTTCCCCCCTTTACCTGCACGGAGCTGGGGCCGGTACTTAATCCCCAGGATGGTATTTGTGGGCTGCTGTTGTCATTGCGAAGGAGCTGCTGCAGCCCATCCGGCCGCACAATGTAAACATTGAAATCCAGCGGCGATGCGGTCCCCGAGACCTGAAATGCGAAGCTTCTGTAACCGGCGGGCAATTCCAGAGTGGCTGACGACGCTGACAGCTCACCCTTTTGATAGACGGCGAGAGTTGTAGGTTGCGATGAAATAGCTGCGGAAAAATATGCGTTCACGTAGTAGCCTGTGCTTTCTGACCCGACACTTATAGCCTGGATGGCGTATGTGTCCCTTGAATATGCCTTTACATCCGCACCGCTGCCGATCGTGAGATTACAGCCTGCGCCGCCGCTGCCCCCGCCGATGCCTGTGCCGTAGTAGCTGCTAAATGCGTTCACTGTGCCGCCGATGATCGTGATGTTGCCGCCAGCGGCACGGTACCCGCCTCCGATACCTGCACCATAGCTGCCGCTGCCAATCGCTGTCACGTTTCCGCCGTTGATCGTAATGTTGCCACCTGTACCACCATCGCCGCCACCGATACCTGCACCATAGCTGCCGCCTATCGCGGTTACTGTGCCGCCGTTGATGATGGTGGTCCCGCCTGTTCCGCCTGCAGAGATATAGCCGCCACCGATACCTGCGGAATCGCGGCCGCCCGTCGCTGTCACGTTTCCGCCGTTGATGACGATCGTGCCTGCATTCCTGGTGGCAACGACATTGTTGCCGCCGATGCCTGCGTTGCCAACAGCTGTGCTGCTCGCCGTCAGCGAACCATCGTTGCTGCCTGTGCCGCTTGCGCTGTCGATCGTTAAAGTTGCGGTAGGGGGCACAAAGATACTATTCCATATCGTGCTGTTGCCCGACAGCAGCAACGTCACGTTAGCAGTGCCTGTAAAAGTTATCGGCCCGTTAATAGTGATGCCGTCTATCGTAATGTTGGTGTTGACCCCGGTGTTCACGGTAATGGCTGTGACCAAGGTGGTGCCGGACTGCCATATGCGGTATGCATATGTATTCTCCGATTGGGGTGCGTCCTCCTTGAACGTCAGAGTGGTCCCGCTGTATTGGTACATTGCATTGTATGCCGCATAGGTCAGGGAACCGTCGCTGTTGCTGAGGTCGATCTCCATCCAATACGGGGATTCTTCGTACACGAAGTAAATGGCCATTGTCGAGCCGGCCTCCACCGGGATTTCCGATGGATTGCCCTTTGTGTAGTCGCTCGAATTGGCCGGCGCGGAATCCAGCTTGTAACCCACCAACCTATATCCCTCAATAAACTGTACGGTCGTGCCGTAATTTCTTCCCGTCGGTATGTAGAAGTAGGCATCATCCTGTATCCAGACCGATGGGGCACTGAGATTGACGAATGTCACATACATTATGGCGCTGATGGTGCTTCCTGTCTTAACAAGCGTTGAGCCGGGAACGCCTGCCATTCCCCATGTTGGAATATCGGCACTGTTATTATCACTGCGCTGTATTAACTGCAACCCGCTCGCGCTGTCGATGTATGCGTTGAAGACCAGCGGGTCGGCGTATCCCTGAATCTGGAATGCAAAGCTCACGTAACCTGTGGGTAAAGTCAGGGTGTTCAGCCGTGCGGACATATCCCCCCTAGCGTAGATGCCTATTGTAGTGGCCTGCGTATTCGAAACGGATGCTGCGTAATACGCATTCAGGTAATAGCCTGTGCTTGCGGAGTCTATGCTGGCGGCGTTGATCGCCGGTAGCGTTCCCCTCGAATATGCTTTCACATCTGCGTCGATACTGATTGTTAAGACTGCGCCTGCGTCTGTTGCGGAGCGACCGCCGCCTCCGATGCCCGACCCGGTCGTGGCAACTGTGGTGCCGCCTCCCGTAGCGACTACAGTTCCGCCTTTGATCGCAATGTTACCGCCTGCGCCGCCTGTGGTGCTGCCGCCACCGCCTCCGATACCTGCGCCACCGTTTGTCGTGCCCCCTCCTGTAGCGATCACTGTTCCGCCGTTAATGAAAATGTTCCCGCCTGCGCTTGCCGTAGCTGCGCCGCCGCCTCCGATGCCAGCTCCGCCGTTTGTCGTGCCACCGCCAGTCGCAATCACGGTGCCGCCGTTGATCGTGATGTTGCTGGAGCTGCCTGCTGCAGGTGCGCCCCCGCCATCACCTATACCAGCGCCGCTACTGGTGGTGCCTCCGCCAGTGGCTGTCACTGTTCCACCATTTATGGTAATCGTTCCGCATACTGCGTTGACTGCACCGCCGATGCCAGCATTTCCAGCAGTCACGGCAATCGCTGTCAGCGAGCCGTTGCTGCTGCCAGGATTGATAGCGCTGTCGATCGTTATCGCCGCAGTGGAGGGCACGATAATGCCTGCAGTCCTGCTGTTGCCCAACAGCCACAGCGTCACGTCAGCGGTGCCGGCCAGCGTTATCGGCCCGTTCATAGCGATGCCGCCAATCATAATATTGGTGATGACCTCCGTGTTCACGATAATGTTTGTAACAGCGGTGGTGCCGGACTGCCATATGTAGTATTGTGGGTTTTCAGCCGATGCCGGCGCGTCTTGCTTGATAGTCAGAGTGGTCCCGCTGTATTGGTATATCTCGTTGAATGCCGTGTTCGTCAGCGAGCCGTCGCTGTTGCTGAGGTCAATTTCCATCCAATACTGGGATACTTTGTACACCAAGTAAATGATCCCTTTGGTGCCGTCATCCACCTGGATATCCGGGTCACCCTTGATATAATCGCTCGAATTAGATGGGGCGGAATTCAGCTTGTAACCCACTGGGATATACCCGGGAATGATGGGTATGCCCCTATTGTAGTTGCTTCCTTCCGGAACATAGGCGAATGTGTCGCTCTGTATCGTGACCGAAGGGTCGCTGATATCGACATACATCTCATGCATTATGGCCTCAATGAAGCTTCCCATCTTTACGAGCGTAATGCCAGGGCCAGTAGTTGATCCCCATGCCGGCATCTCGGGGCGACTGTTGTCGTTGCGAAGGAGTTGCTGCAGCCCATCTGGCTGCATAATGTATATTATTGGATCTGACGGAGATGTGGTCCCTGGAGTCTGTAATGCAAAGTATCTGTAATTGGCGGGCAACCCAAGAGTGGCTAACGGTGTTGAAAGATCTCCGCTAGGATAGACGGCCAGGGTTGTAGTAAGCGATGTTGAAATGGCTGCAGAAAAATATGCATTCACGTAGTAGCCTGTGCTTTCGGGCCTGACACTTGCAGCTTGGATGGCGGATGCTGGTCCCCTTGAATATGCCTTTACATTCGCATCGCTGCCGATCGTGAAATTACAGCCAGCGCCGGCGTTGCCCCCACCGATGCCTGCACCGCCGTTATTGTTGTTGGTGCTGCCGCCTGTCGCAGTCACGGTCCCGCCGTTGATGGTAATGTTTCCGCCTGCGCCGCCGTTGCCCCCACCACCGCCGATGCCTGCGCCGCTTCCATAAGTAGTATTACCGTTACCATATGCGGTCACGATCCCGTTGTTAATCGTGATATTGCCGCCTGCGGCACTCCAGCCGGCGCCTATGCCTGCCGCTGCGCCGCCGCCTATTGCAGTCACCGTTCCGCCGTTGATGGTGATATTACCGCCTCCTGCTACGCCGCTAGCTTCGCCGCCGCCGATGCCCGGGCCGTAGGTGCCGCCTGTTGCGGTCACCGTTCCGCCGTTAATGGTTATAATGCCGCCTGTGCCGCCGTAGCCGCCGCCGATGCCTGCCGCTGCGCCGCCGCCTGTTGCAGTCACCGTTCCGCCGTTGATGGTGATCGTGCCGCCTGTGCCATATGAGGCGCCGCCGATGCCTGCACAATTGTTGGTCGTACTGCTCACCGTCAGCGACCCATCACTGCTGCCCGAATCGCTCGCGCTGTCAATTGTTATCTTCGCGGTTGAGGGCACAAAAATACTGCCCCTGATCGTGTTGTTGCCCTCCATCAGCAACGTCACGTCAGCAGTGCCCTGGAGTTCGATCCTTCCCGCTATGTTAATATTAATTATTATCAGAGTGGTCGTCACGTCCGTCGGGATGATGATATTCCTTGCCAGGCCGCCTCCGCCTGTAAGCGTATATGTATTGCCGTCAGCCTCTGGGTTATTGAATGTTAGTGTCGTTCCGCTCCACGTTGCGCCGTCCACGCTTACCGGGTTGCTCAAATCGACCGCAAAGCCAGCCGCCGTTGTATTTTCGGTCCCTCCCGGAACAAGCTGGACGACGACAACCGCCGCAATCACCACGACCAGTGCGATCACTGCATACTTGACGGCGGGGCGATTCTCGGACAGCTTGCTCTTAGGTCTTCTGTCCGCTGTCTTCATTCATTTACACTCCCTTTGCGTTAACCTTCTCAGAAAAGAGAATGCTCTGAGGAAATCCCGGCACGCTACCTGTACTGCCGATGCGCTCTGTAATTTGTATGGAAGTAGCTCTCCGCAAGAACTGCTGACTGAGCATAACACGAGAAGTCTGGTCATTGCGAGGCTGCGTGAGAAATTGCCGCCATGCCACTGAAATTTGAACATTTTTTTGATAAAAATGCACAAAATAGAGCCCTGCTGCGACACGCTGTGCTGGAAATGCACTGTGACCCCGTCAAAAAACGTTTGACCGCACTTCTTTGCTTCCGTCCCTTTTTCCTCGTCCGCAGCTCTATTTGCCATAGAGGCCTTTCTCTCTCCCCCGCAAACGCTTAGGCATCCCTATCGGATACAGTTGTTTCCAGCGCCTAATATATATTGTTTGTATAAATATATTGGGCTGATGTATATAAAGTATCCTGTTTTTTCAACCTCCTCTTTTTATCCCATAAAATAATAAAATAAAAAGAAAAATTGTTCTGATGTCTTATAGCTCTTTCCGAATCCACAATGATCGGATGCAATACGGCCATTTGATGTGCCAGCGTGGTCATAATACATCCACTTTCGGGCAATTCGGACACCCCCGTGTTAGCTTTATATCCATAACGTACCATGAAGAAATGCCGAAAGATGGGAAGTCCGAATCTGTCGCGATTTTACCACTCGGCAGATCCGGAACCGTCCCGGCAGGAGGTGGAAATTTGGTTTCTATCTCTAGAAACCGCCGCGGTGGTCTCCGCATCACAATCATCCTTGGAATAATGGTCATCATTTTTGAATGGCCAGACCCGAAGTGATTGTGAGAACTGACAGCCCTAAGCTGTCCGGCCCTATAAGGGGCCGTTATCCAACTCCTGCTGTTACCATGACCTTTTTAGTATATAATATCCACGGATACACAAAAAATGAAAAGAAAAAGGGTTGGAAAAAAGGTGTTTAAGTGCTGCGAAGAACTATCTCGATGTTCACGCCGTCCGGCACTTGGATCCTCATGAGTTGCCTGAGGGCCCTTTCGTCGGCGTCCAGGTCGATAAGCCTCTTGTGGATGCGCATCTCCCATCGGTCCCATGTCTCGCTTCCCTCTCCGTCAGGACTTTTCCTGCAGGGAACCCTGAGCTTCTTCGTGGGAAGAGGAACGGGTCCGCGTATGTCCACGCCGGTTCTCTGGGATATCCCTTTGATCTGTGCGCAGACGCTGTCGACCTTTGCCGGGTCCGTACCGCTGAGAGAGATTCTTGCGCGCTGTGACATGTGTTATCCCTTTTGGAGGAAGAAGGCTCAGTTAGCCTTCTGGACCTCGGTGCACATACCTGCAGCGACGGTTTGTCCCATGTCACGGATCGCGAATCTTCCGAGCGGCGGATATTCTTTTGCAGTCTCGATGACCATCGGCTTTGTCGGCTCTACCTTGACGAGCGCGATGTCTCCTGTTTTCAGGTAGTCAGGGTGCTCTGCTTTGGTCTGGCCGGATTTCGGGTCGATCGTCTTTATGAGCTCTACGAACCTGCATGCTACCTGGGCCGTGTGGCAGTGGAACACCGGTGTGTACCCTACCGTTATAACGGACGGGTGGTTCAGGACGACGATCTGAGCGGTGAACTGTTTCGCAACGGACGGCGGGTTGTCCACCGGGCCGGCTACGTCTCCTCTCTTTATGTCGTTCTTCGCTACGCCGCGCACGTTGAATCCGACGTTGTCGCCGGGGCCTGCGCTGGGCAGCTGCTCGTGGTGCATCTCGATGGATTTTTCCTCACCGGGGATGTGCGAAGGCTCGAACATGACCTTCATGTTCGGTTTCAGTATGCCGGTCTCGATCCTTCCGACCGGGACTGTGCCGATTCCGGTGATCGTGT
>Ga0123354_10017436_pt1 | contig 11252 bp, 14 predicted proteins | sample TergutLab28metaG_2_FD_97872 | JGI IMG/M metagenome (GOLD analysis project Ga0123354, IMG submission 97872) | Labiotermes labralis P4 segment gut microbial communities from Petit-Saut dam, French Guiana - Lab288 P4 | ecosystem: Host-associated > Arthropoda: Insects > Digestive system > Gut ... | reverse complement strand
GCCTACACAATAACGTACCAAGTAGTCGCAAGCTCCTGAAGATGGATGTATTAACATCCGAAACATGTTGAGCAGTAGATAATAAAGCAAGTGTCATCAAGTTGGTCAACCTTTATTCAAATACTAAAGTTATCATTTGAGGCATCAGTACAAGAAGTGGAGACGGCGTCAAAGAGTATGCAATCCTACACTCATTATCTCACTGCAGGATCTACCGTACAAAGTTGATAGATACGTAGTCAAATTCCCAGATATGTGTAGCAGAACGAGATTCATTGCTTGCAGCAGCCTTCTTTTGGACACTGTGCTGATGCAGTGAAATGAAGTTGACATCTTCAAATGCTGTTCTTCGTAGATTCGTGTAAATAGTGTCAAACTCACTTTTAGGTTTCTTGCCTATAAATTTATGAACACTTTTTTTAAAATCATTTGTTAGTCGCTGCGTGCATGTTTAATACCCCGCCCTTGTCACCAGACTTCATGTAATGTTCTAATAAAATATAACGTGAACCTCCTCATTATGCAGTTTTGTCAAATTCTCTGTGGCTTGGTTAGATTGCATATTTTGGTGAAGGTAAAGAATGTTATGCATTTGGCCTTAACGGTTTTGCCGTCATTTAGTTCAGTAGGTTATGAACAGCGTTAGAGATGAAATTGCTACCTAAATTGTACAACCTGAATATGGATACAAAACGTTCCCGTTAAAATATGTTATCTACACAAAAGTACACTGAATTACATTCCAGGAAGACATAGCCTTTTTTTCTGTTGTTTGCTGTTTTTAGGTCCAAATAAGTTATGTACTTCTTAAAGTGGAACCCACTCACAAAATCTACCAACCAGTTCACAACGGGTACGTGAAGAGTACTGTAAAGCGTACCGCATGCTAAAGCGGGTGCTTGAAATAGCCTCCTTGACACCTGGTGGACATATCTTCAAAAATACAGTTGTTTGTAGTTCTTCTCTAGGAATTACCATCCTGCGCACCACATGACTATTTTACGATCGTATTCTGTGTATGTATGTGTTGTTTTTATGAATGTTATCTTTAAAACACCCCCAGGGATATAAGTTACATGGCATCGGATCAGGCAAACAAGCAGACCACCTAGAACGATTCGTTCCCCAAAAACATCGCGTACGCGACCAGTGAATTATTAGCTCTTTGGGCATATACATTCTCTCCGCTCGTCACTGATATTTTAAATATATGGTGCAAGAGTTTGTCCACTACGTACTTCTGAATCTGTTGTATCCGAAGAGAGATGAGGTCACACTGACAGCAAACTGTGCTCGAAATTTTAATTTCAGTTAAAGGAACATATTAGTCTGGAATTAACTGATGTCTGATTAGGGTTTGCTAGTTAGAGCGTTTACTTGTCCGTTTATCAACATATCTGTAATAAATTACCAATAAATCAGCCCCGCTACTGTATCCAGCTTCACAAAACCAGGTACAGTGCCGCACTGTCGTAACGAAGGTTCCCGTGAACGTTTATTGTGAACACAACTGAAATAAGGCTGCACTGAAATGTAAATTTGCTACGACGCTTTCTGTATGGGTTTTTAATTATTTAGCTATACACAACACAATTCCTCTGTATTACGCTAATTTTAAGAGCGTTCGGAAAATTGCGGAAAGCGACTATTAGCTGCGTTATGTTTGTGTGTCTGTCTGTCTGTCCGTCCGCCTGTCCATCCGTCCGTCCGTCCATAGCCCGCATGGAACATCTCGGCTCCCACTGGATGGATTTTCGTGGAGTTTAATATTTGGATATTTTTTTTCACTTTACATGAAGACCAGTGAACATTTTTTTCAAATCTCGCTCAATTCTTCCCAGAATGACAAAAATTCCAGACAAAAGTTGTAGAGAAAATCAAAACATACACTTTATTTTAAAAACCCCCCCCCCCCCCCCTCGGCCCCGAAAGTCTTTCCGTTTTTGAGATAGGGTGGAAAAATATCTTCGAGCCGGATAAGCCATAGACGACAACATGACGCATGCGCTTTTCATGCTGCATAACTAAGGCTACAAGTATAGGTTTTCCACTGCAATAGTGGTTGCACGAACGCCTCTGAATGTTACGTTTAAACATACATTGCCTGTCTTGTTTATATTAATACTATTTATTTACTGCAATTGGGTTGTTACCCGGTGGCAGTGGTTATTTTACATGTATGCAAAACATGAAATTGGTAACTACTGAATTTAAGTCGGGAGGGCTGCATGATAAGCATGTAGCATGTAGTATTGCCGAACAACAGCAACAAGTTAGGTCACAATCAAAATTCATTGTATTAGACAGCGTGATTTCAAACGAGCAGCAACTATTGAAACCGCCACGCGCAGCTTCTAAACTTGAAGTGTACAGAAGACTGGAAGTCGTATGTGTAACTGACTGTGGGTATACCAAACTGCCAAGTAAGCGAAACAACCGTGATCAGATACCAGGACAGCCAGGTAAAGCAGCCTGTGGCGCACCGTTCAGTTTCCAATAATTGCTGTACATTCTACAGGGGTGCTGATAAGTCCTTAGCCCGACCCTAGAAGGAAACAAGCTACAGCGACCAAGGCTTACAACACTATACTAAGACTTACGGCGTAGGAACAACAGGGATATGTTCCTGTTGTTTGTACGCCGTAAATCATAGTACAGTGTTGTAAGTCTTTGTCACTGCAGCTTTTTTCCTTCCAGGGTCGGGCTAAAGACTTATCAGCACCCAGGTACTATGCTGTAAACTTTTTTCCCACTCATCTTCAATTGTGTTCCTCTTTGTAGTGCGTTCTGTGTTAAATGACGTGCTAGCGTCATTTAAACAAGTAGCATGTTATGGTGTATTTGGAACCCGCAAAATAATGGGAGTTACGCATAGAAATTACGGATCTTCTTGTAAAATTAGGTTCCGGTTTGGTGTTGGAACTGAAGTAACTCCGTATAGGTTTTGCTTAAGTACAGTTTGGCAGGTTAGGTTAAGTTAGCCAAATGAGTATAGTGAGTAGGTTACGGGCTGGAAAATTCGGTGCTGGAAATGTTCTGTTCTCCATTACATCATAGAGTCTTCTATTCCATGGGTACCGGTATCCTTTTTACTTTTTTAGAGTTATTTGTGGACGATTATGAGGTTTCTGGTCTACTAACAGAGGGTATTTCACAATTATTTTGAGTACATGTCGACCTAAACAGGATGTGAAGGTACACCAGCTGAGGTATGGAAGATGTTGGTTACTAATGCCGAAGGAATTTAAATTTTGACGATTTTGTATACTATAATTAGAAGTAAAAGAGAATTTCCAAGATAAAGAAACACTGCATTAATACAACCAGTTTATAAAGGGAAAGGAAATCAGAGCGAGCCTAGGAAGTATAGAAGAATTTCATTACTACATATTTTGGGGAAAATATCTATATTCAGGAATAATAGCTCATGTATTAAGAGACTCTGTAATACGTTATACACCTGACCTTGTTTCAGACGGGATTTACTAAAGGAAGAAGAACAACAGATCATATTTTTATAATTAAAAAGTCTGTTGATAATTATATGAGAACAAAGAGAGGCTGATTATAGTGCTGCGTTGATTTTGATAAATCATATCATTATATTAATAGAGAAGCTTTGTGATTTAAAGTGAGAAAAATATTTGTGTGAAAACGGTTAATTGAACAAAAATGATGTATCAGGATATAAAATTGTGTGTGATGTAGGGAGAAAACCTAAAATGTAATTGTGCAACTCAAACAAAGTGGTCCTTCAAGGTCGTGGGTTTGGTCCACATGTTTATTAATATTTTTATAGATGATATTATAAAATATTTGGATATATAGAAGGCACATTTTTCGGCGATAAATATAAGTAAGAATTCCGGGACTATTATTTCCCCGATGATTTAGCTATATCATGTTCACAAGTTACGGACTACAAAAGAAAATTGCACTAGTAAACCAGTATTTTAAAAAGTGGAATTTGAATTAGAATTCGAGAAAATATCACATAGTGATATTTAAGAAGGGAAGAAAATTAAAGGCAACTGAGGGATGGATAATAAATGGTCAGAACCTTGAGATAGTAGATAACTTTAATTTTTTTAGAGGCGACGATGGAAAACACAGGAGGTTGGAATAAACAGAAAACTCTTGCTAAAAGCAAAGGATATCAAGTTCTTGTAGCTGTAGATACAAGTATATCAGTAACCGTCGATGTAAAGCTACAGATGTTAGAATATATACACGAAATTGTATGTGAATCCATGATTATGTGTGGGATAGTAGTGTGAGAATTGAAAGAGGCATGTAAAGAATTAGATACATATCATAGTAGATTTTGCAAGAAATTAATGTGCAAACTGAATTGTGGAGCCAATAGATTCGCTGAGATGGAACTTGATAGAGAGAGTAGGAGAGGAAAGTGCAAAGGACACGTGGTATAATACTGGTATCGGATTGTGTGTTTGGATATAGAAGGCCTGTTACAACAATGGTACGAGTGGCAGAATAGTAGTAATATGAATGTGCGAAGTTGGGCTATGGAGTTGAAAGAGGAACTGTGTAATATTGGATTAGCGTTTGTGTGGACGAAGCAACAGGAGTGTAACTTGAGAACAGTAACAAAGACAGCGAAAGATAAACTAATGATATTAAAAAAAATATTTTAGCAAAGTTATCAGAGAAAAGCTCATTAACACCATAACGAGAAATGAAATTCTTTTGGGGTAAAAAATTATATATAGAATGGTGTTCAAGTGAAGAAAGAAGTGGAATAGCATACTTTACTAGCAGGGATGTGACAGACGAAAGGAGTAAGAAGACAGACACAGATAAAAGAAGTTGCCCACTATGTTTAGGTGAAGAGGATGTTAAACACCTGTAATTGGACTACTTAGAAACTAGAATCTGGAGAATGAAATTTTTAGACGATAGTTGGTTAAGTATGAATAAAGAAGTAGCTTACAGGAAAATATTAAAATACTCTAATGAATATCACATAAGAAATTTAGGCAGATATTTGGAGAAAATCAAGTACGAATGATTTAACAAGACAAAATTAATGTAAATATAATATAATAAGTATCATATAACGGTGGGCTGCCAACGCGATACCCCGGTGTTAATCGGAAGGGAGGCCTAATTATTGTAACAACTGAACTAAAAAAAAATAGATACATTATTTAAAGTAGTTTGACTAGCACAAATTGGAAATTCTTGCTTAAGCCTTGCTTGCTGTAGGAGTATTTATGATATTTTATAAATAATCTACAGATTTGTGCACGAACATCTAGTAACATTCGTGTTTGAGAAAATAATCTCGTACGAGGCATCCTTCGTGAGGAAGACTTGTGCAGAAACAAATCTTTCTGAAACCCACGTTGCAGATTCAAAGGGTGGGCGCTCTCCTGCTTGTTTAATTTGTCTTTGTTGTGCTGATTTTGCTGGTGGGTTTGTTCCCATTTGGTCAGTTGTTAGGAACATCAGTTACTTTCGTACGAAGCTGCAGTTTGCCATTTCATTATCAGGGATGGTTCCTTCTCCACGCACAGTGTAATATTCACAGTGGTGGAGTGAAATGCATCTGAAATGCTCACTTAGAAGTGTTATAAAGTACCAATTAACTCTAAATCTTCCTCAGTATTAAACTGAATTGCTGTTTTGCAACGTTTCGTGTGGTTTGAGAACATCCAACAATATTGGCAGAGGTTTCGGAATGGTAAATTTATGAGAGGCAGATGGTATTATTCCGTCACTTTCCATAGTAATTACATACCGGATAAAATGGAAGTGTTGTTGAAAATTAAATTCTAGGGATATATTCAGGTTTGCACTGTACCAATTTCATTGAAAATTTTTATCGCTTTACTGATTAATTTCATTGATTCGTTACATAATTGAAATGAGTGGCATTCAGTTTGTCATCAGAGTATAAAATTCCAATTTGAGTTAAGCTATTACGCCTTGTTTTGCATTCCATAATGCATATTAATAAATGAGAGTATGTGTTTAAATAAATTATACTCCGTAACGCCTTTATTGAAGTGGGTCTGCTATTTGAAATTTTTAGCTCATTAAGCTAGTGTATTCGTATTTTCAATTGTAGCATTGATAATAGCGGAAGGAGAATTTTGGAGTCTGCTGGAAGGACTGTATAGATACCCAGATAATGTCTTGGGATATGTACAAAAAATTAGGGTACGTTTTTTGTCATCATGACAGCACAAGATCAAAGCCGACATTAACCAACGTCTTTGATGGAAAGGTGAGCCAAATAAAGTGAGAGTATCAGTGTCGACAGTTTGTGAAGCTGAAATGTGAAAAAGGACGGCAGGAAGTCTTAATCTGGTAGCGATAGGTGACGGTAAATTCTCGAGATTTTTAAAAATGTATCCCTCCCTGGATAATAAGTGAATTTAGTACTTAAATATTTTTCAGTTTTAAAGTAATTTAAATTGAAAATTTGAAGATATAGAAACCAAGCTCTTTTCGTCAGTACATCACATTCATTAGACAGGCAGAATGTCGTCATAGCGGGAAAAAATTTTAAAGTAAAGAAGCAATTATCAAAATATATTTTTGAGCCCCTTTCTGTCCATTACCAAGCACTTCTTATTTAGGCTTTAGATTTAGAACTTCATCCATCCATTATGAGCATGAAGATGATTTCCATGTGTTCGGTAAAGTAAAATTGCAGTTAGTAGAATTAAATTATTCCGTTTAAAACAATAGCCAACATAATGTTCTCCTTGGCCGAAGGTGTGGAATGGTGCTGCAAAGTGTGGTCCCATGAGAGAAAAGATTTCTTGAATTTATGTAGGGAAAACAACTCTCTAATACTGTGCTAGGTAGAGAACGTTGTAATTATATGAAGAAATGCATGAGTGAGTGAATAAGTAAATAAGTAAGTAGCTCTGGCCATTAATAATTCCAGTGTTCGTAGACAGTTTGAAATCTCAACAATAAACAGCAGTGCTTTGAAATATGTAAATATTCAGACGCTCAGCGTGCATATTTTTCTACATGAAAATAAGGTGTGTGACAGTGGTTTTTATTACAAATTGCACTGAAGAAATGCTGAAGTAATTGTCTAGGCTTTGAGTCTCCTCGTAGGAAATAATTCTACTATGGAAGATCTCACCGATAAGACATACTGCAGGAAGTGAGATCCTAAAATCTTACTCCCAGTAACTATATCTTTATGGCAGATCTCTTCATCTTTTTTACTATTCAAGCAATCTCACGTCATTATGGTTTTATATAGTGTCAATATCTACGTTACAGACTGCCATTCTGACCGACTTTGTACTAGACAAGAACCAGTGACAGCAAAGTATTCAGTCCAGTAGCAGGACCTTTTCCCACGAGGAAGATGAGCAATCAGAAACCTTATTCATCTTTTCCAGTCTGGAAACATCTGTCGTTTCTTCTTGGGTAATCCGTGAAGTTCCTTTCTAAAAGTATATCCCTCCAAGATTGTAATGGTTAAGCGAATTATTAAAGCGTATGTTTCATATGCCAAACACACATTTCTGTGTTGAGTCTAGTGGGAAAGATTGCTGATGATGTAATATTACGTAGGGACCTATAGGATACCGTAGCAAATAATTTCCCCTTTCTGTAGATATCTCAGAAATTTGTCAAGTAGAGTCCCTTTCCACACCCGAATAATATAAGAAGAGTAAAACCCAGTACAGCCTTTTCGCATGTTGAAAGTACATTATTGTCAAATCTCACTAAAAGAATTTTTCCTATTTTGAAACCGAAGTTTTTTTTAGGAATATTGAGTTTTATAATGGGTGACGTACATTATATCCATCTGTCCTAATGAAGCATAAGGCAATACAGTCATTAGTCATTTATACAGTAATCTCTGACCCCTCGGAAAGTGGGCTCAGAATAATGCGGTGGTCCCAAAATTAGGACTTTTTCCGAAAGAAATTCCTACCTGATTTGTAGGTACTCTATGGATTAGAATTTACCATGACCGTGGGGATTTAAATGGTTGTCTTGTGGGTTATGATGTTTTGTGTCCCTTGGAATATTACCGAAAGTCTGGGAGAATATGCTGCTTCCATATTACCGGTATAGGAGTTTGTAACTGCGTACAAAACGATGACAAAGGTATGTTATTTTTTGGACCTAAGCCTGTAAGGCACTGTTTTGTGGATTGAAATTGAACAGATAGGATAATTATGAGCGAGCGATTTTATTGTTGAAAGTTTATGACCAAACACGGGAAATACAAAAATTTATGTGTCTTTAGAAAGGAAGTGGAAAATGACCTATTCCAATTCGCATATCCCTCGAATATTAATCAGTATAAAAAATCTGTGTGTTTGTCAGAGCCTGGTCCATATCCTGGAGCTAACGTTGCTGAGTAGACGATATTGCCATTTAAATGCCTCTATTGCTCTTACGGAGAGAATCACACACGTGTATGTGATTCGGTCCAGATGTACAGATTGTTTGAGAAAAGTTGGTTTAGCTCTGTGACTATTGTACGTACATAAATAGAGAAACAAACCACCAAACCACTTTACATAAAGCTTTGAAGTTTGATTTTATGTCCTATTGTAGTGGAAGTGACAAACTTTCACAGGGCTACAATGATCCTCGATAAAGGTATAAATTCTTGTTCATTTTGTCACTACACTGTGCAAGGTATATTTGCCATTCATGTTTCATCTTCTCGAGCTTTATTTACTCATTCCTTTGATCACGTGTTTGAGCTTCATTGCCCCTGAATATCATTTCACCATAATTTGAAGAGACAAACTAATGTGAATTTGATAATAATTCACTTTATTCATGTTTCGGAAGTAGATAGTGGACATATATGTGTAGCAACTATAAAAAGCCATTCGGCATACGTAGATTTAGAAGGGACAAGGTTTGTTACAATGGACCCTTAGTAAATAGGGTGTTAAGGTGAGGAGTGGATTCATGTGGCTTGGGATTACGTCCAGTGGGGAAGTCTTGTGGGAAATCTGCGTTGTAAAAAGACGGCAATTTGCTAATTATGTAGGGGACAAATAGCTTCAAAAAAGAACTTTTCTGCACCGAGTCCGAGTAGCTATGGAATATGTCGCAAACGTTAGCATACAAGAGAAACCAAGCGACACTGGAATGGGGAAATTACGTGAAGTTAAACTTTGTGGTTTGTGTGTTCGTCTGCTCTTGTTGAGAGAGTTGAAGTTGAGAATATAGCAGAAGTGGTGGGGAAAATAAATACGTACGAATTGTATACTTTTAAAAACGTGTTAACCTGTGCTCCTTGGGAGCCCATTGCATATGTGCTGACATGACAGATCTCGTAAAATAGAGTTTGATATGAACTGGACTGACGCGTCCTGTAATACGGAGCAACTAGAGCTTTTGTGAAGACGGTGTTGAATATTTTGTACGCCGTAATTTTAAAAAATAACTAGAATTCCCTTACGATTATTCGCTGTTCCTCTGCTATGTATTCAGTACAGTATTAACGAGTGGCAAGGGACGGTAATTTTTGTACATAGACGTGTAAACCTACGACAATTTCTACACCATCTTTTCAAATAACCTTTTACAAATATTCGACCCTATGCAATATATACAGTTGCAGATTATCGGTTGATAATGCAAGAATCAATACAAGAAATGTAATTCCCTGCCTACAGTTAAAATGATTTACGTACGTGTAAAACGAACTCAGCCGTGCTGTGTTACGGATTCCATAATTAAGTAATAATAAAGTAAAATATGTAACGCAGTACCGAGCGCCACAACTCTTACTTGGTACGTTACATGTAATCTCAATGCAGCTCTCTCGTAATCTGAAGATCGTTGTGGATGTAATGTTTTCAGGTATTGATCATGCGTCACGATTGTAACACAGGAACTGAGGAATAGAAATCAGAATTTTATCTCTGTTTACAGTTACGGCCGTCACGTGCTCGAAAACGACATTGTAATTGGTTTCCGAATTTTGAAGGTCTGGGATTGGTCGTTAACTCTTATCCTGCTAACGTGGAGTATATGGTGAGCTCCTAATAATGCCAGCAAATGGCAGATGGGAATTAATTCGGCGTTTAAATGGTTAATAATGGTTTGCAGTTTTGAAGTTGACAGCCGTGACCACGGTAAGGGGTAGAAGACATTGTTGCCTGGAGACAACAATACCGACGTTAAATATTGTGGTCGTGTCTTACCAGACTTCGTGGTTGTTCCCAGATCGTTACCTCTTGAAGTATCTCTCGGATTTTCTCGTAAAGTGTAAAGAGCTAAAGTGGCAGATCTAAGTGGTATCAGAGTGCTATGACTCATATATGTACTCCATTTAACCGCCATCTCATTAAACATCAATGCGTTTTGAGATGTGACGCCGTGTAGTCACGTAGAAAATTTTCAACTCTTCGTAGAAAGTTTCTTCTAACCCGAAAATGTAGGCAGCGGTTTCTCCGAAGCACGGGTAAATTTTTACCGGGCTGGACGTAACTGTTTATGAGAAGACACTCTTCGTATTCTTCGCCTAATAGCGCCGCAGATCTGAATGAGTGACCCTGTGTGCCCTAACATTAACACTGTCACGGTGTATTGTCTGCGACTACCTACATTCGTGCCCATATCCAGGTGTTTCGCCTCAATAACCTTGATGTTAGATATTCTGATTTTCACTAACCAGGACAAAAAAAAAAGCTTTCACCTTTGCAGAATTAACAGAACAAGCCTTCTGAACACGCCATGTAGAATAATTCTTATTTATTGCAGATGGCTGGCAAATGGCTACATGTTTCGACCGTTCATGCAGTCATCATCAGAACATGTCATTTACAAGGAAAATGCGTATGCCATCCAACGGCACTTGCATAGGGAGGACTGAGATTTCAGTCTAGAGTATCCGCGCATTATATGTGTCTTTTTCATCTAGCAAAGAGTTTGTAGAGTCTGTAGATATGCGTGGACACGACGGAATGGAATCCTTGCGTATTGCGCGCGATGATATTAAGGAGTGTGGAAATATTCTGCGGGGTCGTTCGTGTTTGCTCGAAATTGTAGAGTCCCGGCGGGAGGATATTTGATTTCACTCGTCCGCTGAGAGGAGTGTCTGGATTTTCTGAGAACAAAATGTCGGATTATTATTGTGCGTGTTCTTATCACTCGAGATAAACACGTGTTTGTTTCTTATGCGTATTGGACCGTGCATCATCTTGATATTTGAATAAAGGTTGACCAACTAGATGACACTTGCTTTATTATATATTGCTCAACATGTTTCAGACGTTAAT
>Ga0123354_10017435_pt1 | contig 11252 bp, 6 predicted proteins | sample TergutLab28metaG_2_FD_97872 | JGI IMG/M metagenome (GOLD analysis project Ga0123354, IMG submission 97872) | Labiotermes labralis P4 segment gut microbial communities from Petit-Saut dam, French Guiana - Lab288 P4 | ecosystem: Host-associated > Arthropoda: Insects > Digestive system > Gut ... | reverse complement strand
ATCGAGAAGAATGAGATGGGCTGGGCATGTGGCGCGTATGGGTGAGGAGAGGGGGGTGTATAGGGTCTTGGTGGGGAAGCCGGAGGGAAAGAGACCACTGGGGAGGCCTAGGCGCAGATGGGTTGATAATATTGGGATGGATCTCCAGGACGTAGGATGTGGGTATATGGACTGGACTGGGCTGGCCCAGGATAGAGACAGGTGGCGGACGCTTGTGAGTGCGGTAATGAACCTTCAGGTTCCGTAAAATGAGGGGAATTTCTTGACTAGCTGCAAACCAGTTAGCTTCTCAAGAAGGACTCTGCACCATGGAGTAAGTAAGTAAGTAAAGCTACACAGCTAAGCCCTCGCTAATAAGATCGTCACAGTAGTGTCTTGCAGAATCTGACAGAAGCTCCTCTGGTCTACAGATGTCCTGCCTTGTTTAACCCAAGGTTTTTAGTGTGTTCGCATAAATCTGCTACATGTACCTGGGTTGAACGACTCGAATAGTCCAACTCTTCGAAAATTACTTCTAAAACATTCATTTTAATATTATACTCTCATACATTCCTAGGTATAGCGAAGTGAAATCATTACCACGCAACTGCTGACTAAAACTATGCCAAGTTCTGCATTAATATTGCCTGTAGTTTAACAAACCCCTGTTAATTGCTAGAAACATTCCACAAAACGTTTGCAAATAAATTCGATCCTGGTAACTGAGAATATCTTGACGATGGGTTGTACTAAGTAGCCAGCCTTGCAAGACAGGAAGCGCCTGTTATGGTTGATAGGCATCAATGTGTTGGAGAGATCTGTTGTCCAAAACACACGACGGCATAGCCACAAGAACGTAATATAAATTTCTTATTCTTGGCAAACCCTGAACAATTAATATTATTTACCACCAGAAAAAATTAACTAACCCGCTGTAGCAGAGCCCTTGAAAACTCAATATTTCATCGGCTAGGCAAAAATTCCCCGCACTTAGTGCAGCCCGAATTTTCATTACTGCTTCCACAAGAGACCGACACTTGTCTCCATCCTGTGCCAGACCAACCAAGTTCACGCCTTACCAACCGATTTCTTTAAGATCCATTTGAATATTATCTTTCCACCAATACCTAGACCTTCCAAGTGATGTCATTCACACAGGTTTCCCCACCAAAAACCTGTACGCACCTATCCTCTTCCCCATACGTGCTACATGCCCCGTCCAGCTTATTCTTCTTGATTGATAATACTTAGAGAGGAGTATATAACATAAACTCCTGATTGTCTCTACAATAAAAATCTCGCGTCCATTTTGCTTTGTTTACATTGTACCAAACTGCCAGTCCCAGACCGAGGCTATGTGAAAGGTTGAAAAAAGTTAAGCTTTTACGATGATGACTTGTTGGCATATCGCGCAACCACACAAGCTGGAGAAGCACCCCTTGTCAGCTGTCCGCGACAGCTTATTCAGTATATTCCCAGCTACCTTCCATGTCTAAAGGCTATCTTTCCCATCCCCACCATGACGACGTGCCCTGTTGTGGTGATACTGACCCACTCCTCGCGGGTATTACTGCAATAAATGTAACCACTTTGTGACACAGAGCAGTAGGCATACTAGAGAAAAGAATTTTATTGAAACTACTGTTTCACAAATACCGTTACAAGTGCAGATGCAAGTAAACTTTCCAGGGTTATCGTTTATCTAAATTATACACAAAAGTTCAGTTCAGTGCTTGATACAGCAGGCAACTCACTCTCTATCAGCTATCAAGATTCATTACTTAAAGCTGTTACGACAAACAATTAGTATTTTTGTGACGACCACACGAAACATATAAACATATTACGTGGCGAAGTGTGGAATTTCTTAGTGATACAGCAGATGGTACGCACAATTACCACTAAGTTGTAAACAGTTAAAGATGATGGCATAGGTCCGACATAAAAGAATAGTTGAAGAATAAAAGACCAACTTGATGTCACTTGCTATTTTATTTCATTTCTTATGTGCTCAACATGTTTCGGACACTAATATATCCATCATCAGGAGCTTGCGACTATGCTGCTGAATTACCACATTGGTAATTATGTATTTGGTTCGTTGTGTGTTGGATATTCGGTGTGGTTGGGTTGGAGTGGTATCCGTGTTGCAGGCTTCAGCATTTGAAGGAAAAACACCGCGGGAAGTTCACCCAGGGGGTCTTGTTCTTGCACGACAATGCCCAGTCTCACTGGGCACTTGCAACCAAGAAGAAACTAGCCTAACTGGGCTTCCAGTGTCTTGATCACCCAGCCTATTCTCCGGATCTGGCCCCGTCGAACTACCACCTGTTCCAAGGACTGAAAAAAAAAACAATTGAAAGGTCGCCATTTTTCGTCCGACGCGGAGGTCATTGCTGCCGCGTAGACCTGGTTGGACGGACAAGCTTATGATTTTTTTTTGAGTGGCTTGCAAAAGTTAGAGCAACGAGCTAAGAAGTGCATTGAGCTTCGTGGGGAGTATGTTGAATAAACACCGAGTTTGATCACTGTAGCTTGTTTCCTTCCTGGTCGGGCTAAGGACTTATCGGCACCCCTTCGTACACTGTTGTTGAAATCCTCTTTATTTGCGAATTTTATGTCACTCATACCGTGCATATTCTCACAGCCAATATACCAACCAAAAAACGCACCTAATAAAACGCAATTAATGATAAGTATCAAACACCTACATGTTTCGGTAACAGGTTGCCGTCCTCAGGAAATCTTCCAGAACAGAGGAATAAGTCCAACCTGCTAAACGAAGTATTTTATCGTCCTTACTGGAATGATTAAAATCTTAAAATTCTGAAATATATAAAGCTGACAAGCATAAAATTATAGAATTACAACATTGTGCTAGTAAAGCTATGTGACAGTGAGCCTTTTCCAGTCACATCTCGCAATCGTTTGTATTGTTACAGTGAACCTCTTCCAGTCAAAGCTCGCAGCCATTTGTATTGTGACAGTGAGCCTCTTCCAGTCACAGCTCGCAGCCGTTTATATTGTTACAGTGAGCTTCTGCCAGTCACAGCTCGCAGCCGTTTGTATTGTGACAGTGAGCCTCTTCCAGTCACAGCTCGCAGCCATTTGTATTGTGACAGTGAGCCTCTTCCAGTCACAGCTCGCAGCCATTTGTATTGTGACAGTGAGTCTCTTCCAGTCACAGCTCGCAGCCGTTTGTATTGTGACAGTGAGCCTCTTCCAGTCACAGCTCGCAGCCGTTTGTATTCTGTATGGAGTATACACACAAAACGATCTCTCGATCTGTGTGATCCGCACAGATCTTGCCCAGATAGTTTGTGAAGTGCATCGTGTCGGACATCGTATCATTTATTTTATTTAAAACGGGTTATATCACATCTAATAAACGAGAATTATTTTACATTTATGTCGGTTCATGATGTGCACTAGCCTCTGTTTTATTTTATTTGCAGAGTATTTGAGCAGCGCCCTGTCCAGTTTTCATTACCAGGTATCTCCATATATTATCTCACTTGCGAACTTTTCCTCATTCTAATATTTCGATATTACATTATTTTATCTCCTGAGTTACTGATTTTATCCGCATTCATGCCAGTAATGTCTTTATCAGAACTCTTCACATTACTTCATTTGTTTGCCTTCGTGTCTAATGTGTACATATCAACAAGTCTTTTATTCAGACCAAAAGACTGAATCACATAGATTAACAATCAATACCGCGTCTCTCTTGAAATGCTGCACTTCTAACCGCTTCGCAATCTTTGTTAGCAACCGGTGCATTGTGCCGGTTGATTATGGCCTGTAGCAGCTCGTGGTGTCAGCACGGAGAGTATGAAGTGCTGAAAACCGTCAGCCGCACCTCTCATGATACTTGTTTCCGTGGCCTCCGTGCTTTGTTTATGCAGATGTTCTGTAATCTGCTAGGCGATGTACTGGCGCCCATGCACATTATGTTCAACTGTTTACATATAATTACCTCCTGCTTCCCTGTGTACTTTTCCCGTTTTTTTTTTGCTATGGTGCTTTGCTCTTTGTAGTCTACTTAGTGATCTATTTATTTGTTTTGTAGATAAAATATGCAACCCTTTCATCTCTTACGCCAGCCCTTTCAATACGCTCAGACCTTATTTTTTGATTCTTTATCCCTACAATAAGAACCAACAGGATGCACTATTTACTTTCAATTTATTTCAATAATTAACCTCTACATGTTTCAAGCAGGCTTACTGCTCATCATCAGGAGGTACTGCTCTGTATATACAGCAATTGGTATATGTCATGCTGAATATAATGGTAAAGTGATCCCGTTACAGGCCCGGTGTGGCCCAGAAGCACTAGAAGGGGGTGAGTGGTCAGCAGCACGCTCCGGCTGCACTTTACCCCCGGGGAAGACACGGTACCCATTTTACAGGAGGCTGGGTGGGCCCCAGGTCCGGTCTGGACGGGCGGAAAATCTCGTTCCCACCGGGATGCGATCCCGGATCGTCCAGCCCGTAGCTCAGTCGCTATACCGACTGAGCCACCGGGCCCACGCTGAATACAATGGAATTGTTTAAAACTACTTAAGTATATATACAAAGTCGTTAAAAAGAGTAAAACATTTTGTTGTCAGTAAAATTTCAGATTATATTAAATAATCCTGCCAACAGCCAGTCAACATTAACGATATGTTCAACAAATTTACTTTACTTAAGAACTTATCACATTTTCTTAAATACTTTTATTATTTAATATCTTTTAAAATAAACTGAAATTTTACTGACAGCAAAATGTTTTACGCTTTTTTAACGACTATGTATATATACTGAAGTAATTTTAAACAAATCCATTATATTCACCATGACATATACCAATTGCTGTATATACAGAGCAGTACCTCCTGATGATGAGCAGTAAGCCTGCTCGAAACATGTAGAGGTTAATTATTGAAACAATATGAAAGTAAATAGTGCATCCTGTTATTTCTTATTGTAAGGTTATATCACGATGCACTGTCAACAAAACATTAAATTTGCTATTCTTCTGTATTCTCACTGCCTGAACTACGCTGTCTTCATTTATATCATCAATTCGCTCTTCCCGTTCTTGTTCTACATCGCCGATTGTCAAACTCTTTTTTCCCACTTGACTTCAAAATATCTAATGGTCTTGGAAGATATTTTATTGATTTTTCTAACTCCATTTTGATAACCACAACTTTGTGTTATATACGCTAGACTTTAGTAACAAAATGTGGAATTCAAAATCTTATAGTAAGCTCTTTACGTTTAGAACCTTTTTGTTCTGGCCGTAACAGTGTGGCATGTTTATTTGTGTTTTTTAATTTGTATTTCTTTGGTTTTTTTAGTACCTCAACTGTCCTTCATTCCAGGCGTTTTTCTTTAGTGACATATAATCACACCTGCGTTAATTGCAGGCTTAATGGCACTATGTTGACGAAGAAAATGAGTACGACTGAAAACTAAATACAAATTCGTAAGTCTGTTGTTTTCACAGTAACACAAATTGAATCACTACTGCCAAGAGCTCTTATCTTGTGCACCCATAACACAGCTTAAATGGCAATAGGCATGTAAACATATAATTATTCAGACTGAGTAATACCACATAAACGTTCGCTGGAAAATATCCAAATGTTTTCAGTATCAAATAACTGTGTTAATCCAAAACGGTTCTGCTGCTCGTTCATTTATTCTTTCCAGGCTGTAACAATTTTCTGTAATCCAGATTAAATTTTATTAATATTCCGTCCATGTTGAAGTTAATAAGTGAGACGAAAACTGACTTCTATTAGATGCAATATCTGTGAATCTTTGTAACTGGTCGCTCGTTGTACGGGTACCAAACTTTGTGCCGTCCACTAACTGCTCTGTTTTTACTTTGCAAATCAAATGTGTATAACAGTTATAAAAAATCAGAACATATCAAGACATCCACTATATTATGACAGCCAAGGGCCTGCTTCGTTTATAATTTTAAATATGACTACATTTTGCGGAATTTCCCTACAGTAATGGAATTTCCCTACAGTCGTAACTGTTTTAACCATTTACTGATTTTTCTGCTGCTATATGAATTAGAGCCATGCTAGAGGCTTTATGTCACACTCAGTCTCTTATCTCTGCCCTAGTACATTTAGGTCATTTACTCGAGATAGGCTATTGTGGATAAGATTGATGTTAAGTATTGTAACAAATAACGGCCAAACGAAAGAGACGTGTCTCTCTGTCTATATGCACTTTAGATGTTACGTCTCCTTCACAGTCAGTTATTGAAGCCAGATGTAAAGCTGAATAAATTCTGTGTGCAAGATATATCTAAGGCATTAAGAGGAATTTAATTTTGACTCGCACTGATCACGTGTAACATATCATTGACAAAATTAGGTATTTAAAATCATAATTTTTTTTAACAGCAGCTCTTCAAGTAACACGTGACAGCATGATGTAAAATATGTGATTCAGGAGATATATGTCATTTGTAGAGATTATAATATTTTGAGTCTGCGTACTTGACAAAGTACGTGTCTATGGAAAACAATGTATGATTTTGTGACGTTCTTGTATCATAGATGGGTGCCACAGCGACGCTCTGAAATACCTATCCTGGTGGTGAAGTGAAAGATCCCTTTAAGATGATATGAAGGCCTGGAGGAGACAGAGGATAGCTCATTCTGCTCATTCTTAACTACGGCGCTAGATTGGGGTGGGTGGTCAACGCCATGCCTCCGCGCCTTTACCCCGGGAAAGGAGCCGCCGCTCGAGAAGGGTGTGGAGAAGAGAAAAACTTTGGCCCGCAAGGGGGTTCGAATCTTAACCGTCCCATCCGTAGCGAGTCGCTATATCGACTACGCAATACCGGCTCACAGTCGGTTGGGTGGATATATGAAATTAGATATCGTATCTGTATTGAATAAATGGCATGACTTTTTATTTGTGGTTCCTGCACATATTTTATTGTAATTCAGTATAAGACATACGGTAACATTCTGTCTTACAGTGTTCTGCTTTTCTCCTAACTTAGTGCAAAGGCGATCTATAAGTGCTGCGATTTTTTATCATTCACAAGATTGTAACAACGACATTTCTTGTCAGCAGTAAGAAATATTTATGAATAATGTTAGAAATTGCCAGATTGCTTATTGTAGTGATAACTGAAGAATAAAATCCAACTAGATGCCTCTTATTAATGTATTATGCTTATGTTAGGCTCAACATGTTTCGGGTACCATTATGCCCATCATCAGGAGCTCACGACGATAGCGTTTGTTACCACATAGGCCGTCTGGTTCTCGAGTTGCTGCTGGTTGGATGGTTAAGTGCATGATGGATGAGTGTCCAGACCGAAGGCTGTAAAAGTTACAGCCTTCGGTCTGGACACTCATCCATCCTGCCTGCACTTTACAGAACCAGACGGCCTATGTGGTAACCAACGCTATCGTCGTGAGCTCCTGATGATGGGCATAATGGTGCCCGAAACATGTTGAGCCTAACATAAGCATAATAAATTAATAAGAGGCATAGTTGGATTTTATTCTTCAGTTATCAAGATGATGCACGGTCCAGTACACATCACATTTCCTTATTGTAGTATAGTTTATTTTAAGAGACCCACTGGCGAAGGATGAGAGCATATTCTAATTTAATCATACATTCATCTCTTGTTATCAGACATGCAGTACATATTATCCATCATCTCTCAAGGTTAAATGCGTGCACAGGAAAAGTAATGGTAGTCTTCAATCTGATATGGACCTTAACAGATAAGCTGCTGATCAGATGTCTTGCATTTGTCGTACATTACGCTAGAGGAAAGGACGTTCATCTGTTTATGGACTTTAGAAAAGCTACAATTTGGTTAAGGGGCAACTACTGTATGCCCATAGTTTCATTTAACTAAGTGCTGTGACAAAAATACACTAATTAAACTATTTTAAAATTAAAATTAGTAAGATTCTTACAGGCAAGTGATTAATGAAATTTCTATTCATTGTGGTCTGTTAGATCGAGATGCTATACTGCCATTGTTTTTAAACTTTTTTGCCAACAGATGGGTGAAAAAATCACAAATAATTAACGATGAATTGGACGCAGACCCTTCTATGTTACTTGGAAAGGACATGAACATCGCAAACAGACACAAAGTCACTATGAAATGCTAGTAAGGAAGTTCCTTTTAAAATATGCATACAGTCATTCAACTACACGTATATTCACATCTCGACATCAGAATGCAGGAAACTGTCATATTCTAGGGTTGAAAATATTTCGAAACTGAGTTTTTCAGAAATTTTGGGAACACCTATAACAAATGAAAATTGCGAGATTTGAGGTTCTCACTGCAATTTTACAGAATAATCAGTTCTTCTGGGATGTTACGCTGTATCGAATGGTAAATAGGGCTTACCAGTCAACATAGCGTAACGTGCTAGAGGATACAAAATCTCCAAATTATAATTTCATTTATAAAGAAATTACGAAAAAATTGAGGGAAATATTATGATTCTGTTCAGAAAATTTTGCCTTTCCACCTGCCAGTATATTTATTTATTTATTTAATAATTATATAAAGTTGAATGGTGTGATGATTAGGGTATGTTTTTATGGTATATGTTTTACATATATATATATATATACACACACACACACACGTATATATCAGTTTAATTTGGGGGTAGTGTCCCGTCATTTGTTTGGAAGGACTGAGGAAACCCCCGTTATAACTGGCAGAAACTTAACCGTTCAAGCTGTCAACCCACCATAGGAAACGCCTTGTGCTGGAATTTGCTAAGTGTCCCGGATCAAAAAGCAATTCTGTTTATTCTGTCATCCCACCCTAAGCATTAAACACCTTGACAACTGTCAAACACGGCGAAATTACGTCACAGCATGTGATATAAATGAGACTGGAACTCGTTATTCATAGGTCTGAGACGTACAAATCCTAAATGCACAAGCAATCTGAGCTTCTTGTACTGTCAAATGATTGCGAAAAGGAAAGTCTAACTGAGCGTTAGTGGACGATGCATGCCCGTATTGTAGAATGTGAAAGCATTGTTATCCAGCGTGTTTCAGTCCTGGGATATACTGAGAGAACGGCAGAGTCTTGAATTATATTTGTTACTCTTTCGTCGTTTGAAAGGTGAAACTCCTTGGTCACCAAATGGAAATAACTGTAAATATGTACAAACATTCATTTTTACTCCATTTCTGGGTATTCGTGATCGATAGAAAGATTGCAGTACCGCATGTTTGTACACTTTTTACTTCAGAACTCTAATCATTCTATCGGAACAACGAATGTTTGTTTGAAAGTACAGAACTATACACACAGGGGACAAACCGCGTGCAGTAAGAACGTGTAAACTATCTAAAGAAGGTTTAATTGAGAGATATTATTTCGTTATAAAAGTTTTCCCTAAACTTAATTCAGCATGATGCCTTGAATATATATAGTGGGCCGGGTAGCTCAGTCGGTATAGCGACTGACCACGGGCTGGACGGTCCGGGATCGATTCCCGATGGGGACGAGATTTTCCGCCCGTCCAGACCGGCCCTGGGGCCCACCCAGCCTCCTGTAAAATGGATACTGGGCCTTTCCCGGGGGTAAAGTGCGGCCGGGGCGTGTTGCCGACCACTCACTCCCTTCTAGTGCTGCGGTCATGGAAGAGTGGAGCTATACCTCAACCTACCATCTGGGCCACACCGGGCCTGTAACGGGAACACCTTAACTTATATATATATATATATATATATATGGCGAATTAAGGTATAGCTCCACACATTCTTAACCTCGACACTAGATTCGGAAGAACAGTCAGCTTCAGGCCCTGGTCAGTATAATTCCGAGGGAAGCCCCATGGATATGCGTTTCAGTAATCCCTACGACGGAGCAGGACTATGGGAATAAGACTGAAGTGTCTTGCACCTACTGCAAATAAAACGCTAATTCCTGCATCACCAAGCCCATGATCTAGTCACTATACCAACTGAGCTATTCCTGTTTCTATTTTGATACCAAAATATTGCATTTGTTCCAAAATCCTTCTCGTTACAGACGAGATATCTAGATCTTCTTCACCGCTGAAGATTGGACTGATAAGTTGTGCCGAAACGTCGGCACGGTACTACCACTCTACGCTACGTAAAATCCCAGAAGAGCGAAGATCTCATTTGTATCGCGACGTAAGCCTGAAACCAGGCACGGATGTTTATGATATTACCGAGTCCGTCTCTAAACTTATGGGAGAGGATATTATTTCAAGTACCTGACATATTTTTATGAAAGTTGACACGAACGTCATGACGACACAGTCCACACAACGCATGAACTGCGCATTCCACTAACGTCAGAAATAACAACATATTTGCCCAGACAGTTTCTACTGAGTCGGACGCGGCATGGCTAAGGTTGTGTTATCGTATTCATGTAAGATTTCTTTAGTAACAAAACCTGGAAAAATATAACTTTTTTAGAATATTAAATAATATCGCAGAAGCTATGCATATATACATTTAGTTTTCCGTGTGTTGACTAGAAATAATCAGCGAAATTCGGCATGCGAAATTTTGTGTGGATTATTTCGGGAACAGTCTTGACATGCCAGTGACTGTACACATGAGTGGAAAAGAACTTCCGGCGGTTTTAGACAACGATGGTGGGTAAAGTAAAGGAAACTTTCTAATCATTCTTAATCTCGACACCAGATAGAGGTGATATGAGACTAAACTGGAACTTTGACAAGTAAGATACAAGGGCGTGGATTGGATTCAGGTGACTCGAGTTTGGGAAACGGTGTCGGGTTCTTGTGAACAGAATAGTGAATATTTAGGTTACACAGAAGAAGAAGAATTCCTTGGTTAACAGAATAAATATTAGGTTGCCAGGAAGGACACTGCTGCATGGAGCTGTCGGGATGCTAACTTGACAGCCACTGGTATGGAGATTGTGCTAAACAATGAGATTGTTTTGGTTGAATACAAAGACGTTGGGGCCCTTCTTAACAGATGTTACACATATAAACTCTCAATTTGATTGTAGATGTTTCTTACTAAGTTCCTCGTGTATCCTGCACTACAGAGTGCGAACAGTTTCCTTCCTGATTGATTCTCGGGGTCTTGTTTACAACGCAGGCTGAAGCACCGCTTCAGCCTGCAACACGGATACCACTCCAACCCAACCACACCGAAACACCAACACACATCGAACCAAGAACACACGACCAATGTGGTAATTCAACAGCACAGTCGTAAGCTCCTGATGATGGATAT
>Ga0123354_10017433_pt1 | contig 11252 bp, 11 predicted proteins | sample TergutLab28metaG_2_FD_97872 | JGI IMG/M metagenome (GOLD analysis project Ga0123354, IMG submission 97872) | Labiotermes labralis P4 segment gut microbial communities from Petit-Saut dam, French Guiana - Lab288 P4 | ecosystem: Host-associated > Arthropoda: Insects > Digestive system > Gut ... | reverse complement strand
TTTTTTTTTAATGTATTTTTTTTTTATTTATAATTTAAAAAAAAAAAAAAAAAACAATAATTTTTATAAAAACATAAAATATTTTTTTTTTTTTTATTTTTTTTTTTTTTAAATTTTTTTTTTTTTTTTGGGGGGGGGGATGATGTAGTGGGTGGAAGTTTGTTTTACCAACATGACTGCTTCCTACCAGCAGCCGTCTGATAAAAGGGTCGCTAGTCCCACAATACCAATATGAAATGTCTCTGTATACTCATTGTAATACTCTCATAACATCTCATCACACCCTCATGGGGCTGATTTCCAAAATGTTTACACCCCAGAATTGTGTGTACATTTCCAACCTTTGCTACATATTGAAATCACCATGACCTTAAACTGGATTGCTACACAGTGAACACACACAAATTTCCTTATTAGTCAAAATGATCTCTGCTCCCGTTATTCTTTATCTTTGTGTGCTGCAAGACACTTTTGTGATCTACTGCAGACAAAGGTGCTGTGAAATTAATTCAGTAATTCAGTACTTACTGAATATGTGGATTATTGGAAGCCAATATGTATTCTCAAGTTGAGAGAAAGAAGAGTGAAAGACTAACTTTGTTGGCATGCAGGAATGAAAAATTTGGAAGATATAGAGGTGGAAAAAGGGAGTTACAGATTCGTTTACACCGCAACACGAACTGGATTCAGATTAAGGAGTAACAGACATTACACCCATTAAGGTGGATGAAGAAGAAAACTCATAATAGGTTTCTCTTGTTTCTAGGTCATCAGAGGATTCCACTGCTGGAAACATATGTTCACCTTCCTTCACAAGTTCGTGTGCAGGTACCTTAGTTGGTCCGCTAGGTGGTCAGATATTCTCGGTTATCCCTGGCTCAGATTATGAGTTTGTGTGTGTTTTACCACCCCTGATGTTGAAAAACCAATGTTCTGATAACAGCATTTATGATATTAAGTTAAATAATCAATCAGACACACAGTCAGTTGTTGGTGAGGTCAGCCAGTTGAATTGTAAGCCAGAAATTCAAATTGACTCTCATTCTTTTGCTAAGTGGGATATGAAGCATAGCACTGATATGGTGCCTGCATTTGTATCAGAACCAATTCTTGAGGACCAGAAGGTAAAAGTGGCAATTCCTGGCATTGAGGATGAACAGCTTACCCCAATGAAGGAATCTGGAAATAAGAAGAACTACACATGTGAGAAATGTGGAAAGGCTTTTAAGTTCAATTATAAACTAAAGAGACACTTGAGTGCACACAGTTTGGACCGACCGTTTGAATGTCATATATGTAATAAGAAATTCAAAAGTAAACATGATGCTCGTGCACATGAGCGAAAACATAATAAAGACAAGAAAGAAATTTGTGATATATGTGGCTATGCGACGGCTTTTAAGAGTACATTAGAGATCCATAAGATGCGACACCTGGGTCAGTTTCGACTTAAATGTGATGCTTGTGGCAAAGGTTTTTTCTCGAAACTTGACTTGGAAGGCCATATGAATGCACATATGGGTGAGAAACCTTTTCAGTGTGATGTATGTGGAAAGCTGTTTATTAACAAGAAACATTACACATACCACATGAAGAGCTCACATCCAGACCTGGATGAGAATCACAGCTATCTTTGTAAACACTGTGGAAAATCATTTCATGTCTTGCCAACATTTAGGGCACATAAAAGGTTACACATAAAAAAGGAAAGGAGTGTGTTTGTATGTGATATATGTGGGAAGGCTGTAACAACTCACACATCATTAGTGTCACATCGGAGGATACATACTGGGGAGAAGCCATTTGCATGCAAAACTTGCGGTAAGAAGTTCAACTCCCAAAGTTACCTCAAAGTGCATGATCGCACTCACTCTGGTCAACGCCCACACTCATGTGACTTGTGTGGTAAAAGCTTCACACAGCAGTCATCTTTGGTTGTTCATAAACGTTACCACAGTGGTAAGAAACCTTACCATTGTCTAGTTTGCAGCAAGGCTTTTGTTACAAGAACACTCCTAAAAATGCACCAGAGGATACACAATACTGATACTCATTGAAGTGGTGTTTTACTAGATGTGGTTCATTTTTATTGCCAGTAAGCTTGTAGTTAAAATAGCATCTGTAAAACTTCACATTTATCGTCATTTTCAAGTGTAACAGCTTGTGGAAATTGCATTATTTTGAATTCAAACATCATCTCCCATCCTTTCCTTCACTTATTAGTATTGTTTGCATAGCTATTGTGTACTGAGGAGAATGATCATTGTGCATGCCCAAGTAAGACCAACACAAAATGCCACAAACAGTCAATCCAGTGAGATGGCTAGGTAGTACAGAGAGTATTAATAATGTAGTTATCCTAGAAGCTGTGTTTAGTTCAAACCTTCTGACATATGGTTTATGAATATGTCACTGATTTATTTGTTAAGGTTGTTTTACTTTCTTCAGGTCCCCAAAACATACAGAGTGTAAATTTCAGTTTTGTTCGTATAGTGATGGATAGTAAACTCCACTTATTTAAAAGACCGGTGTTTTTTGTGAAAAACGCCCTTAAAATTCATTATATATATATATATATATATATAGACAAGAAGGAAATCTACTACATTGTTAAGACATGTTGCATAATTGTTGTTTTATTTTCCACAATATGTTGAGTCTTTCATAATTTTTTAATCTTTTTTGTTCAAATAATATGTTTTTAATAAAAATGCCAACCCAGTTGATTAATTTGGCTAATAGTCGTGGCACTTTGTTATATGCAAGCAATACCCTTAGCTTTTATGTTTCATATGAGCCTTACTTAATGTTCTCAGTGAGTGTTTGTCAGTTGTTTGCATTTAGCAAATGTAATGGGTTCATTCCACTGACATGCAGTGAGAAGATATGCCACATTTGTCTTGATTAGAAACATATGCCACCAAAGAGTTCAACTAGTGTGAGTGGACTTGTTGGTATGTTAAACATGCCAGCTATCACTCTAAAGGCTGACACTTGAGAGAGCTAGCTAGAATCTGTACCGTGGACACATATTGGTTTTGTGTATATGTTCATGTGGTCATTAGTTTTCAGCTCAGATTGTGACATGCATGTTGCATCCAGTGCCAAGAGCTGTTGAAGCTATTCGGTAATGGTTTGGAGGTTGTTTGTTTAAGCAGATTTCCGGGTTTTGTAGTCATTGTACTCAGAATACCAGAAGGCATCCGATCGAACAAAGTTGCCCTTGAGCATACCAATTAAATCTGCTGCTAGTACAGCCATATTTATGTTACATTCTGTGAGAGACATGCTGCTTAAGATTTTGATCAGGAATTGCTGTAGCTGGAGTAATGTTACTTGGTAGTATTTGTTCATCTCCACTTGTAAAACCAAGTAAGTCTTTGTTGAAGCAACAGTAATAAGAACCATATTAATGGCACACAAGAATGTTTTTGAATGGGCAGTCTGTAAGGTGCTGCTGACAAGCTGTCAACCTGTTGTCAGTAGTTGTAGTTTATTGACCATGTGACAATGGCATTCCGAGTAAGAAGTATGACTTCACTAACCTCTTGGAGCTTGGCACTCATTTAGTAACAAATGTGTTAAAGGTCTGTATTGTTGATTTTCCTTGATACCTGTTTTTAGATCATTTTATTTTTATTCTTGCAGCAAAGAAAGTGGAACAGCAAGATCTCTGTCAAAGTTGTCTCGTATTTTTCAAAATGTTCGTTTCTAACAGTTCGTGAACTGAGTGTTGAATTTCTTGTTGAGATTCAATTTTCTGCCATTTTGGCATGTACTAAATCTGGAATCGGTGGCACTAGTGGTTATATGTTACAGTTCAGTTGTTTCTTAGTCTTTTTTTCTGTATTATATGTTCCATTACTTGAGCACCTTCGACATACTCATTGTGATATGGTGAAGATGATGATTATGTCCTGGGCTGTTCATTAGTACAGATTCGTATCATATAATGTTTTATGACTAACATTGATAATGTAAGACATAAGATGAATGACATAAGCTCGTGAAACATCTAATTTGAATTGTCAAAGTTGGTGCACTCTTTTAAGGTTTTTGGTTTCTCATTTCATGTTTTTTTTTGTCGGCAGGCTTGTTGTTTGACTTTGAGAGTTTATGGCACCACTAATTTGGTGTTTTTTAAGATAAAAAAATTTATGTGACATTGTGGTATGACCTACACAAAGTTGACAGTTGTGTGTAATGAATGTCAGTAGAGAAAGAAACACAGACACAGTGTTCTGTTAAGGTTGTGCACATTGGTTCTCTGTATAAGAATGTTACATCCATTTGGAAGACAATTTTTATTATGTGTTATTGTAAATTTGTACAGTTAATGGATTAAAATTTTATTTGTGAGTGTGAAACCCTGGAGATGGCTGTTTTTTTATTTTGTGGCTGTAATTGCTGTTAATGGTAAGCCATTTTTGTAAACAACATAACTTGAACCTCAACAGGTTTTGTAGTACAAAGAAAAAATGTGCAGTGTGCTAAATATTACAGGATGAATTCTGTTGTTCCATGTTTGCAGCTCTTGAAATGTTTCTGTCAGGCTGCCAGTTTTCTGGTCTTGAAACTTGTTGCACACATATTGTTCATGCAGTGCATTAGATAACAGATTCATGACACTCAACCTTCAAAATGCACAGAACTGGTACTTAGGTTTTTGTAAACGTAACTTTCCTAAATATTGCGGTCCTCAAGGGTCTATCATCAGCGAATCAGACAAATGTAATACAGCATAGAAGCAAATTAGTTAATTTCGTATACAGCTAACATGGTGTAAAAGAGTCAAATGGTTAAAATGTAGGCATTTGTAGAGTTGTATAAATGTGGTGGATCTTGTTATACAGTACCTTGGAAGCAACCTACGTGCTTAACAAAAGTCAACACGGCTCTGTGCTGACTTTCGTATATTATGAGAAAATGCCAGTTTATGAAACTGGGAATGCCAGCCTTCAACCACATTTTTTGTTGAATGTGACTTGTTTACCACCTGTTGTGGTGTGTATAAATATCAGTATAGAAATTGTGTCACTAATAATACCTTTAATTTCCCTGTTACTGGATGATTTCTTCCAGGAATTGCTTTTTGTATGTGGCAAGCTCTCCGTTATGAGAGCCTATATCTTTTGGAAGGCATCTAAGGTTTCATCTATGTAGTGTGTGCAGAATGGCAGTAAAGTCTTGTGTTTGCAGTTATTGTCATGTACAGCAACATTAGCAAGATCCAAACTTTCTGGGATGTTTTGCTGTGACAGCAGTATATTAGCCTCATTTTGAAGGAGCACAGCACCCCAGAAGTGTGGGAAACTGGTGCTTATCAGTACAATGTAATATCCCAAAAGACTTGAATCTTTATCAGCATCAGTTTGAGAACTTTCAAATTTTGCAGTTTCATTGTCATTCATTACCTTCAGGATGACATATGAAAAAACCGTCTTCTCATTCATTTGTTTATAAATGTTACAATTTGTAAGACTGACGCACGGAATTCTGTATGGTTATTTAAAATTAATTTTTGCATCTGTTGAATTTTTTATTTTATTTTTTGGCAGAATTCTGTGCTTATAGGAACCTTGTGATACATAGCTTCATATGGTCTAACACATTGCCACTTGGTATTTACTGTATTTTGAGAACCGGTAAAAGATATTTATAAAGCCATTAAAATTTTATTCCAACCAGTATTACTGATTTATATGTATTCTACCCTTTTTTGTCATCCCAACTGATTGAGTACAAAGGCACATACATTTGTCATGTAAGGGGGAGGAGGTACGGAAAATAGGAGCAGTAGATACAAACCACTTTATGAGAGGTGGGTGCTTTAATAATGAAACACATACACCACAGGAAAAGTGGATGGTAGTGATGCTTGTTAGTACCTTGCCTTGATGATATTAAAACTGTCAAAATCTATAATCAGCATTTACAGATCTGCTGCAGTGTTGCCCTCAGTATTTCTTTCCTTGTGTGTCTTGGTCAGCCTACAGCACCAGCTGTTTGTTTCTTGTCAATCCTATCAAATTTTACCCCAATTCCTACCTTGTCTTCACTCTGAGACCATTCTTCTTCTTCTCCTCCTCCTCCTCCTCCTCCTTCCTCTCCTTCTTCTCATTCTCCTCCTCCTTATTTTCTTTCTTCTCCCCTCCTCCTCCTTCTTCATCTTCTTCTTTCTTCACTGGACTAGAAACTGAAGGGGTGTCTTTTTTATGTGTGTACATTACTTGTAGTAGTCCATTTATAAAAATTATCTTTTGGAGTAGGGGTATGAAAAATGTTCCTGATGCATATGAGGATTCATTATTGCACCATTTGGTTTTGCCTGAATATTGAGATGAAACGTAACTGGTATCTGAAATACTTAATTCAGATACTTGGCTTAAGATGCTGCACCTGTCTTTCCAACCTGCTATAGGTAATTGGTTTCAGATTCGTGGTGACTCAGGTTTTCCCGTGATGAGGTACAAGCAGAGGTATCACTGCTATCCTATTTTGACTGCAGTAGACTTCTTTTCTTTCTAGGTTTTCTGAAGATACCAGAATCAGAGGCCCCATTGTTAGAGATACAGGACATGCAGATGCTCCAAGTATTAGTGTGAGTGAAGGCACAGGTAGAACAGACATATCTGCATCACAAGTGGGCAGACAGAATCGAATTTATACCTTTGTACCACTTGCACACATTTCTTCACAGACAGTTGTTGATGTTGCCAGTGATCACCTCACAAATGTCTGCTTTGCCGTGTCACCACCAGCAGGCATAAGTAGCAGCTCAGGCTCCAGCGTAATAATGAATATTATTGACAGGATTAAAGTATTCAAATGCGAAATTTGTGGCAAGGGATATTCAGCTAAGTGGCAGTTGAATAAGCACAGTATATGTCATAAGGATGAGCGTTCATTTACGTGCAATGTTTGTGGTAAAGGATATACAACCAAATGGCATCTGAATAAGCACTACATTTGTCATGAGGTTGAGCGGCCATTTACCTGCAATGTTTGTAACAAAACATTCAAACGAAACTACCTGTTAACTGCTCACAAGAAAGTGCACAAAGGAACTAAAGATCATGTATGTGATGTTTGTGGATATTCTACTATTACAGTATTTGCATTGAAGCTCCATCAGAAGAGGCATCGTGGTGAATATAACTTCAAATGTGAAGTGTGTGGTAAAAGTTTCATTTCCAAATATGAGTTGGAGAATCATAAGGTAGTGCACTCAGGAAATAAACCATTTAAATGTGACGTTTGTGGAAGGGCCTACTCTCGTAAGGGAGACCTGAATGCCCACATTAAAAATCATCATACACCTCTTCAGCAAGACACATCGGATTTTCACTGTAGAACTTGTGGACGTAATTTCAGATTGAGAAAGCTGTTCCGGGCGCACATGAAGTCCCACACCGGATTTCTGTGTGATATATGTGGCAAGGCCCTTTCTGGTCAGACCTCACTTCAGTCACACCATCTCCGCCACACTGGTGAGAAACCAGTAGTCTGTGACATATGCGGAAAGTCGTTTGTTACCAGTAGTGCTCTTCGCATCCATTTGCGGACGCACACAGGTGAACGCCCCCACACGTGTGACCAGTGTGGTAAGAAATTTACTCAGCGGTCTTCTCTTATTGTCCACAAACGTTATCATACAGGCAGTAGGCCATATTGCTGTAACATATGCCACAAAGCCTTTGTAACAAAGACATTGATGAAAACTCACCAGAAGGGTCACAGTGTATCATAGGGGCATATGTTCTTAAATTATTCTTTAATTGAATTGTTCAGTGACATTTGAAGTTCCCATGTTGATGTGTTCCAAGCACTTTCTGGGCTGTGACACTTTATAGTTCTTTCATAGTTAGGTTCCTGCAAAGCACTGATACCTCATCATGCTGCCGGAGTCTGTTGGTTATACCCGTTCTGTTGCCTTGATTATTAGTATTTAGACATATGTGGCATTGAGCATTTTTATTTTGATTAGTGAAAAATACTATTTTTAGAAGAAATAAAAATGTATGCTTGTGCTGACATACGTAAAACTGGTGGAATGAGACAACATGAAAATGGGTCTCATTTCATGAAAGATACTTTGGAATGCTGCCACCAGAACCTTTTGCCACTAAACTTCATTGCATTCAAAGTCACAGGGATATGAATTCAAAGGTTCTCATGGCAGTGGCTATGAAAATTTTTTCCGCTTTGTAATGTAATTACATACTTGTTAACGTTGAGTAAGGGAAGTGGCTGCTTTGTTGAGTGGTTTTCATGATTTATAGTGAACATGGTTACCCAAAGCCAGAGTCCTGTAAGTAAGACTTTGTCTTGAAAATTGTGATATCTCTCACTGTGGTTAGTGTCAGGTTCTTCTGTTCTCAAAATTAGGAAGCATGGAGTTAAAACATCCTCTTGTTTCTTGGAATATTATGAGCTGGAAAGGTATTTGATGATCATTAACTATACATATTCCGGTTACCCAAAGCCAGAGTCCTGTAAGTAAGACTTTGTCTTGAAAATTGTGATATCTCTTACTGTGGTTAGTGTCAGGTTCTTCTGTTCTCAAAATTAGGAAGCATGGAGTTAAAACATCCTCTTGTTTCTTGGAATATTATGAGCTGGAAAGGTATTTGATGAACATTAACTATACATATTCACTGTACAACGTGCAGAAACATTTTAATTGATATGACAAGTTTCTTGGAGTACTGTTAAACTGAAACTCATTTTAATGTACAGTTACAGGAATTATTTCATTTCCTCATAGTCCATAGTAATGGTACTGATTTGTTGTATTTGTGTATTGTTTCTTTAATGCGTGTCGGATGTTGGAGATTATACCATTGTTTAACCTGATGTGAAGGAAATCACAATTTTATGCATGAAGATATATCATGCAGTAAGGATTGACAGTAACATGTGGTATGAGTTTTTTTCCTCCAATTTTTATTTATTTATTCAACTGATACCACATGTGTCACGAACTGTAATTTAGTTTGTGAATTTTTTTAAACATCTTTCCATACTATTAAATGCAGGCTTTCATATTATCTCAGATTTCATAGAAGTGTTATTGTATGTGTCATTGTGTCCTGCATTGTTTGCTAAATTGCTTGTGAAATCATTTACTGTAATCACATTTGTGTAGTGAGTTACACATTGTAGTTGGCTGAGAGATGCAGGATGGAATGGAATATGTGGAACTGTTGCAGCAGTTTAATCCTGCATAATGTATGTCTTTCTGTCTTGAAAGTGTGTGAGGTAATAGGCTTTTCTAAAACTTTCCTTCCAACTGAGAGACCAAGTTGGCCTCTGTTTTTTTGTAACTTGTGCATCTTCCATGCTGATTGTCGTAGAAATCATCTAGTTTACGAGGTTTGGTGTTTTGATCCAAGAATTCTATTTCTGCAATTGAGAACATTTGGAGTATGTATAACTTGAGAGTCACACAGCTGTGATTCTACTTGTCCCTTTAAACAGGTAGTCGTGGGGAAGTAAAATTATGCAGTAACTTGGGTATTCCATTAAATTTCATTTAAATGTGCTTGTGTTTGCTCTCTCAGCAAACTACACCAAAACTTTGGCAACCACACCCTCCTGCATGTTCCCATTATGTCACTAAAATTTTTGAAGGTACATATGTACATACATACATGCATACGTATAGACATACATATGTACATACATGCATGCAGGCATGCATACATATATACACCTACATACACACACACACACACATCCCATCCATCCATTCATTCATTCATACAATTACCATTATACATGTAGCATTTTCCTGTTAGTATGTCTATAATTGCCAATAATATAAAAAATTCTGAAGGGGAAAAAGGTGATGTAAAAATTCTAACTTCTACTGATGTGCTCATTTCAAAGCAGCTATCCCGGTATGTAGTGCATCACGTGTACTCAGCAGAAGTTAAGATTCCACCCCATTGAGTGAGTCAAGCAGAGTCATGGATGAATCTTATATAAAAGAAGATACAGAAAGGAGACATATAATGGCCCAAAATACATACTATTGAGGAGAGGAGAAGAATATAAAAGCTTGCATGTGCAACAGAACTTGCCATAAAGTTATAGTACTTGCAAAACTACCGTTAGAATTTGTTGTTCCATTTACCCCACTCTAACTTAATAATGATGATTATGTTGCATTGGTGAGATTATATGTGTTTGGAGACTGAATCTGATTGTAAGTTTTGAGGTTTTCTCAGCAGGGCTGATAAAAATTTAGTCTTGCTGGGATATTACAGCATGGGTATTGATAAATAATTACCATTGTTTGAGGAAGTGTGCTGCCTACATCTTCAGGCTGTGCATTTGACTTGGATGTTGAAGATTCAGGGAGCAAGCTTGTGCAGTACTTAACAATCTTTCTTATACAGGGTTAGATCCCAGAAGATGCGAGAAGGCAGTATGCTAGGGACTGCGTAATTTTTGTAGAAATGGTATGATCGAGTTGTCTCATGTTTGTGAGTTTCAAGTCATTGAAAGCAATAAACTTTTAGAAAGAAGACTTTTTTTAGTACCCTTTATACCACATAACTCCTGTACCAAGTAGATGATGCTTTTCTATTCTTGTTACCTGTGATGACTGTGTTCATGAAACTAGTTTGTTCATTTCTATTTTGTTTGTAGAATTCATGCAGTTGAGGGCAAGTGATGGAAGTGTTGCATATCATCGTGTCAGTAATTCTTGCTGAAAAGAGAGTATAGTTCTGTGCAAATGTGTCTCAGTTGATGCTGGAACCAGGCTTGAATTCCAGCTAGGAGGATTTTAGGGTTTCCAGAGTAATTTCAGGCAAATATTGCTGCAATATATTATACCTTCTGCTGCAGTCTATGACACATATGATCAATTTATTTTCTATAGTTCATGTAGTATTGCAAAATTATTAATGGTGTAGGGAATCTGATCAATTGTTTTGAGTGTAGGGAACTCTTTGATAGTAAATCTTGATGACTTAACTGTTGATATTGTGGACACATTTTAACATGTGCTAGATTTATAAGGGAGGCTATGGTATTTTAACACCAATGCTTTCTTTGTGGTGTGAATCAGTGACAGTCCCTTTTTCTGTCAGCTGTTTGTAGCTTGGAAAGTCTTAAGCAGAAGCTTTTAATGGTTGTTAGCTGAGGCAATTTTTTTTTTTTGGGGGGGGGGGGGGGGGGGTGTTTTTGGGGAATGGTTTGGGACTTTTTGGTTATATTTTTTTTTTATGGGGGGAAAATAT
>Ga0123354_10017432_pt1 | contig 11253 bp, 10 predicted proteins | sample TergutLab28metaG_2_FD_97872 | JGI IMG/M metagenome (GOLD analysis project Ga0123354, IMG submission 97872) | Labiotermes labralis P4 segment gut microbial communities from Petit-Saut dam, French Guiana - Lab288 P4 | ecosystem: Host-associated > Arthropoda: Insects > Digestive system > Gut ... | reverse complement strand
CTTCATTCCCTCGCTGGCGCGCGAGGCCGGCGCGCGCATTGCCGAAGTGCCGGTGCGCCACCATGCGCGCACGCGGGGCGTGTCCAAGTACGGCATCGACCGCACCTTCCGCGTGATCCTCGACCTCATCCTGATCGTGTTCTTCATGCGCTACCGCCAGCGCCCGCTGCACGCCTTCGGCGGGCTGGGCTTGTGGCTGGCCGCGCCGGGCGCGCTGATCCTGCTCTGGCTGCTGATCGACAAGCTGCTGGGCCACGACATCGGCGGACGCCCGCTGCTGCTGGTGGGCGTGATGCTGGTGCTGATGGGCGCGCAACTCATCGCCGCCGGCCTGATCGGCGAGCTGCTCACCCGCATCTACCACGAGGCCGGCGGAGCGCCGCAGTTCCATGCCGAGGACTATGTGCCCGATGCGGCGTCGGCGCAAGTCGAGCCGGCGCGCGGCGACCAAGTCGGCGCGCCGACCGCGTGATGCCGATGGGCGCTCGCGCAACAAAACCGTTCGGGCTGAGCCGGTTTTGCCTTTGCCCCGCATGAAACTCGCCCACAAAGCCCTGCTGCGCGGCTTGGTCGGTCTGGCGCTGCTGGGCGGCGTGGTCTGGCTGGCTCAGCCAGCCCGGCTGCTCGACCAATTGCGGCAGGCGCAGGCCGGCTGGCTGCTGGCCGGGCTGCTGGCCGCCATCGTCTCCAACCTGGTGTCCGCGCTGCGCTGGCGCGCGCTGGCGCGCTGGCTGGACGCCGAGGCCAGCGCGCGCGACGCCTGCCGCTGGTACTTTCAGGCCATCGGGCTGAACGCGCTGCTGCCGGGCGCCGTGGTCGGCGGCGACGTCTACCGCGCCGTGATGCTGCGCCGTGCCGGACAGGACACGCTGGCCGCCGGCTGGTCGGTGCTGCTGGACCGCGTGAGCGGGCTGTGGATGCTGTGCGCCATCGGCGCCCTGGGCGCGGCGGCCTGCGCGCCGGCGCTGGGCGCGGCGCTGCACGCGCCGGCGGCGTGGCTGGCGGTGCTCGCCCTGGCCGGCGCCGCGCTGTGGCTGGCCCTGCCGTGGTGCCTGCCGGCCCTGCTGCGCCGCTGGAGCGGCGGCTGGCTGGCGCCGCTGCGGGCCGCCGCCGCGCGGCCCGGCTTCGCCGCCCAGATCGGCTGGCAGGCGCTGGCCTCGGCGGCGGTGCAGGTGCTGTCGGCGGCGGCGCTGGCGGCGGGCGCGCTGGCGCTGGGCATCCGCCAGCCGCCGCAGGTGTGGGCCTTCGCCATCGCGCCGATCTTCCTGATGGCGGCGCTGCCCGTCAGCGTGGGCGGCTGGGGCACGCGCGAGGCCGCCGCCGTGGCGGCGCTGGCCCCCTTCGGCGTGGCCGCCCCGGGCGCCGTGGGCGCGGCAATGATCTACGGCCTGTACGGCATCGCCCAGGGCGCGCTGGGCGCGCTGGCCTTCGGCTGGCCCGCCCGCGCCGTGGCCCCATCCGACACCAGTCGTTAAATAATTGTTGCACTGCAACAAAAAATCTCTGATTGGAGGCGCGACTCTAGGGGGTTTGCCTGCCATTCACCCTAATATGGGCGGCATGAACACCACCCCTCTCTTGCACCGCAACAGTGAAGACGACGCGCCGGCCACAAGCCAGCCCGTGCTTCCTCGCATGCCCTCGGCGATCGTGCCGATCCGCGAGATCGGTTCGCGTTACCACGAGCACATTGCGCGCCATCTGCTGGACCTGGATGGCCGCGACCGCTACCTGCGCTTTGGCTTTAGCGCCAACGACCGCCAGATCCGTCAGTACGTGGACAGCCTGAAGTTCGAGCGCGACCGCCTGTTCGGCATCTTCAACCGCAAGCTCGAGCTGATCGCCGTGGCGCACCTGGCCTACCCGGAGAGCATGAGCGCGGCCAGCCTGGCCGAGTTCGGCGTCTCGGTGTCGAGCCATGCGCGCGGGCGCGGCTACGGCACGCGCCTGTTCGAACGCGCCGCCATCCACTCCGTCAACGACGGCGTGAAAACGCTCTACATCCACGCGCTGAGCGAGAACGTCGCCATGCTACGCATCGCCCGCAACGCCGGCGCCGAGGTGGAGCGCTGCGGCAGCGAGAGCGATGCCCACCTGACGCTGCCCGAAGCCAGCTTCCGCAGCCGCTTCAGCGGGCTGCTGGGCCACCAGATCGGCCAAGTGGACTACCTGCTGAAGACCGAGACGTCGCGGGCGCGCAAGCTGCTGGACAAGATCGCTCATCACTGAGCGCGGGCCTGCGCCCCGGCCTGGGGTTCCTTGGCCGGGTGGCGCTTCGGCTATCCTTGACGGCGTTGCAACCACCGCATGTCCTGCACGCACCCCAGTGGCTGACCCACGCCCGTCTCGCCCCGGCGAGCTCATCGCAGAGCGCCAAGACAAACGCAGCCTGCTGCGCAAACTGCTCGAATTCATCAAGCCCGGCCCCGACTCGACCGACGAGTTGATCGAGACTCTGGCCGACGCCGAGCACAAGGAGTTGATCGGCGTCGAAAGCCGCGTCATGCTCGAAGGCGTGCTGCACATGGCCGACATGACCGCCGGCGACGCCATGGTGGCGGCGCCGCGCATGGACCTGCTGGACATCGACGCGCCCTACGACGAGATCCTGCACCAGATCATCGACACCGCGCACTCGCGCTTTCCGGTCTACCAGGGCGAGCGCGAGAACATCATCGGCATCCTGCTAGCCAAGGACCTGCTCAAGCTGCAACGCGCGCCGGAATTGAATTTGCGCACCCTGCTGCGCCCGGCGGTGTTCATCCCGGAAAGCAAGGGGCTGAACGATCTGCTGCGGGCGTTTCGCGTCAACCGCAACCACCTGGCCATCGTGGTGGATGAGTTTGGCCGCACCGCCGGCCTGATCACCATCGAGGACGTGCTCGAGCAGATCGTCGGGGAGATCGAGGACGAGTTCGACATCGAGGGCGACGAGGGCGACATCTTCGCCCTGGCCGACAACACCTGGCGCGTAGCGGGCGACACGCCGCTGGAGCGCGTCAGCGAATCGTTCGGCGTGCACCTGGGCGTCGCGCCGGACAGCGACCTCGACGTGCAGTTCGACACCATCGGCGGTTTGATCGCGCACGAGATGGGCCACGTGCCCAAGCGCGGCGAAACCTTCCGCATGGACGGGCTGGACTTCAACGTGCTCCACACCAAGGGCGGCGCGGTGCGCTGGTTCAAGGTGGCGCGCGCGCCCGCCGCTTGATGCGCCCCCCCCGCTGGCTGGCCTGGCCCGCCGTCGCCCTGCTGGCCGGCGCGGCGCAGGCGCTGTCCATCGCCGACCCCTGGACCGGCCAGCCCCACTGGTGGCTGCAAGTGACCAGCCTGGCGCTGCTGGCGTGGCAACTCTCCCACCCCGTCCGTCCTGATGCGACGGCCTGGCGCGGCGGCTTCTGGCGCGGCTGGCTGTTCGGCCTCGGCTGGCTGGCCGGCACCTTCTGGTGGCTGTTCATCTCCATGCACACCTACGGCGGGCTGGCCGCGCCGCTGGCCGTGGCCGCCGTGCTGGCGCTGGCGGGCCTGCTGGCGCTGTACTACGCGCTGGCGGCGGCCCTCTACAGCGCCCTGGCGCCAGCGCCGCTGCTGGCGCGCCGGCCCGTGCGCTGCGCCCTAGGCTTTGCCGCGCTGTGGACGCTGGCCGAACTGGGGCGCGGCACGCTGCTGACCGGCTTTCCCTGGGGCGCGGGCGGCTACGCGCAAGTGGACGGCCCGCTGGCCTTCCTGGCGCGCTACGTCGGCGTGTACGGGCTGGGCTGGGCGGCGGCGGCGCTGGCGGCCTTGCTGGCCGTGGCGCCGCGCATTGCCTGGCGGCGTCCGCGCGCACTGGCGGCGACCGCCCTGGTCGTGCTGCTGGGCGTCGCGCTGTGGGGCTGGCGCTGGCACGACCTTGACCTGCCTCAACCGCCGCTGGTCACCGAAGTGGCCCTGCTGCAAGGCAACATCCCGCAGGACGAAAAATTCATCCCCGGTTCTGGCGTGGAAGATGCGTTGCTCTGGTACGGCGAGCAGTTGAACGCCGCCAGCGCGCCGCTGGTGGTGGCGCCCGAAACCGCCCTGCCGGTTCTGCCGGGCCAACTGCCCGAAGGCTACTGGACGGCGCTGCTCGAGCGTTTCTCGCGCCCCGGCCAAGCGGCGCTGCTGGGCGTGCCGCTGGGCAACTTCGAGCAGGGCTACACCAACTCGGTGCTGGGGCTGGCGCCCGGACAGGCCGCGCCGTACCGCTACGACAAGCGCCACCTGGTGCCGTTCGGCGAATTCATCCCGCCGCTGTTCAAGTGGTTCGTGCGCATGATGGACATCCCGCTGGGCGACTTCGCGCGCGGCGACAGCGGCCAGCCTTCCTTCGAATGGCAGGGCCAGCGGCTGGCGCCCAACATCTGCTACGAGGATCTGTTCGGCGAGGAACTCGGCGCGCGCTTTGCCGACCCCGCGCGCGCGCCCACGGCCTTCGTCAACGTCAGCAACATCGCCTGGTTCGGCGACTCGGTGGCGATCGACCAGCACCTGCAAATCAGCCGCATGCGGGCGCTGGAGTTCGAGCGCCCCATGTTGCGCGCCACCAACACCGGCGCCACCGCCATCATCGACCATCGTGGCCAGGTCACCCACCTGCTGCCGCGCCTGACGCGCGCCGTGCTGCTGGGCCGCTTCGAGGGCCGCACCCAGCTCACCCCGTATGCGCGCTGGGTGGCGCGGGCCGGGCTGTGGCCGCTGGCGGCGGTGTGCGCGCTGCTGGCGGCGGCGCTGGCGCTGGGGGCGCGGCGGGAAAACAAAAACGCCCGGCCTCGCTGAAGAAAATCCAGGCCAAAGCCAGCAATCGTCCTCATGGCGCCGCGCGCCGCGCTCAGGCACAATCCGCGCCCATGTCCGAATCCTTTTCCTACGACCAACTGATCGCCTCCGGAGAGGGGCGCCTGTTCGGCCCCGGCGTGGGCCGCCTGCCGCTGCCGCCCATGCTGATGTTCGACCGCATCACGCGCATCGACAGCGACGGCGGCGCCCATGGCCTGGGCCGCATCGAAGCCGAACTGGACATCAGGCCCGACCTGTGGTTCTTCGACTGCCATTTCCAGGGCGACCCGGTCATGCCCGGCTGCCTGGGGCTGGACGCGATGTGGCAACTGATCGGCTTTTACCTGACCTGGCTGCGCCTGCCCGGGCGCGGGCGCGCGCTGGGCGCGGGCGAAGTCAAGTTCACCGGCGAAATCAGCCCCGACGTGAAGCTGGTGCGCTACGAAATCGACATCAAGCGCGTCGTCAAGCGCAAACTGAACATGGCCATCGGCGACGCCCGCCTGCTGGCCGATGGCAAGGAAATCTACACCGCCGCCGACCTGCGCGTGGGCTTGTTCCTGCGCGAGTGACGCGCGCTCTGCCGCCTCGATTCCCCTCCTTGGAGGGGTGGCGCGCAGCGCCCGGGTGGTCACGGCGCCACCTGAAAAACCGGGTGTGATAAGGCGGCCGCGTCACCACCCCGCCCTTCGGGCACCCCTCTCAGGAGGGGCATAAAACCATCTTCCCCCTTTGGGGAAAGATCAAAATGCGGGCCCGCAGCGTCAAAATGGCGATCCGAGCCGAATGACTCACAAAGGAGCCCCCCGCATGATCGCCGCCGACACCCCCATCGTCCTGAACGAAACCGAGCGCCGCTTCAACCTCGCCATGGAAGGCCACGTCGCCTACGTCGAGTTCCAACGCTTGCCCGACGCCGCCATCGCCTACACGCACACCATCGTGCCCCAGCCGCTGGAAGGGCGCGGCCTGGGTAGCAGGCTGGTCAAGCACGTGCTCGACTACGCGGCGGCCCACCAGCTCAAGGTTCGGCCCGACTGCTCCTTCGTCAAGACCTATATCGACCGGCATCCCGAATACCAGGGCCTGTCGCTGGCGCATGGGGCATGAGCCTGGGCCCCTGCGCCCCATTGCGACGCCCGGTGTGCCAGAACTGAATGCCGCACACCCTCCTTGGCAGCCCCTGAATTTCAAGTCCATGAAGGTACTGGGCATCAACGCGGCCTTCGATTCGAGCGCCGCGCTCTTCATGGCGGGCCAGATCCGCTTCGCGGTCACGGAAGAGCGCATTTCGAGAATCAAGCACCACCCTTACCGGTTCTCGTCCTGTGTCCCCCACCTGCTGGAGCTGGCCTCGCTGCGCCACCAAGACCTGGACGCGGTCGTGATTTGCCGCCATGGCTTGCAAGAAGCCTTGGACGACGCCAGCAACCAGGCCCTGCTGGATGCGCTGCGCGCGTCGGCCAAGTCGGTCGAGATCGTCGACAGCCATCATTACCTGCACGCGTGCAGCTCGTTCTTCGCCTCGGGCTATCCGTCGAGCGCGGTGCTGGTCATGGACGGCCTGGGTACGGACGCCCGCCGCGTCAGGCCCCTGTACGCGGCGGCGGAAGAAAACCCGGAGATTTTTGCCGCCGGCTGGCCCGGCGGCATCCACGAGTCCACCAGCATCTGGCTGGGCCACGGGCGATCTCTCACGCCCGTGCGCGTGAGGTATGCGACCCAGCAGGCCCCGGGGGACATCAGCATCGGGCATCTCTACGGCCACGCGGCGCGGCATATTTTTGTCAGCCGCTACGACGCCGGCAAGGTCATGGCCCTCGCGGCCTACGGCAAAGCCCTTCCGATTCCGTTGGTCAGCGTCGATCGGGGCCGGCTGCGCGTCACCGACGAAGCCATGGAAATTCTGGCGCGGCCCAAGGGAACGACCGGATATGCCCCCGAAGACCTGGCGGCCAGCGTCCAGCAGGCCGTGGAATGTGCGGTCGGCTTCCGGGCCAAGCAGGCGCAGGAGCTGACCGGCAGAACCGAACTGTGCCTGGCCGGCGGCGTGTTCCTGAACTGCATCGCCAACGCCCGCATCGATGAATCCGGGCCGGCCCCGGCCATTTTTTGCCCCAGCGCGCCGTCCGACGACGGCATCGCCATCGGCGCGGCATTTCACGGCGCCTACGTGTCGGGCCACGCCCCCATCGAGCCCGCCGAGTACACGCCCTACCTCGGAACACCCACCCGTCTCGACCATCTGCCGGAGATAGCCGCCAGCCTGCGCCTGACCGTGAGCACGGTGGACGACCTCGCCGCCACCGCCGCCGACCTGCTCTGGGACGAAGGCGTCTTGCTGTGGCATCAGGGCGCCAGCGAATTCGGCCCGCGCGCGCTGGGCAACCGCTCGATCCTAGCCAACCCGCTCGCCGCCGGGATGCGGGACCGTATCAACCACCACATCAAGTTCCGGGAACCCTTCCGCCCGGTCGCGCCCATCTTGCTGGCCTCCGCGCTCGAGCGGTATTTCTTCGGCTGGCCCTCCCGGCTGACCGCGCTGATGCTGGAAAGCCGCCAGGTCCGCCCGGAGTACGCCGCGCTGCTTGGCGAGGCGCTGCACGTCGATGGCTCCGCGCGCGTGCAGACCGTGGCCGACGACGCGCCGCTGCCGGTGGCCGCCGTGCTGAAGGCCTTCGGCGCGCGCTCGGGCCACCCCGTGCTCATCAACACCAGCCTGAACGGCAAGGACGAACCGATCTGCGAGACGCCCGCCGACACGCTCCGGTTTTTCGCCCAATCGCCGGTCAGGCACGCGGTGATTGGCAACCGCCTGATCGGCAAGCAGACATAGCAAGCTCCCGCTATAGTTCCTCACTATGCCCCTGGCCGCCTTTCACCGCTCGCGCCGCATCGGCTTCGGCTGGCTGCTGGGGTGGCTGCTGTTGCTGCCGCTGGCGCAGTCGATGGCGGCTTGGCACGAGGTATCGCACCTCGGCGGCGCGGCTGAATCGGGCACGCTGACGGCGCCGGCGCCGCACGATGACGCCCCGTTGCCGCACCACCCGGCGTGCGCCCTGTGCCTGGCGGCGGCGGCCATCGGCGCCGGCGGCCTGCCAACGGTGGCACTGGCGTTGCCGTTCATCACGCCCGACGCGCAACGGGTGCGCGTCCCGGTGGCGCAAGCCCCCGCGTGGGTAACGCCCCCGGTGGCGGCCTACCGCAGCCGCGCGCCACCGCCCGCCGCTGCCTGAGCGGTTTTTTTCTCCCCCCTCCTTTTTTTGCGTCATCGCGTCGCGGCCAGCGTGGCTGGGCGGCGCGCGCGCCTTGTTTGTTTTCATCGCTGCCGCGGTGCCCCCAACCATGCACAACAGCACTTCCCCGTCCGCCTGGACGCTGACTTTGCCCCCCCTCGCGCTTTGTCTCGCGCTGGCGCTACCCGCGCCGGCGCGGGCCCAGGCCGCCGACGCCGCCGAAATCCAGCGCCTGCGCCAGGACATCGACGCCCTGCGTACCAGCTACGAGGCGCGCTTGCAGGCGCTGGAGCAGCGCTTGCAGGCCACCGAGTCCGCGCTCCAGGCCGCACCCGCCGCTGTCCCGCCTCCCGCCGCCGCGCCGACGGACATGTCGGCTGCGCCGCCGCCCCCGGTGGCAGCCAGCGGGGGCGGCGGCCCCAACGCCTTCAACCCCGCCGTGTCGCTGATCCTCTCCGGCCTGTACGCGCGCACCTCGCAAGACCCGTCGCGCTACGCCATCACCGGCTTTGCGCTGCCGCCGGGCGCGGCGATCGGGCCGGGCACGCGCGGCTTCTCGCTGGCCGAGACGGAACTGGGGTTTGCCGCCAGCATCGACCCCTGGTTCCAGGGCTGGGCCAACATCGCGCTGGAGCCAGACAACTCGGTCTCGATCGAGGAAGCCTTCGTGCAGACCACCGGCCTGGGCCACGGGCTGACGCTCAAGGCCGGGCGCTTTTATTCCAGCGTCGGCTACCTGAACGCGCAGCACTCGCACACCTGGGATTTCGTCGATGCGCCGCTGGCCTATCAGGCGATGCTGGGCACGCAGTACAACGACGACGGCGTGCAGCTCAAATGGCTGGCGCCGACCGACACCTTCGTCGAAGTCGGCCTGGAACTGGGCCGTGGCCTGAGCTTTCCCGGCGGCAGCGACAGTCGCAACGGCGCCGGCATGGCGGCCTTGAGCGTGCACACTGGCGGCGACATTGGCGACAGCCACTCGTGGCGCGCCGGCCTGTCGGTGCTGAACGCCCGGGCGTCCGGCCAGAGCCTGCAAGGGCTGGACGCGGCGGGCAACGGCGTGAGCAGCACCTTCAGTGGCCGCACCCGCGTCCTGGTGGCCGACGCGGTGTGGAAATGGGCGCCCCACGGCAACGCCACGCGCACCAATTTCAAGCTGCAAGGCGAGTACCTGCGCAGCCGCCCCGACGGCAACCTGACGGATGCCAGCGGCGCCAGCAGCAGCTACCGCCCGGCGCAATCGGGCTGGTACCTGCAAGGCGTTTACCAGTTCATACCGGCCTGGCGCGTCGGCCTGCGCACCGAGCGGCTCAACGCCGGCTCGTCCAGCACCGGCCTGTACGCCCTCGATGGCAGCCGCCCGCGCAGGAACAGCGTGATGCTGGACTACAGCCCCAGCGAGTTCTCGCGCGTGCGCCTGCAACTGTCGCGTGATCAGGCGCGCGCGGGCAAGCCCGACAACCAGATCTTCGTGCAGTACCAGATGAGCCTGGGCGCGCATGGAGCGCACAGCTATTGAAATGATGGCCTGCCCCCTCTCCCCACCCCCTCTCCCACCAGGGGAGAGGGGGATGCGTCCCAGCAGACCACTTCAGATTTTTGAATGCCAACCGTATCCAAGGAGCCCGTCATGCCTCTACGCCAAGTCATCTCCCGCCACCTGCTCGCCCTGCTGGGCGCGGCGCTGTTGGGCGCCATCGGCCTGCCCGCCCACGCAGCGCTGCGCGTGCTGGCCTGCGAGCCGGAATGGGGCGCGCTGACGCAGGAGCTGGGCGGTCCGCTGGTGGAAGTCTCGGTGGCCACCACCGCCTTGCAGGACCCGCACCAGATCCAGGCCAAGCCGAGCCTGATCGCGCGCGCCCGCAATGCCGATCTGGTGGTCTGCACCGGCGCCGAGCTGGAGATCGGCTGGCTGCCGGTGCTGCTGGCGCAGTCGGGCAACGCCAAAGTGCAGGCCGGCCAGGGCGGCAACTTCGCCGCCGCGGACTACGTGCGCAAGCTCGAAGTGCCGACCCAGCTCGACCGCGCCCAGGGCGACGTGCACGCCGCCGGCAACCCGCACATCCAGACCGACCCGCGCAACATCGCCTTGGTGGCCGGCGCGCTGGCGGCGCGGCTGGCGCAGATCGACCCCGCCCACGCCGCCGACTACGCCGCGCGCCAAGCCGACTTCAGCCGCCGCTGGCAGCAGGCGCTGGCGCGCTGGAACACGCAGGCCGCGCCGCTGCGGGGGCTGGCCGTGGTGTCGCAGCACAAGGCCTTCGTCTACCTCTACGACTGGCTGGGCCTGAAGGAAGTGGCAGTGCTGGAACCCAAGCCCGGTGTGGAGCCGACCGTCTCGCATTTGCAGGAAGTGCAGACGACGCTGAAAACCACCCCGGCGCGCATGGTGCTGTACGCCGCTTACCAGGACGCGCGGCCCTCCGAATGGCTGAGCCAGAACGCCCACATTCCGGCGGTGAAAATGCCCTTCACGGTGGGCGGCACGGAGGCGGCCAAGGACCTGTTCGGCTTCTTTGACGACACCCTCGCGCGCCTGCTGGCCGCCGCCGGGGGCCAGCCATGAACTGGAGCGCGCTGGACTGGAGCATCCTCGGCCCGGCGCTGCTCGCCGGCCTGCTGGTGCTGACCACGCACGTGCCGCTGGGCGCGCAGGTGCTGCAACGCGGCATCGTGTTCATCGACCTGGCCATCGCGCAGATGGCCGGCCTGGGCGTGATTGCCGCCGACACGCTGGGCCTGCCCGAAGGCGGCCTCGCGGTGCAGGCGGCGGCGCTGGGCGCGGCGCTGCTGGGCGCGGCGCTGCTGACCTGGAGCGAGCGCCGCGCCGGCGAGCAGCAGGAGGCGCTGATCGGCGTGATGTTCATCCTCGCCGCCTGCGCCGGCATCCTGGCGCTGGCCGACAACCCGCACGGCGGCGAGCACCTCAAAGACCTGCTGGTCGGCCAGATCCTGTGGGTCAACACCACGCAGCTCGGCTGGCTGGCTGGCCTGTCGGCGCTGCTGCTGCTGGCCATGGCCAGCGGCGCCATGCGGCGCGCCGGGCGCTTCGGCTTTTACGCCGTGTTCGCGCTGGCGGTGACGGCCTCGGTGCAACTGGTGGGGGTCTACCTGGTGTTTTCCAGCCTCATCATTCCGGCGCTGGCGACGCGGCGTTGGAGCGGCGCGCGCCGGCACGCCGTCGCCTACGGCATCGGCGCGGCGGGCTATGCGCTGG
>Ga0123354_10017431_pt1 | contig 11253 bp, 8 predicted proteins | sample TergutLab28metaG_2_FD_97872 | JGI IMG/M metagenome (GOLD analysis project Ga0123354, IMG submission 97872) | Labiotermes labralis P4 segment gut microbial communities from Petit-Saut dam, French Guiana - Lab288 P4 | ecosystem: Host-associated > Arthropoda: Insects > Digestive system > Gut ... | reverse complement strand
GCTGACCACGTGACACCCCTCTATCCGCAAAAGTTGGCACTAACTTCGCCGACCGGCGGCGGCCGCTCTGTCGGTATAGTTCGCGTGCGGACTAAGGCCACGGAGTTTGTTTGTTTGTTTGTAAGGTATATACGACATTAACTAATGATCTGTGAAGGATTAAGTAACAATTAGGAGTCAGTCAAATGATTGTATTGCAGGGGCACACTAGTTCGGTCAGCTGTTCCGACACCACATTATTGGTCCTTAAGCGTAAGCTATCGATACAAACTCATTAACATGTCGGTGTCTATATGGCCAATAGCGTCTGTCACCTCTCACCGTTGGCCCAACGCATGCGTGTATGCGGGCCCTAAGTGGCTAAGGTTTATACGATAAGCGAGCCGTCAGGAAGTGAGAAACGATGTTCGTTAGATACACTGTTGCCTCTGTATGTAAGTAAGCGTACGTCAGCCTGTTTTCTAGGTGACGTGTAATTCGTACAGATGGCAAGCTATGAACAGTCAGCTTGTCCTGTAACTAGATGGGTAGACTGCCCGCTGGTGGCCCCAGCTAGTGCTGCTTAGTGTCGGGACGGTTACTTCGCACCAAAAGGTCGATATCCACCGCACGGTCAGCCAGTCAATATGCTATCAATCAGTCACCTTATCGGGTTTCTCTCATTTGGCCAGACATATTCAGTAACACAACCAGGTCTTTTGACAGCGACCTTCAGAGTGGAGCGGAAATACACTGCATAAACAATTGAGAAGAGATAAAGGCTGAATGAAACAGTAATGGTACGTAGCGTGCTGTGGGACCATATTGTCTATTAAAAATTTACATGAACCAAGAATAATGGGTTGAGGTGGAGGAGGGGGGGTGCTGTAAGTTCCTGTGTTCCTGTGATGATAACGCAGTTTCGGACATCACCCGTCCTGCAGCAGTTGCGGCTGTTGGAATGAGCAGACTTCAGTGCTGTTTCGGATCGTTACAGTAGTGCCACATTCAGAATCGTGCTACTCTCGGGATCACGGATTGTAGTTACGGCGTTTATTTCCGTGTTGAAAGAAACAGATATTAGCAGTGCACCGAGTGCTCAAGCATTGCCTTGATTTATTGCAGGTGGGTGCACAAATATCACCATTCCTATAACCGGCGTCACTTCCTAATCCTTTGTTCTTTTCCCTCTCCTTCTAGCGTAAAGGTAAAGGTAAAGTTCACCCTAGAACAGGACACGAAGGCCCAGAGGGGGAGTAGAGGTATAACTACTCTTTCTTTAACCTCGGCGTTAGAAGGGGTGAGTAGTCAACGCCACGCTCCGGCCGCTTTACCCCCGGGAAAGACCCGGTACCCATTGTATAGGAGGTTGGGTGGGCCTCAGAGCCGGTCTGGACGGGTGCGGAAAATCTCGCCTCCACCGGGATTCGATCCCCGGACCGTCCAGCCCGTAGCGAGTCGCTATACCAACTGAGCTACCCCGGCTCCACCTCCTGTAGCGTAGTTTCTGTTTTGTTCGGCTAACGAGTGAAAGCCTCCAAGAAATTGAAATTATTCTTGGATGTTTCGTTCTGTAAACATTTCCCGACGTTTCGTCTTTTTGTTAAATCCTTGACACATTTTCGGTACCTTGCTGAAATGTCTTGTGCTGCTGAGTCTTCCCTTTGGTCTCTTTCTGTTAAATACCCTTCTCTAGTAAACAAATTTCGGTTTGAGACAGCATTCAGTGTTTTACTGTCAGCTAGCATAGACCCGCTCCATCAGCAGCACTTCATTTCTCCCAATCAAGCCACGTCATAGCTGCCCCGACCGCAGCTACTAATTACACGGTCGACCTCCACAATTACGAACTAAATGGTTCCTGGACGCCGGTTGTAAAGCGAGCAGGCGTAGGCCCAACCCTTATTGCCCATAAGCGCAGTGATACAAATTTGGGTTTTGTTCCTGTAGATACGAGAGTTGGCATGAAGGTAGGACGCCGACGACATTGGCTAGACGAGAGAAGTAGAGGGAACGATGTGAAGTAGCGATTTGTTGCTTTTCACAGTAAGATTTGGTGTGGTCGAATCAAGGACGATAATATGGGCAAGACATTTGGCAAGCCTGGGCATGTCGTACACAGATTTACGTTGATTCAATTTATTGATAAAAAAATGCCCTTAAAGAAATGCGGTAAAGTACAAATCATAACACACAATTCATGATAAATTCTTTCCCTGAAGATGGCACTCCGGTGTCGAAACATGTAGTGATGCTACTTATCGTGAACTGTGTTTTGTGATTTGTATTGTATTGTATTGTGTTAAGTGCATCTGTTGGTCAATGTATTGACTATACGAAAATGCACTGTGTGAGTAACGAAAAGAGATTTAAGTCGAAGACATGAAGAGAATATTCAGCTTTTAAGTTCTGGCTTTAGTTAAGAGGTTAGCGAATGTCAAAGTGAGCCTCAGACAACTCTGCCGCTAAAATGTGGTTGAGTTAAGCCAATAGCAAACTGAAAATTCATTGCTGTGTTCACTTACCAGCATTTTGAGACGTGTTTCTATTCCATTTAGACACTGACATTCTTAGGCGCGTTCGCGTGCCAAAAGCGACCCTTAGATTCTTAATGTCCGTCTGTCCGTCCCTGCGCATATGTCGGAGCCACTTCAACAGCACGGAGTTTCGGGAAATTTCATACTTTGGAATTGCTGTTAAAATTGGTAAGCGCATTGCGATTTTTTTCTTTAAATTGGACCAAAGAAATGCATTTGACGTGAAACCCAACGCGCGGTTGTGGTGTCGTCATGGTCTTTATAATTGAGACAGACTGTGTTCTCTGTGAGGCACGAACTGAGACCAAAACAAGATTGCTATAACTGAGACAGCATACGTTATCTGTGGCGTGCCTGCTGAGGCTGAAGAAACAGTTGAGCATTAAGCGTGATCGATATTCAAAAAGTCAAGTATCAGTATTTAGACAATATCGATAGTAATTTTCCTCGCTTACAATAAATGTGATCTTGTGTGTGTGCCAAAATCCTCTGCGTCTCACTGTAGAGCAGCAATTTTTTAACGTGGGGTCCACGGAACCTTAGGGGATCCGTGGACTCCACGGATGCGAGAAAAAAAAATAAACTTTATTTTTACTAACCTCTAACTGAAATACAGCTTTTTAGTTCAACAATTTGTGTAAGCAACGCTGTAATTTTTGTGTTGTAGACGCCAACAAGTATTGTTAACTTCAATAAATCTCACTATCTGAAATAATTTATCTCGACAAAGTGGAAGCAGAATACATTCGCTTTCGCACTGAAATATCTTTTTAAAAAAAAAATCCGTTTCAACTGGCCTATCTTTTAAATTGATTTGTTTGTCGTGTTATTGATTTAATAGATTAACAAAGAAGCGCATATATTACAATATTACATATTTGTTTTTTTTAAAATAATTTTAAAACTATTCGAGAATAATTGCTTTCCTTTGTAATACACTCTATAAAGTAGGTTCTAATACATAGGTGTCGATTTTATACCTGTATTTTGTGTTATGCGTTTGAGTACATTTTTTTGAGAAGGGGTTCGTGGGTTTCACCAGATTCTTAAAGGGTTCCATGGCAAAAAAAGGGCTAGGAAACCTTGCTGTGTTCTATTTACGAATTCAAGATGTTGAGGAAAATTACAACAGTGATACGTTTTGAGGACGTATCGTAATTTGTGTTGTTAGAACGAAACAGATACAAGCTGAACAGGTAGTATGTGCTTGTGGCGGGAACTTTCACTGGATGCAGGTGGAAGTTTCGCGATAGGAGACGAGAAATGTGTGTCAGGTTTCGGCAGCCATCTGCCGTGCCAGAGAATGGCCGAGCACAGTGATCGGACGTACTGTCCATTGTACTGACATCGAACTGACAGACGGCTGAATATTGACAGTTGTCACTTTCACTTTAGTAGCGTTGGCTTGATGTGAGACGGGTTACAGCATAAAGCGTAACGCAACAAAGTAATTAGCGCTTTAACGACTTAAGTTATTAAATTATATGTTGCTTCCTTGCAGAGAACGGACACTAACGATTATGAAGATCAACCAGTTAATGTTGTTTGGGTAAAGAATCTACATTTATTCTCAGAAACCCTACTTAACACATAAGTACGGTGGGTGGGTAGAAGCTGTGTTTTGTGCTTAAAAAGTGGTAGTCACAGTTGCCAGTGTGCTTCAAGTGGGGAAATAGGATGTGAGAATTGGGACTGGATTAAACCGGCTCAGGATTAGGTCAATTGGCGGGCTGTTGTGTGGACGGTAATGAAACTTGGGGTACAAATGAAGACGTGGAATTTCGTGTCCAGATGAACGACTGTCAACTGCTGGAGGAGTTCTTCAGGTCAGAGGCCATTCGGAGTGCAGTGGAGCTGCGCGTGAATTTTGCACAGACTATACCCTTAGGACACGCTTAAGGGAGACGAGGGGTGCTGTAGGCGTGGGGGTGGGGTTGTGGGTGTGGCGCTGATTTCTGTGGTGGATAACTACCGATGTTTCGGAGTGATCTGCTGCATTCATCTTCGGCAGTATGCTCTTCAGGGGCACCACACGACAAACCCCCCCTCCCCCCAGAAAACACAGTCCAACGACGATGTGAATGATATGTGTTGAGGGAGGAACATAAGCTGAGCGTGTACAGGAATAGGGTGCTGAAGAAGATATTGGGCCGAAGAGGGACGAGGTAACAGGGGACTGGAGAAAACTACATAATGAGGAACTTAGTGATCTGTACTCCTCACCGAATATTGTTCGGGCGATCAAATTGAGAAGAATGAGGTGGGCGGAGCATGTAGCGCGTATGAGGGAGAGGAGGGGCGTATACAGGGTTTTTGGTGGGGAAACCTGAGGGAAAGAGACAACTTGGAAGACCCAGGCGTAGATGGGAGGGTGATATTATGATGGAGCTTCAATGAGTGGGATGGGGCATGAACTGGATTGATCTGGTTCGGGATAGGGACAGGTGGTGGGCTGTTGTGAATGCGGTAATGAATCTTCGGGTTCCATAAAGTACGTGGAGTTTTCTGACTAGCTGCGAGCCTGTTAGCATGTCAAGAACGACTCTGCTCCACGGAGTTCTTTCGTTAGTAAGTTAGTTAGGTTTGAATAACTGTGGTGCAATGGTGGAACAGTCCTGACGCGGGAATACGGAAGTGCTGGGAGAAAATTGTGCCCCAGTGCCACTGTGTCCACAAATCCCACATGGACTGGCGTGGGGTCGAACCCGGGCCTCTTTCTGAGCCATCACGCGGCCCTTTTAAAGCGCCTTTAGTTACATTACGTGTGTCTGTCGTCATGGAGGTTACTGCGAATGACGCATGGCCCGATAATATGTGGGTAAACCAGCGGTGCGGATATCACGACGTGTTGTGCAGCATGTCTTATTTTTATCGCCGTTCTGGCTATTCGTACGGTTGATTAACCGCTGCTATTGCTGCGGAGTTTCAAGATGAAATCATTCGTTAACATCGTGACAACCAGTGGTGAAGCAAGACCACAGCAAATATTAGACGTCTGGGTTTTTACTGAGAGTCGTTGGTTAATTAGGCACCAATGCTCTTCGTGCACCACTTGACCAGCAAGATGAAGGCACTACGGTGCTTCGATACGTCGTGAACCACTTACCCAGCGACTTAACTTACTTACTCACTCACTCCATGGAGCAGAGTCCTTCTTGAGAAGCTAACCGGTTTTCAGCTAGTTAAGAAATTCCCATAGTTTTATGGAATCCGAAGGTGCATTACTGCATTCACAAGTGCCCGACACCCGTCCCTATCCTGAGCCAGCTCGATCCAGTCAATACCCCCACATCCTGCTACCTGAAGATCCATCTTAGTAGTATCCTCCCATTTACGCCTGGGTCTCCCAAGTGGCCTTTTCCCCTCAGGTTTCCCCACCAAAACTCTGTATACGCCTCTCCTATCGCCCATACTCGCTACATTCCCATCCCATCTCATTCTTCTCGATTTTATCACCCGAACAATATTGGGTGAGCGGTACAGATCATGAAGCTCCTCATTATGTAGTTTCCTCCACTCCCTCGTTACCTCGTCCATCCTAGGCCCAACAACACGGCATAAAAACCCAGAAGACCTGAATTTGTATCACCACCGCTGTGAGAACCTAAAATCCAGCAAGGTGGACGGTGTCTTTGATGGAGGAGGAGAAGCCGTTATGTCACGCGGTTTTAGGATACATAGTTCGAAGTATTTCGACGTGTCCTTCGACACTACGCCCAAGACTACGATATTTTGATGTGTGAGGCCTTGTGGCTTGATAGGTGGGAATCTGCTCTCTCACCGTCGGGATCATGTGGTAACTCTTAGCGACACGGCGTCTTACAAACTCCGGTGTTGGTATTGCCCAAGAAACACGCGCTATTTGCGGAGTCAATAATAAATACACCGGTGATAATTGTGCTGTTGGTTTATATGCCAATTAGGGCCTGCCACACCAAGGCCGAGTGTTCACATGCTGGGTAGTACATTGCCAGCAGCTACCGCCGAACAGACCCGACCACTTTCATTTCATACTCGTCTTCGTCTCGGTATACAGGGTCAGAAGCTGTGCTGTCCGGGTTTGTTCGGATCGCGCTGCTGTGCTTGCGGTTGGTGCATCTTCAGACTTGTTGTTCGTGTGTGTGGCGAGTGATTGTGGGCTGATGCAGTGAACTGAATTGTCGTCTTTGGGAGTTACTATTTGTGCGACAAGAGATGGCCACAGCCACGGAGAGACAACGTGCCATGTTCAGCTGGAGTGCCAGCATAACGTAAGTACAACGCCTTTTTACTGAACTCTATAAAGCCCCAGTGGTTACTCTTATGTACTATCAGGTTTAACATGAAGAAATTCCACGTTCTGCTCACACAGTGAATTCATGTATTTTGTGTGGATCTGAGAACAAACAGCGATTAACTGACTGGTATTTATAACCGATACGGGGTGTGTTTACTGCGCGGTAGGGACTGAATGTTTATATGTTATGTGTGGATCTCAGAACAAACAGCGATTATTTCCCTATACAGCATTAACAGACTGGTTTGTATAACAGAGACGGAGAGTGTTTACTGCGCGGTACGGACTGGATATTTATATATAATTCAGGTTACGTGTTTTGTGTGGATCTGAGAACAAGCAGCCATTATTTCCCTATACAGCATTAACTGACTGGTTTGTATAACAGAGACGGAGAGTGTCTACTGCGCGGTACGGACTGGGTCTTTATATATAATTCAGGTTATGTGTTTTGTGTGGATCTGAGAACAAACAGCGATTATTTCCCTATACAGCACTGATTGGTTTGTATAACCGAGACGGAGTGTGTTTACTGCGCGGTACGGACTGGGTCGTTGTATGTTTAAATTAATCATAGCCTTGCCCGTTGCGGTTTGTAAAACTTCTCTGTCATCGACTTAAAAAGGGGCAGAGGCTACGCTGAAGCTGTCGTCTGCATACGTCAGAGTTCTGTGCGCTTTCTCACGCCACGCCAGAGAAAGTGTTCATTTATGTCAGTTGCCTGAACTTTGAACCTATTTCTTTCACGTGTTATTGACGCACAGTATTCTTCTGACGCCCCGTCAGCGTCACGTTGTTGCATTGTGAAGATGTCTTCTCATCCCCGCAAAGTTCCTGCAGGAACAGCCTACAACTGCAGGTCACGAATGCAGAATTCCATTTGAGTTTCTAAAGCACATTGACAGTTGTATGAACTGCCCGGCCTGGAAGGGCAGCAACTTTACGTTTACCCCACGGAGCGTGCGTCTGTTTCATGTCTCACAACATACAGGAATTATTTCCGTAAAAGTCATCGACTCGTATTTATAAAGAAGATGGAACATGTTCTCTGTGAGGTGTGATCTGAATTTATATACATTATTTATACGTACTTCGGACAATGTCATGGCCTTCACCGCGGAGACCCGGATATTTCTGGCCTTTTTATTACTTAATTAGAATCGAATTATGTGTTGTGAAGAAATGGGGGACGAACCTTTAATCTGGAAGGACAGAGGACAGCCATAATGAAGCTGTTAGGACCTTCGATGTAGCAATCGGTGCTCTACCCACGGACCTTAAGAACAAACGTCAGGGCATGTTTCCGTTTACAACTCGATTCTCACCGTGACTCTGCGTTTTGATTAATTTTTTCTCCTACGAAAGTTGAACGGTCGGTCCACTGCACCAGTCCTCCAGATCACGGCTGCACCACACAGGAACTTTTAACACACAATTGGCAGTAACTTTTAGCAGTGACATCAACCAGCAAGTGAAACTGTTTGCTGTCTAAAGATCAGTGTAGTCAGAGTTTCGTAACACAAAATGCACAAACGTGTTCTCATGGACACACATGTTGGAGCATAAGTATGCGACCTAGATAAGCCCACACCGATACTTAGCGTTTTGTAAGAATTCTTGCTGGACAAAATCGGAACTGAAATGTAGGTGGCGAATCCTTTCAAAATGTGGCGGAGTTTGAACAGGACTGCAAATAGCGTACCCTGTGACACGGTACACAGGATCGGCACAGACTTTCTTTATTTAAAAAATTCACAGTTTGACGTTACGCGCGTACATGGAATTCCTTTTGCGACCGTAATAGAAGGACGGCCTTCCTGGCGTCGATTTTCACGAAATTCACAGATGCTGAACGAGCACTGTATGTGCCGAATTTCACCAAATCTAGAAAATGAATGCGTAAAGTATGGACGGAAATCCGTTGATGGCCGTCAGTAAAGTGTGGCTGTCACTGGACCGACTGTCACACAACTGATGCGCGCTTTACAGATTTTCATGAAGATCTCGTGTAGCACATTTCATGAAAATCCAGCGAACGGTTTAGCTGCTGGAATTAGATCAAGACCGGATGGACGTGTTTTGTTACTTAGTAAAGAACGCCAACTGACTGCGCGTTTAGTGACTGCTACGGTATCACGGAGCCGTTGCCAGTGGTCCGGCGGTCTGCGGCCGCTCGCCTGCTGAGATTATGGGTTCGAGTCCCACCGGGGGCATGGATGTCTGTCTGTTGTGAGTGTTGTGTGTTTACAGGTAGAGGTCTCTGCGACGAGCTGATCGCTCGTCCAGAGGAGTCCTACCGACTGTGGTGCGTCGTTGTTTGTGATCTAGAAAGCTCATGAATGAGGAGGCCATGACCCACTGGGGGCTCTTACGCCAGAAAAAGAAGGTATGGAAGAAGGACTATCCTTCAGGAGTTGAGACAAGCCAAGCAGTTGCGACGTGCAGCTAAACAACGAGGTGTTTTGTTACTGACCGCCGAGTGTCCGTTTCCTGGTACCGCTCCAAACAAGTGGCATTGTCTTGGAATAGGGAGAGGTTTGCTTCAGTGAGAGGAATTGTAAGTGTGAATTATGAAAACAAATTCCTGCTGCTCTTTTCTGCGACCTTCGGTTTTATGTACGACGCAAAACAAAAAACAAAGCCAAGCCAAGCCCAGCAAAGAAGCACCGTGTGGCAGTTTGTGAGCACTGAAAGGTTCGGTGACGTAAGATGTGAGGTTGTGCTGAGAGTGTTGCTCGGTCGTCTGGGGCGTGACGCTGGGTTGGTTAACCTTTGCAAGTTATGACATTAGTTACTTTGAAACTTGGCGAAACAGCAACTTAGCTACAAGACCTGAACAGTAACTTAGCTACAAGACCTGAACAGTAACTTAGCTGCAAGACCTGAACAGTAACTTAACTGCAAGACCTGAACAGTAACTTAGCTGCAAGACCTGAACAGTAACTTAACTGCAAGACCTGAACAGTAACTTAGCTACACGACCTGAAGAGTAACTTAGCTGCAAGACCTTAACAGTAACTTAGCTGCAAGACCTGAATAGTAACTTAACTGCAAGACCTGAACAGTAACTTAGCTACACGACCTGAAGAGTAACTTAGCTGCAAGACCTTAACAGTAACTTAGCTGCAAGACCTTAACAGTAACTTAGCTGCAAGACCTGAACAGTAACTTAGCTACAAGACCTGAACCGTCAACTTGTAACGAGACGACAGCTAACCAACTAGTGACGCTGCTGTGTGCACCCAACAGAATCTTACAGGATCTTTATTGTGGCTGACCGATGTTGTGTGTTACTTCCAGTTGCCTGTGCGCCGTGCATGTGGGTGGTCAGTTAATTGGGCTGCATCAGCACTGTCAGCGTGCTGACAGTAGTGGCAGTCGATAGTTCTCTGAATAATGACCCTGTTTTTAACATTTCGAAGTGGATGGAGAAATAAGGAAACTGGTAGAAGGATAGATGGAGGTCGAGATTATGGTAGAAGTGAAAAAAAAGTTTATTTGGGGGGTGGGGGGACGTAACACCTTTAGACATTTCTAAGGCCTCGCTGTATCTCTGTTGTAACGGGAATAATAAGCACGTGGGAGGTCAGAATAGTGATGTTTAGTGGCTTGCCCTGAGGTCCGTGCGATTGTGTTCTTGTCTGGTTAATGGATAAACGCGTAATTTGGAGTGACAATTTGGTAGTTTTTAGAAGCAAAGGGATTAAGTTTCATTAATTCAAACCGGGAAGGCCGCAGGAGAACCATGCAGTAGCGACTAGGGCCGGTGTGCCTGTGCGAACACAGAGGTAAACCAAGAGAAGCTGTGTCGAAATGGCAGTTCGCAGGACCTTCCGGATATTGACTTTTGTCAGTAGCGCGACAAACAAAACTTGGAAAGCCTTTAGGGTTTCCCCAGTACGTGTCATTTTTCCGTAATGACAGTGCAGATTTGTTGTTAGGTTTCCGTGTTAAAAGTTGCTCCGGACATCCTGTTGTGACCGTTACAGGCATGGCAATGGGCAAACCATCAATCACAACACTTTATATATATATACATATATATATATTTTTAAATTTCATAATGCAACGTGTTTCGGCAGCAGGTATCAGTGTAATGATACTTAGAGACAATGACCTGCATATAAGCATGGGAGTCGTAGCCTGTTAAGAGCCGTCACTTATGTCTTGACCAATCATAACATTTCCCGAGATAACCAGTCGAAACATCTGGCTGACTTTACAAAAGCGTAGACTGATTGCATTAAGGTTGACCTTTTGACCCCTAATGTCAACTATAGTGGTCGTACCGCACCGCTAACCTCAAAAGTTGCATTTTTTAAAATATTTATTCAACAGATATAGGTACTGAATATTTTAAACATGGTATATACTCTCCGTTTTTTTCTCTTCAAAATGCAGTTTGTTTCATAATTCTAACATATTTGGTTCCTGTATTATTCACATTTTATATACAGGGTG
>Ga0123354_10017429_pt1 | contig 11254 bp, 7 predicted proteins | sample TergutLab28metaG_2_FD_97872 | JGI IMG/M metagenome (GOLD analysis project Ga0123354, IMG submission 97872) | Labiotermes labralis P4 segment gut microbial communities from Petit-Saut dam, French Guiana - Lab288 P4 | ecosystem: Host-associated > Arthropoda: Insects > Digestive system > Gut ... | reverse complement strand
TCTCTATCCTGGGCCAGCCCAATCCAGTCCATATACCCACATCCCACCTCCTGGAGATCCATCCTAATATTATCTACCCATCTACGCCTAGGTCTCCCCAGTGGTCTCTTTCCCTCCGGTTTCACCACCAAGACCCTATACACCCCCCTATCCTCACCCATATGCGCCACATGCCCAACCAATCTCATTCTTCTCGATTTTATCACCCGCACAATATTTGGTGAGGAGTACAAATCATTTAGCTCCTCGTTACGCACTCTCCCCCATTCCCCCGTTACCTCGTCCCTCGACTTGTTAATATAACCCAAATTAAATTTGAATTGGGTGTAACTGGGTCAGTATTTGTTATGGCTTGGGATTTTTCGTATTGGATTGTTGGATTGGTTTGTTTGTTTGTTTATTTGTTTGTGTTTAGTGTGGATTGATGTTTGGTTAGCTTGTGTTTCCTTCATTGGGTTTAATTTGATTTAGACTGGGATCAGGTCTTTGGATCTCATTCTTTTGGATTGTGTATGGTGTGCATTTCGGGTAGGTCGATTTGACTGGGTTCGTGAGACGTTTGCCTTGGGTTTTTGTGGTTTGGGTTTATGTTTGGTTATGTTTTGTTTGTTTTGATCGGATTTCCTTTTGGTAGAAGTTGCCTTCGGGGTTTTGGGTTTGAGTGTTGTTGGTTGGGTGTGGACTGCGTTGTGGCTGGGTTTGGTTGTGATTGCTTTCGGTTTACAATAGGTTTGTTTTTTGAGTTCTTTCATTGCATTGCGTTTGGGTTTGTTTGATTTGTCTTGTTTGGATTGGATTTTGGTTAGGCTGCGTTTCTTTTGATTGTGTTTAGTATAGTTCTGGTTTATGCTTCTCGATTTAGTTGTTCTGAATGTCTTTCCGGGTTGCTTTGTGTCTGGTTTTGGTTGTGATTCGGTTAGGTCTTTGGTAGGTTTGGTTTGTGCTTGACCAGCTCAGGCCTGGCTGGTTTAATTTAGTCCTATTAGGGCTCTTTTTCGATTCTCGGGTGTTCATTTAGCTCAGAAGGTAAGCTTGTTAATACGCTACAAAGACCTATGTGAATAATTCTGTAATAATACTTTTGAATGAATTCTCGTTTATGTTCGTAAGGCGATACGGTTACTGTATGTGTTGACTTTACATATTAGACACTTTTATTTACATACTCCATAAAAACGTAAGTCCCTGAACTCATCAGCCACAAAATACCCAAGTTACGTCTTGTCTGAAAATTATATTATTATTATTATTATTATCATCATCATCATCATCACCACCACCATCTTCTTCTTCTTTATGCAGGGTATTTATATTCATATTCCTGAGACAAACGATGTCCTAGGAAATACAGTGTTGCAGTTATTATATTGTTATGGTGCTTATATCATTATTTTCAGTGTTAAATCTATTTTACTTTTACATTAGTACTTTCCGGAGTGTGTGTGCAGTGCCCAATATGGCTGTTTTCTGTAGTTCCCTGACTTCATGGTTTCCCGGTATGTTGCTCACGTATTTTATGAATGACTTTGAAATAGTCCCAGTCGCCCCTATTATTACTGGTATCACCTTTGTTTTCACATTCCACATGAGCTGTATTTCTATTGTAAGGTCCTTATATTTTAGAATCTTCTCGGCTTCTTTTTTAATCACATTTCGGTCTCCTGAGATTGCAACGTCTATTAACATGCATGTTCCCTTTTCATTATCACGGATTATAATGTCTGGTTTGTTTGTTGGGGATAGTTCTGTTAGTTTGTATTTGTTGGTTCCACAATATGGTTACCTTGCCTCCTTGACTTATGTCTACTGATTTTGGCACATGTTCATACCAGTGTTTTTTGTCCAATTGTGCCCCTGTTTCCTTGCATATTATCATTGTCATTATTATTAATGACACTTTAAATCTGTTACATAGAAACTAATCTTGTCTCTGTCCATGACATTTTTAGTAATAAATCACTCTTATCGAACGGTGGGGCTTTAAGGGCTGGTGTGTAACAGGAATAGAAGTGCCCTGTCACAAATCCCCTGAATAAAGAGGAAAATTGACGGCCCACTTTGCCGGATATCTCTCTGTGTGAGCGCTGAGAATGTTGATGGGAAACGGATTTTGCGAAGTTGAGTATAGGAGCCACATAGTTGTAGGAAAAATTCTAGGAAGAATTCTCGACCTAAGTGGCATCAGCCAGTTACTGCAACGTAGGGAATATTACGGTCTGATGTGCGTCATCCCCTTGGTGTATTAATGCTTACAGTCGAACACAACTATATTTTCCTCTAGTATTACAGGAGGATGTTTCGGCCCTATATGTGGGCCATCTTCAGGTTGTGACTGGGCTATCGGGTCAGTTATACAGGAATGCGTGGAGCGTTCTTGAGGAGTTCTGGGGGAGGGGGCGGGTCGAGTCGACCCACCCCCTCCCCTCCTGTAATACTAGAGGAAAATATAGTTGTGTTTGACTGTAAGTATTAATACACCAAGCTCCTTACTAATACTACGGTCGATTGGTTTACAATCCTGATTAGTGATCTAGAGGCCCCAGGCTCAAAACTCGGCTGAAAGTTTAGTCTACCATGACCGAGATTTAAGTGACATTTGCTTGCTGTTCCCAGACGAGTGCTAGGATATTAACCCAATTTGAACCGCAGCTGTCTCCTTCCACATTCCGCTCAATTCATTATTCACTGATCTTAACTGGAAGCTATTTAGTGACAGCTACTAGAATATTTCCTGTTGAAACCATAAAAAATAAAATATTTACTCTGTTAGGGCTAAAAGGAAGTTATTTGGATTATCTTTGAAGCTGAAATACCCAAATAAAATAGCAAAATTCTTACAATAAAGGAGTTCAACTGAATAAGGAAACTTACTTTGGCTGTGGAGAATGTAAGACCTTTATATCTGTATATGAATATTTAGAGATAAAACTGGAGAATTTTATGTTCGTGGGACCATGCATCGTAATTCCGTGTCAATGAATATCCAACAAGATGCAACTATATATATATTTATATGTCGTTAGCGACAGGTAGCAGCAACGGTTGACCAGTACCAGATGCTGTAAATACAGTTATTTGTGCTCCTGATGATGGGTGGAGAGACCACCCGAAACATGTAAAGCGGTTTACAGATAAATTAAACTGTGTATAGTTGCATCTTGTTGAACATTTATTGACACAAAATTGGAGAATTTTTGTCACGTATGTGGGACACCAAGGACAGCGTTAAATGAAGAGGAAATGAAAAGAAAGAAAAAAATACAGTCAAATGAATATTGGTGTTCATGCATGAACAAAGAAGAGGATCTGCAGGGTTGAAACACCTGAGAATTGTGACTGCATAAGGAACACACTAAAATATTACGAATACATAGTTTAGACTGCAGTTAAGTATATTAAATACAGTTAAAATTAATAGTTGTAGAAACAAATTTTACGTTCAGTGGTCCGTGCATCGCGTAATATGTGTCAGTTACCAACAAGATGCAACAATAAAGGTAAAGTGATCCCATTACAGTCCCGGTGTGGCCCAGAGGGTGGGTAGAAGTATAGCTCTACTCTTCCATGACCGCAACACTAGAAGGAGGTGAGTGGTCAGCAGCACGCCCCGGCCGCACTTTACCCCCCGGAAAGACCCGGCACCCATTTTACAAGAGGCTGAGTGGGCCCCAGGGCCGGTCTGGACGGGCGGAAAATCTCGTTCACACCGGGATTCGATCCCGGACCGTCCAGCCCGTAGTCAGTCGCTATACCGACTGAGCTACCCGGCCCACTAGATGCAACAATATACAGTTTACTTATATCTGCAAACTGCTCTACATGTTTCGGTTGGTATTTCCACCCATCATCAGCAGTTCATATCACTGTATCTACAGACCGTTACTGCAAACTGTCGTCAGCGTGACGCTCACGACAGTTAGCAGTAACGGTCTGAATAATGATAGATGCTGTAGATACAGTGATATGAGCTCCTGATGATGGGTGGAGATACCACCCGAAACATGTAGAGCAGTTTGCGGATATAAATCAACTGTATATTGTTGCATCTTGTTGTATAATTATTGACACATTATAGAAACAAATTAGATGTGTTTTGTACAAAACTTATTTGATGTATTCCCTGATGATGAACCTATGAAGTTCGAAACATTTAGGAGTTTTGCTGTGTTAATACAACTGTAAACAAACTCTGTCACTTCCCTTTCACCTTTATATATCTTCAATTTTATCTATTCTTGTTTTCATCTTTTGTCCACCTTAGCATAGAGAGGCTGAAGTTTTATTTTCTAGAAGTTGCCTGTTTGGAGATATTTTATTCAGAGCCACTTCTCTCCTTTCCAGTGCACGCAGTAAAGCAGGGCTTTGTTGCTTCGGCAGACGCATCTTTAAGCTGAACTGTGACCCAGAGGTAGTGGCGAGTTTCTACAAGTGTAGAGTTTTACTTCCATGCCTTTGTGCACATTTGCGTTCTAAGGATTAGGCACAGGAATAGCGAATGTAAGCAAGCCGTACTGTTAATTGTTACCTTGTCTTATGAGTAAAACTCTAATATTTGCTTAATATATATTTGTTTACTCTTGCTTGTTGCAGTTGTTATGACAGCAACAGGCGCATTCTGTATGTAATATAATGCTAAATGGTGTACGTCAGCACATTGGGATCCCAGCGTGTACACGCTGTGTGCATAGCATCTTGTGACTAAGCTGATTAAAATAGGCCTGAATATGACTGATTAATAGTCGAAACATGTAGCCTATGTAATTACTTTGTGTAATAAAAAGTTGTACTGACGTACACTATTTAGCATTATATTACGTTTCTAGCACATCGTGATGCCTCCGGTCAAGCTTTCTGTGTGTGTTTTGTATAGTCGTTCGTTGAGTTTTTGTTTCTTAATATCGTATAAACCAAGAACTAAAATGTATAATTTTGTGTTTTGTTGACCGAGCATCTCGATATAATCCTTATAAATAACAAACTTGACACACAATTCTTTTTCATGTATGTTTATTCCTATTCTCTACATGTTTCGGACAGCTATGTGCCCATCATCAGGAGAATTAATTGTATCAATACGACATCTGGTATTCATTTTAAAGCCTAACCTTTTGTAATTTTAGACTATTCACTTGTTTTCAGAGTGACATATACCAGATGTATTTATACAATTAATTCTCCTGATGATGGACACATAGCTGTCCGAAACATGTACAGAATGGGAATAAACATACATGAAAAAGAATTGTGTGTCAAGTTGGTTATTCACAAGAACTAAAATATGTATACATTAAGAAACAACAAACAACTGTCGCAGAACAATAAAGGCTGCCACCCAACATCGTACATGCAGAAAAACTGTAATATTTCTTGAGAAGTGGGGGAGAGATAGGAAAGGAAGAGAAAGTAAGAGTGGAGAATTGGGTGAAAGGGGAAAACCGTGACAGAAGTGCGAGGCACCATACATAAATGCGGGATAAAGACCGTCGCTTCCTTATAACACTCCCAGCCTTCGCCGCTCGTCCTTATGATAAAAGTGACATGAACGGTAAGATCCTAATAGTAAGAAGTAGGCGCTTGATACAGCGGCTTCGGATTTCGATTTTATACTTAATGAGGAGAAACATAATTTGGAGACATAAATTGTTACTTCTTCAACAAATGCTGTTCATTTTGTTCAGTCAAAATCGGGAGGACTGCGAGAGAAGCACGCGGTAAAATCATGAAATTATCTCAGCATTTGCTTCAAGACCAAGGAAAATAAAACCTGTGTTGATGTGTCCTGTGGCAGAACCTTCAGATTTAGAGTTCTACCCGATAGTCCTTTAAAAAAAGGTTTGCCAAACAAATTTTACAGATGCTGTATTTGTAATGTGGATTACACGCATTCCAAAACACAACAATGCATTGCCTGCTGTAGTCTAAGTCTCATTGCAATGTGTCCAAATTCCATCCGCCATCTTGGCTGGCGCCTCGTACGATATGGACTCCTGGTCTGATGTAGCAGCACAGGGATTAGCTTCCATGCAGCCTCCTGAGCGATGGAAGCCGTCAGAATTTGTCACGAGGGGCAGAGTCAGAATATTTGCTTAGACAACTGATTTTGTTGTGGAGGCCATTAAACGAATCTGCGTTAAGTTTAGACAAGGACGGTGTGATCGTAACTGTTACATTTCGCATCCACACTGTGGTATGTATATTTAATTCTTCCATCTTTTTTTTTTATCGATTTTGATATTTCCAAAATTCTAGGGGGGGGGGGTGTGGTAGAGGCAGAAGCCCGGTTTGACCCTCTCTCCGTAACTCGTATATACGTAATGATATATAAAATGCTGCTTGATGATGAGCCATTTCGCAAGAAGGCTGACATTCAGCTGACACAGGGCTCTATGCCTACACGGCTTTTCGTGCTGACAGAACTTGTTATATCGACGATGAACAAACTGAAACTTTTCTTACGATAAGGAGAAAAAAAAACTGTCTGCAGGTTTCGGAGCCTTTTTATGTGTCTCACCATGTAACCTAATTGGCGTAGTTGGGGGATTTGTGTTTCTCTACTTTCAGCTCATATCTCTGAGTATAGAACTTCGCAAGACGCAATCCATACCCTTTTAAACGTCCTCATTTATGGCATTCACATTGTTACAGCGATGTACGAACAGCACGGACAGGTTATTAGATAAAATCCGATTTATTTTCCTCATTTTGAAAATTAGATTGTTATATTTTTACCTCCTAATTCCATTGGCACTAGCACTTCAACCCTGTACGTGTAGGTACTGTAATATTAACAAGAGAAGCAGCCATATCCAGAGTTAGGAAGGTAGTCTGAAATTAAAGGTAAAAGTAAAGTGATCCCGTTACAGGCCCGGTGTGGCCCAGAGGGTTGGTAGAGGTATAGCTCTACTCTTCCATGACCGCAGCACTAGAAGGGGGTGAGTGGTCAGCAGCACACCCCGGCCGCACTTTACCCCCAGGAAAGACCCGGCACCCATTTTACAAGAAGCTGCGTGGGCCCCAGGGCCGGTCTGAAAAGGGCGGAAAATCTCGTCCCCACAGGGATTCGATCCCCAACCGTCCAGCCCGTAGTCAGTCGCTATACCGACTGAGCTAGCCGGCCCACATGTCTGCAAGTATTATATGTAAAGTACGTGTGTGGAAATTTATGTGAGTTTTTGTAACTCTGGCTTGAAAAAGTGTGTGAACAATTCTGCTGTCTGTTGTGACAAAACCTATCTATACACCAGTACGTCAGCAATACGGATACGTTATTATTGTAAAGACTGGGAAACCTAAAGTAAAGTGACAATTTATGAGAACTAGGGGTATTCAGATGGAGCTTCAATGAATAAGATTTTAGAGTGTGAAATGGATTCATCTGGCTCAGAAGAGGGTCTATCGGTGGGCTGTACAGCGTATGGTGAAGAGCGTTCGAGTTTCATGATAGGCCAGGAATTCCTTTAATTATCTGTATCTTGAGGGAGGCGATCCACTGGGTTCGTTGAATCTTTGCAGAACAATGGTATGGAAATTCCGCGTACTTACCGTGGGTTTAATATATGTGCTTCTTATTGTTCTCGAAATAAACATCTGTTATTTTTGTTTACATTATAGTCAGGCGATAGTTTTAACCAAGGTTCAGTTTATTTCCTGAGAGGTAGCGTGAATTCAGGCTTTCACCACTGTTATCTGCGCTCTTTTGGGATATTGTGCAGCGCAAAGTGGTAATTTCTTACCGACATTTCAGGGCGACCTATCGGTCCCGTCTTCAAGGGTGAAGAAAACCAAGAAGAAAAAAATGCAACATTTAGACGAAATTCGTGCTACATTGGCCGTCCTATGGCTCAGGCCGTTAATGGCCGGCCTGTCACCTTGAATTTCCCTGCTCGGTCCCTGGGCAGTGCAGTTGATATTTATGGTGAACAGAGTGGCAGTGCGACAGGTTTATCTTTCGAGTACTGCAGTTTTTCCTTGCCAGTGTCATTCCACCAAAGCTCTACTTCATCTTAAATCTACCTTTATCAGAAGGTCGGGCGTGTTGTGTCGTCGAGGAGACGACTCTGATCGGATGTATCTCGGATGTTGTTCGATTAGGGCGTTGACCCGAATTCGTTGCTTAGAAGGGACGAGGGAGAGGAGACGGCTATGCAGGGTAACTTCCACAGGCTTCTGCTGATAGGTATTGTAATATTAATTTGTACGTCAGCACAACTGTTTTTATTACACAAGGTAATGTCAGCTACATGTTTCGACTAATAAATAATCATCTTCTGGCCTATTCTTTACAGGTTAAGTCACAAGTCGAAACATGTAGCCTACATATTACCTTGTGTAATAAAAACAGTTGTGCTTACGTACAAATTAGTATTACAGTACGTATTCAAGCACTTCGTGATGTCTTCACTCAAATTCTGATGAGAGTCTTCAATAGTGAACAGTGGTTACACGAACGAAAAGAGACTCAGTAGGCACCGCTGCTGCCGCCGGACTCGGCAGATGGTTTTCTGCACTCCTTGTCCCGGAGACTGAGTGAGAGTATAACCCAACGTAAGGTTTAAAGAAAAAGTACAAATGATTCACAGTCAGCTGACGGGTCCAGCAGTCGCCAGTCGCCAGTCGCCAGTCGTCAGTCGCCCCTAAGTGCCTAAACCTTAAACCTTCGCACCCCAGGGCATTCTGCGGTCGTAGCGGGCAAGTGTGTGTACATAATCTTATGGCTATGCCCTTGGTCTGTGTGTCACAAACTGAGAATTACGCAAGTAGAAGGAAACATAAGGCAATACAAATCAAGATAGGATTACAATATAACAGTAATACAGTGCACATTGGCACAACTATTCAACAGGCCGGCGAAAAGTGGAACCCCCCAACAAGCAGTGAGCGTAGAATATCGTATTTTATGTTCCTCCTACCGTGTGATTTCTTACTTTCAATATATTCAACAACAAATGCACTCAGTAATGTACAATACAAGTACAAAATCATAAGTTAACATTTCATGATAAGCATCAACTCCTACATGCTTCGGCATGGGATTGCCATCCTCATTGAGTCAAGTGCAACACGCTAATCCAGGAATCGATTTGTAATTTACTGAATTTTGAGGGTTGTTTGCCCGTGCGTCTTCGTCATGAAATAAAGTGAAATGCCAGCTTGATGCAACGATGTAATTTATTGAAGTTTCCTTAGCTAGACATGTTTTGGGTACTTACGCCCATCATAAGGAGCACTGGATGTTAAGTTGCAGTATACGGTTTTCTGCAACCAGTTTGTAGATGGGTGGTGGTCTTGCAACGGAACGTCTAATGCTCCTGATGATGGGCGTATGCGCCCGAAACATGTCGAACTAAGGAAACGCCAATAAATTACCTTGTTGCATCAAGTTGGCTTTTCACTTTATTTATTACATTTTACTGAGTGCGTTTATTGTTTAGTATGTTGAAAATTAGGAAATTGTTTTATAAAGGGTTAAAACAGCTAACAATTCATTGCAGCCGGCGCCATGTATGGGCTACTGCTGGAGAACATGGCAGAGTATATCAAACAGGTGTACGGGGAGGAACGGTGGGAAGAAATCCGACGCCTGGCGGCGGTGGATCAGCCCAGCTTCAGCGTTCATCAGGTCTACCCTGAGAACCTCATACCACGCCTCGCTAAAAAGGCCATCCAGGTTAGTTCATATATAATCACCAGTTCCTTAAGCATAACGGGCTTTTTCTGACGATACAACTTGTCCAGACCTCATTGACATTTGTAATTTTATATGAACAGAAACGGAGCGGTGGATTGGACGCGGGTGATGCCGACGGCGAGGTGCAAGGTGGTGCACTTGTACGACCATGAAATTTGAAATAATTTAGTTTTTTAATGTAGTAGTTTGTAAAATGAATATATTAAATTTCTCCAAAGATCTTCCTTTTTATTCAAAGGCAACATCGTTGTTAACCTGTTATGCGTGGATAGTTAAGAAATCTGGCCACTTTTCTTATAGATAATGTGCACTACATTGCAAAATATCGTGCCGGCGCTGATGACTGGATGTATGGCTTCACAGAATGTTCACCTGGGCACCAGATGGAAGGAGCCACCGCGCTATAGTGACTGCAGGTCGAGAATCTGAAACCGGTGTCTAAATTGCTGAAGACAAAGGATCTTTTGTTCATGACTGTTTTGAGATGTCACGAAACCGCCTAGCCATGGAATAACAGCTGCCCTTTCTTAAGGGTTTTCAGCGCCCAAACTGGATAGTGACCATTCATCTCAATCTAATATCGATTTTAAGAATGCTAGTAGTTAAAACCTCCGATCTCTCTATGTGTCTTTGGCTTTGCTTTAATTAAACATATGGACACGTTTACTAGATAGAGGTGCAGTAGTTAGCTTCAATCTGAGGCTCCTTTACTGACCGGGCAAGCATTTTCCCAGGGACATTTGGTACGAAAATGGGTTAGGCCCGAAACTGTTCGGCCTGAACAAGGTGGTGGATTGAAATACCTCTGCCTCTGGTGAGAATCGAACTCCGATTGTTCAGACAGTAGCCTAGTTACTTTAGTGACTGAGCTACTCCAACACAAATGAATGCTTCGTCAGGCAATTTTACATTTGTTATAGTTGGTTACCATTCAACGTTTAGTCTACATGAGGGACAAAAACGCTTGCATTTCTTACATATCTTGAAACTTTAACGGCGACTAAATTCAACAGAAACCAACTGTGAGCGGATGTGTGCAAGACCGGAAATCCACAGGAATAGTGTGCAATCATAAGGCCCCTCTCTTATGCGTACATAAGTATTCGTTCAATTTGATGACACGTAGTGTCCGTTCGTATTGATGACACGTAGTGTCACTTCAAATTGATGACATATGGAATCACTCCAAATTGACGACACGTAATGTCACTTCAAATTGACGACACGTAGTGTCACTTCAAATTGACGACATGTAGTATCACTTCGAATTGACGACAAGTAGTGTCACTTCAAATTGATGACAAGTAGTGTCACTTCGAATTGACGACACGTAGTGTCACTTCGAATTGACGACACGTAGTGTCACTTCAAATTGACGACAAGTAGTGTCACTTCAAATTGACGACAAGTAGTGTCACTTCAAATTGATGACAAGTAGTGTCACTTCAAATTGACGACACGTAGTGTCACTTCAAATTGACGACACGTAGTATCACTTAGAATTGACGACAAGTAGTGTCACTTCAAATTGATGACAAGTAGTGTCACTTCAAATTGACGACACGT
>Ga0123354_10017428_pt1 | contig 11254 bp, 9 predicted proteins | sample TergutLab28metaG_2_FD_97872 | JGI IMG/M metagenome (GOLD analysis project Ga0123354, IMG submission 97872) | Labiotermes labralis P4 segment gut microbial communities from Petit-Saut dam, French Guiana - Lab288 P4 | ecosystem: Host-associated > Arthropoda: Insects > Digestive system > Gut ... | reverse complement strand
TGGTAAAATGCGGCCGCATGTGTAATTCAGGTCCTGGTTAGGTGTGTGTGGTGTGCTGGTCAGTTTACTCCTGTCCAGCGCACCACAGAAAATGTGTAAGCCCCCTGAGGTTGGCGTAAGAACACTGAAACATGTCAAAGTAATTTTAATGTTGATTTTATACTACTTCTGTGTGCATTTGTTGGTACACTAATAAACATTAATTAATCAAAATGCACGGTATGAACATAAAAATAAGAATAAATGTTGCGCACAAACACTCTAAGCACTGTAGTGTAAATAGAATTAATATTCTGCATGCACATTGTCAGCATTACAGCGTAAACAGAATTAATGTTCTGCAGGCACAATGAAGCATGAAAAGAATAAACATGATGTGTAATGCCCTGTAGTAATTACAGGGTAACAATGAATGTGATGTACAGCACACCGTTGGAATTATGGTACAAATAATAAATGTGATGAGCAGCCACTCGTGGGCAGTACATTATGAACAGAACGTTCTGAAGCAAAATCTTCCATAACACTTTGTGACAGACATACCAAAATGCCTAACGGCAGACCTGTCTGCATGCATGCTTACTTGTACTTTACACAACTTTATTAAATTTTATTGTTTTGTTCATATACACACACACACATACAAACACACGTGTGTGTGTAAAAGACCAGACTTGTTGACACTTATACTACAACACTTTATTCCATTGTGTCTATTACAGTTTTATTCAATTTTTTGCACAATTTGCTTCACTACTGACATATATGGGAGGCTCATGATCCCCTCCTTCCCATATGCTCCACCACTTACGCACAGATAAACAAACCACAAACCAGAACTATACAGCTATAATTCATTGTCTACCTGTTTATTCAATCATTGCAACAGGATGTCTTTCCCTAATACTCCAGAAACACTATTACAGTCATTCGGAGCAAACAATTAATCTGAACCACAAATAAATTCTACACAGTTATCAAGTTTAGCACAGGTTTATTGCAGCAATCAATATAGAACAAAATTTTCAAATAACATTCAATATGACAAATTTTAATGTTTACAACCCAGTGAGACATTCAAAATGAGCACCTTGTGACTGCATGCCTGCTGCTAGGCATCACTCATGAAGAGTGTGCTCCACCCTGTTCCACAGGGCAGCAGCAGTTTCAATTGTACAGTGAACCAGCTGCTGTGGCACAACCCAGACTTCATGCAAACTCACAGGAAGAAATCTAAGAACTCTAAGTTGGGCCACTGAGCCACTCATACCACTGGTGAATCTCTTCCCTTCCACCTTCCTCAATAATATTCATTCACGTACTCCATTAACATTTCTGACAAAATGTAGAGGAACTTCACCCAGATGTAAATATAATCATCCTCCTACTGCAAGATGCACATGCTCTATATAAAGCAGCAGTTCAGTTCACAGAAATTCCCACCACAAGCTTGTGTTAGATGTCCAACAATAAACTGTGGTCAAAATAAGTACCTCCCTAGTATCTCATACTGTATGTCTGTCAGCATTAGGCATGTCCACATTGCCTTACTGACAAGTCAAAGTATAATGTACACTGTGTTCTGAACCTAGGGATTACAACACATAAATAGCCTTCATTCTTGCCACCCAGTGGCACAACAATCCCCTGCCTGTTGTTAAGACCTCTGTTTGTTGATCTCCCTACACTCTGCAGTAAGCCAGCTCCTGAGCAAAGAAATGCTGACAACTGGTAATGGCACTTGCATCCAATGAAAATTGTTTTGGTCATCTGAATGTCTTCCTTGAGAACTGCCAAGGTATTGCAGACCTATCAGTCTGGCATCAAACCCCGAACACGGAAGGTTTATTTCAAAATCCAAAATGTTACAACCAACTCCTGCAAGGAGACTGGGTATGCCAAGGCACAAAATATAATAGCATCCACCCAAGGGTGACAGCTCCGGCCAGCGAGATTGATGCCCATGTTTACACAAATTAACCCTCCTGTGCATATATGATAAACGACACTGATCAATTCACAAGGTGCCAAATTTGCAACTGTCAAACAATAAGGCACTGTGTAATGTGAGTAGGCAATGTTACTGCCTGTCTAGGGTCTCCAGATATAGTCTGTGTTGATCTTTCTGGCCTCTACCCAAATGCCAAGGGGCAGAAACCATTTCCCAGGTATGGGTACTCATTCCTGTTGATAGCATTATCACAGGAATGATGGATGGCAGAAAGGACAGATTAAAGTGGACTCGAAACCAGGGGAAGGCATGGTATTCTACACATTGTAAAAGTTTTTCCTTTACCAGACTCAGATCTCACTGGAGATAAAATTCATGTCCGTCCAAACAGTTCGGGATCTTACCCTGATATTGCCAGGTTCCTGTGGTAGCCGTTTCAACTGATATGATCATCTTGTTTAAATCTGTGGATTACCAGAACATCCTTTACCTGTTTCTCATGATAATTATAATGTGCAGGACAGGAAAAGCTGGATAAGAGCTCAGGTCATCGACTTCTATAAGCAAAGGATGAAATATTCATTTCATACAATAAGAATCCTTCTCTGTGGGAATGAATCCAATAATTTGCAAGTTGCATAACGATACTCTTTCACCCAACTGAAGATCCAGTGAAATGCTTCAAGATTTATGCACCAGTACATGTAAATCCTGACCACTCCCCATACACCTTCTGCGCAGAAGGTTTAAGATACTGTGTAAAAGTGCAGACTGGTCAGGACACCTTGTGTTCATAACACAGATTTCTCTATTGCTGGCGAAGTGATTTGCTCTTAGAAGCCGTTTCTCAAGTGGTAATGAAAATGTATTACCATTTTGCAAGTGAAACTCAGTAAAGATTCATTTATATAAAAGCAAAATGCTTTTGTAACTTCTGAAGTAGTTCCTGAGAACTGACATGACCAGGATAAGCTTGCAGAGCCTTCTGGATCACAATGTAACTGGTCTGAAGGTCACCCATCTGAAAAGTGCAAAGCATTTAATTTTACTACTTAACCTTTAGAGTAACAGAAGGCAGTAATGTACAGGAAACATACATGTAAGTAACAACCAGTATGTGCCATTAACACAACTTTTAAACCATAAAACATCCTGCAACACACTATAAAATCTTACCTTTTCAGCCAGTTTTGCGTAATTGTGATGTGGTTCGAACAGGTATGGAGCAAGACTTCCAGCTGCCTGAAAGAATGCTCGTGCCTGTTCAGGATGTCCCAGCCTCATCTCCAACACACCAAGATTATTATAAGCTGAAGCATGATTACTGTCGGCTGACAGACACAACCGTAAGCACTGCATTGCCAGATTACAATCACCAACACCCTGCACATCAACAAACCACATTCTTTGTGCATTCTCATACCTGACTGACCTAAGACTGGGAAGCAAAGTAAACATTACCCACTTTACATGTTCCATATCCACGCGTTCAACAATAAAGTGCAAAAAATGCATAATTAAAACTGCCTGATGTTACAGGTAATATTCTAAGCACTCCTTATGGTCATAAAATGTATTTATGATATTAACTTTAACATCGTGTGGTTTTAATTATGCATATTGTGCAACTCTTTGTATATTAACTGTAAATATACATAATGTAAAACAACAAAATGGACCTGTTTAAACTAACTTTAATTTTCATTTTCATTACATCAGAGTCCCAATGGTGTCACTGGAATTTTTCATTGACAAAATCCTGCCAGCTCCACTACAGCCCTGGAGTTGACTCAGCCTGTAATAGGAAAGAGTACCAGGAATATTTCCTGGGGGTAAATGTGGACAGTGCATAGGGCTGACAACCTTACCACCTTCATGTGCCGACTGTCTTGAAATCTGGGAGCCTCAGCCTCCTGCAACCCTCAGGGCCTGTCCAGGCCTATAACGGGATTGCTTTTATTACATCAGAGTATGGTTATGCAATGCTGCATAACCATACTCTGATGTTCCAGGGCACACCATCATGTAGACATCATAGTATACTGTAACTGCACTTATTACAACTGTCTTCCTGAAGATAAGCCCTCGGGTTTACAACGTGTACACGTAAAGATATTGTGAAAAGATAAAATTTAGTTTGAAAAGGTGAATTTTGTTGGTTTACATTGTATGATTACATTACACAGGACAGTGCAAAAAACATAAAAGTGTTTGTATTCTTGTATGGCACTTTGCAGATGGTCACACAAGTGACAGAAACATGTTGGTGAACACTAACACACAAAACACAACACAACACACTTTATCGATTTGCACCTGTCAGTTTACTACACAAGTATAAAATTAACCCCACTCCTCCTGTAGTCCATTTGGTGGAGACTACCTGTACTATCTGTTCCAAAACATATAACTGGCAATGGAACAGGCACAAGAAAGTGCTTATATTGTATATGCTATTTCACTATAACACACACTTACCACTAATCTGTAAACATGACTCCTTACACAAAAAATGAACTGCAGAAAAATATGTTAGCACCACAACATAAAACACATGTTGGTTGGAATTTTTTAAACCAATATACATGGAATGGTGGGAAAATAAAGAAGTTTCAAAGCATATAGAGGTAAATTATCTTCCTAATTATGGCAGCCACAGAAAAAAAAAAAAGATAACTGAGACAATGCCACCTCAATGCAGACAGTATCACACTTAGACCTTCACTAATGCAAATTTGAGGTGTATTTCATTGCTTTGTTTCTTTAAACAAATTACACATCACAGTTACAATAATATAACACTTTGAAACACTCACAATACTGTCTACAAACATACCACACAAAGATCGCTTCATCAATCCCCATTCAACAACTGCAGGTACTAGTTATCATAGAATCACTATGCAGGGTTATTCACAAGTCCGTGAAACATTTAAAAAATTCGCAACAAATAAACTACTCAACGGATCATGGTAGTTCTTACGCCGATAGAGTGAGAAACTCACCAAGTTTTTTTTTACATATTTCACAGATGCTCAATGTGTCCACCTTTGGTAATACGGCAGCCATCTATGCGACAGTCCATCTCATTCCACACGTGTCAGCATATCACGGTCGACCAGAGCCACAGCAGCGGTGATACGGTTGTGAAAATCTGGAGATCAGCGGGGAGTGGAGGCACAAAGACAGTGTCCTTCACAAACTTCCAGAAGAAAAAGTTGCACGGTGTTAAATCCGGGGACCGGGATGGGCACTGCATTAACGCATCATCTTCTTTTCCTGTGCATCCTATCCACCTTTGGGGCAAGTTTCGATTGAGACACCCTCGCACGTCTTTGTAGTGAGCCAGAGAGCCGTCTTGTTGAAAGATGTAATCATTACTGTCTTCATTCAACTGTGGCATCAGCCAGTTTTCTAACATGTTTCACAGGCTTATGAATAACCCTGTATATCATGACATGGAAAAAATGAAATTCATTCAGTAAATGTGGCTTACAATGGCAATATGTGCAATGTTGTACCATACATCAGCAAGTGCCTCATCAGTGGCCAGACTAAGTGCCTGCTCGAAACAAGTCAGTGTCATGTCATATTGCTGAGCGTAGAAACAACACAGCCCTAGGTTGTTGAAAAGCTCAGCATTGTAGATTCCCATCTGCAGCAATCTCCTGGTAAAAGAAAATACATGTAAACTAAAGTTCAGAACCTGTTCACATTAATGTCACAAACTTACAGCTGGTCAGTGATTTTAATTCATAGAATTGATAGCCATGGTTCATCCTTGGGTTTGTGATCTAGCACGCACTCTGTCACAGCCTTAAATCTCATAAATACAAAATAAATTAACAGAAAAATTATGCCTTATTTATTACACCTCACATTTTCTCAGTCAGTGACCCAGTTATTCAAATAAGAAAATACTTACAGCATGGTTCTCCAAAACTTTTATTTCAAAAGGCCACACCCATTATTGTGGGCCAGTTTGTGGGCCACAAGTGGAAAAATAACAGAACATTTTAAAAGTATATTACACAGTTTATGTGGCCACATGCCACATAATACAACCCAGACCCACAATTTACAGCATACCTGTAAAATCTAAGTGAAATCTCAGGTTGATCGGTATAGAAGTACTGCATTCCTATACATGCAATAGCTTCTACATGTGTTGAGTCCTCCTTTAGGACATCCCGGTAGTATTTGATGGATGTTGGGATGTTATTAAGGCCCTCAAACAGTCTTGCTATCTCTGTTATGAGTGTCACCTCCCCTGGGAAGTATTCAAGCCCTGTCTTACACACATCCAAAGCTGACAGAGGTTGGTCCAGACGGACATAAACGCGACCCAAGCGAAGAAATATCTCCACCTTCTGGTTCTGCTTCAGTGCCGATCGAAACTGCTGCTCTGCATCACGGATCAAGCCCAGAGTGAAGTAGCACTTACCAAGTTGTACCTTCCACCACCAGTCCTTGAACTGACATGCTTGTGTTGCCTGTACAGCTAATTCCATTGCCTAAAACAACAGATATTTCCCATCAAACACATACAGATGAATGCAAATTGTTTGAAACATTACTGCAAGAACCTGCAAAACATGAAATGTCAATTTACATATGTTACTAAACTTATGCAAGGCAAGGTGAGAACAGCACAAAGGGGACAAACACATGATGATGGTGGCTCAGTCACCTATTTGTGCACAAGTTACAGTGAACTAGGTAACGGTTCAGTCCTTTTCCATCACCATACAGGCAGCAATAATCTTCACTGTATAAAATTCACAGCTGAAGTGTATGTGGCATTACATTAATTAAAGAATAAAGAAAATATGAATTAAAAATACAGGATAGAAATGAATTCTAACTCGACCGGGGGGGGGGGGAAAAACATGGCAAAGACAAGAGCCAAGGACTAACCCACCAGGTAAAATTTCCTGAAAATGGCACCTGCAACAGTTCAGACTTCTGTGATCATGCCAGAAATTGCTGACTTATTTATTCAATGATACTTTTAACTGTTTATATTTAAAAACATAACATTACAAGATGGTTAGCAAACAGTGGACATGAAAGGATGAAGAAAGAAGCAGTCACGAATGGTAACCATAACAGACAAATGACACGACTGATTTTAGGATAGTATCAATTGAGGGACACATGTTCAAAATGAGACTGGCAAATAGCCACACCTAAAAAAGGTGTCACGACAAAGAAACAATCATTCATGTCTATGTGACTCCGAGGTTCAAGGCAAATCAAGATCCTGTCACCTGGAAATCCAAGCAATGACACAAAATGACTATAACAAGGCCCCATTACACAAGGTACCACACTTCATTCTTGGTGAAGGAGTGCTGACTGGCTAAATCTCAGACAAAGGACAGGCAGCGGATCAAATACATATTTAAAAAAGTCAATTAATGTCCATTTATTTAACCCACTCTGTAAACTTCACTCACAAATGAGGATCCGTTCATAATTTGCCACTTTACCCTAGTCAAATTCTGAATATAAACAACATGCAACTTACATGTCTAATATCATTTTCATGATAGAAGATGTACTCAAACAGAGGCTTAGCAATATTTCCTTGGGCAGCGTATTTCCCCAGATTAAGTCGTGAGAGTTGTATAAATGGACCACCAGACTCTGTTAACATTGATGCTGTTCCAAGTCGTACACTACGAGCAGACTGTGATGTTATGGGACGAGCTGTTCGGGCTGTTCGAGGCGTACGTAAGGCTTGTTCCATTGTCCCAGGGCGACCTGACTGTGTAGCTGGACGAACAACTCCACTAAGAGGGCGCCCAGTTTGTGTTCGAGGCCTAAAACCAAAGCCAATAAAAAATTTCACAGTAACCAATCATACAACTTCACATTTAAAGCAAAGAGAATATAAACAGTTTAAGTGCATGTGCAAAAACAAGAAAAGGATTATAAGAAGATGGTTCTCAAACTAGACAGGTAACTCTTATCCGATATCAGAATGTTGGATAATGTCTGCAGTACAACCTCAGAAAGATTTCAGAAAATAGACTCAAATTAAAGATGTTATTTGAATGTACACACCAGTCAGTCCAATGAAACCTGGAAGCTTTGAGCATCACCGGCACATCCACCTCAGACAATCAGAGAAGCTGGCAGTGGCACATCATATCTTCAGCATGGAGCATCACAGCAACTCCAGGACACCAAAACTGTTCTCCACCAAATTCCAACACATGGGCTAAATCATCAGTGACATGCCTGAGATTAAGTTCCCTCCCAACATGAACAGAGGCGACAGCCTTGTCTTGAGCAGGTCATGGCAAACTCCCTGAAGTATGGAAGAACCCTCGCCATAAGGACACACAACACTACTCACAACCCACACTTTCCTCATGTCATTACATCCCCTGTGGTCCTTCCAAGTGTCTACCACATCCCAGATCCCCCACCCATCACCTGTCTCCAACACATTCTACCTTGGTCATCATTTTTCTATCTCCCACACTTTGTCACACACAGCCACCCTCATCATCTCACTCAACTTTCTGTCCTCATACTCTCCTGCTGCCTTCACATTCTTGTGTGCACCCATCCTTGTCACCTTGCACAACTACCCAGTGTGTTCCACCTACAGCAGCCATCCACAACACAATGCCACTCTCTCAATGCCTCACTCTTCCCAGCATCAACATACTCATTGCTCTTCCCTACATTGACATATTTGTTTTTTTTATTTTTATTCAGCTACTCTTCTTGGACTCCTTGAGCCCTGATGATGGAGGCAGCTAGATGCTCCAAAATGTAAGTACTACCAACAACACAGCATCACATTCCAGAAGAAATGACTCTTCAACACTGCTATGACAACCTCAAAACTTGTAGAGGCAAGTAGCCTGACAGAGAATGCCCAAAATGTTAGAAATAAACTACCTAAACTAACATGCTTGTAGGTGTAGCAAAATAATATGGTTAGGTTATACAACGAGAGATGGAGGCCAGGTGACAGATGAAGGACCTATTCAGACTGAGAAAAACAAAATCACATGAACTGTGGAAGTGCAAAACCACTCAACCAGACTACCCTTCTGTCACTAAAATGCATGCAAATGCATACATACACACACACATCAAGCTAATACTGGTAGTGTAACATATAAGGAAGATGCTACTGTGCTGACACACTCTTCACAAACAATAGCAAGCTCTATTATTTTTGCATGATTCCCTATATGTGTACACTTGCAACAAGTTTAATATGTTGATTTTATACCATAATACTTGCAGGTATATACATTTCTTCAAAGGATTATTTATGTTGGTATACTGAATGTGATAAGGAAGGCAGTCATAGCAAATGTAAAGTTCTCCGTTTAATAAATGCTGCTCAGAAACACTGAAATGATGATGAAATGGTGAAGAGGTAAGAATCTGGAAGAATGCAGTCATGATTATCTCAAGGTATTATCACAACATTCACCTGATAAAAAAATCTAAATAGCTTGCAACCAAGGTGAGATTTTAACTAGCTACCTCACAATCAGAAGTGTAGATGCAACATTATTGTGACAAAAGTACTGTTTCGAAGTAATGTTGCAGAACTTCTTTGACAGTCAAATTAGAAAATGACGAAAATTATCAATCTACTCGAAACCTAATCGAGGACCTCCAGAAAACAAAGAATACTAACCATCATACCGAGACATTTAATACCATACCTGATAACTGACACTAACACACAGCTATTTAAATAACGATACTGTAAAGATTCTTTTGTACCTAAGTCCCTGATTTGGTCCTCCTACTGCAGTACTCGGTGTACGAAGTGAGGTACCAGGCCTTGCGACTTGTGCGATTGTGTCATTGTCCATCACAGCTTCTGCAATTCCTTCTTCTTCTGCCTCAATATCGTCCACATATACTTGATCTGTGAGAGCCTTCATCTTCAGAGTCCAAACTGCCTACAACGCAAGTTATACACTTCTGAAGAATAATTACAATTTTTTTTTCACAGCATAACCTATAACGCTAAAATACAAACCTGATCATATGGATTCTTTTCTAATAACTCAGTACACAATGCTGCACATTCCTCGTACTTTAAGCGACGATAAAAACTCAGTGCTGCATACAATGGGTCCATACTTATCTAAAATGTTACTTCACCCTACGAAACCTTTACAGACAGGGACAATATGGCGTCCTCGCCCAGAAAGTTATCCGCGCTCAATTGCAGCCTTGAGCGCCGATAACTTGCTGGTGCGGCGGATGGTAATTACGTTGGAGGCGCAACGACTTCGTGGATCGCTGATTTGCAATCGCTATTGATAATGCGGCAATCCAGCACAGATCCAGTACCACTGGGCACGTGTTGCAGTGTGTAAGGAGAAGTTAGACATGTAAGCCACAATGGTTGGGATTGATGCATATGACTACTATCTAGTGAAAGTGATTATGGACAATAATGCATGACGAGTGACGGCGGGAAAAGGTGGTCTGCTATAAGATTTTTTTTATACGACATTCGCATAAAATAGTCAAACAAAGAACATTCCAGGCATATCTTGGCCAAAGTTGAGATTCTGTTCCGGTTGCTTTGAGACTACTGTTCCCCGCTGCATAAGAGGGGGAGTGATGCAGCGCCACGCATGGCAGACAGTGTAAACATCATGGGCATCTTGTCGCAGATGGTAACTAGGTCCGTTCTATTTTCTTTACGTCCCTTGACAGGAGTCTGTGGTGGTAAGGGCTGGTTTACACGAGGCCAGTAAAGAGGCAAGGCAAGTGAACAAGTAACTTGCTGCAAGTGAAGCTTAGCAAGTAGCGTTCACACACGTTCACAAGTTTAGCTTCAAGTGGAGGGTTTAGCGTTGTTTCAAAGGAGTCAAAAATGAAATGGACAGGAAAAAGTGTAGAAGAATAGTTAAAAATGTATCAAGATTACTACTTGTACAGATTGCAGAAGTACTTGAAGAGGAAATCGCAAGAGAAAAGAAGGTGTGGGTAAGAAAGTGGAGAAGTACACATGGTGGATCAGCATTACTTTTAAAAGAATTGTATGCAGAAGATCCGGCTGAATACCGCGCTTCTTTGAGAATGTCACCTGAATTGTTTGACACTTTACATGATCTGATAGCCAATTCTATACAGAGAAGTGATACACTGATGAGGGACGCCATACCTTCGAGAATTAAACTGGAAGTTACATTGTCATGTTTAGCAACAGGAAATAGTTACAGAAATCTGCAACACCTTTTTCGGGTTTCAAAAGCTGCAATATCTAAATTCATCCCTGAAGTGTGTGACAGCATTTACCTC
>Ga0123354_10017426_pt1 | contig 11256 bp, 11 predicted proteins | sample TergutLab28metaG_2_FD_97872 | JGI IMG/M metagenome (GOLD analysis project Ga0123354, IMG submission 97872) | Labiotermes labralis P4 segment gut microbial communities from Petit-Saut dam, French Guiana - Lab288 P4 | ecosystem: Host-associated > Arthropoda: Insects > Digestive system > Gut ... | reverse complement strand
GGTCAACTATTTCAAAACTACATTTTGATGCCGCTCCATCAGCGCGGCGACAATGGCGGATTCGGTTGCGTCTTTGAGAAAGCCGTAGAGTTTCATCACCGCCGCATCCAGAGCCTTGCGCGCCTTGAGCAGTTCCTGCGGCATGGTTAAGGGATCGTTTGACTTACTCCCCCACCTCACAAGGAGATTCTGAGATCAACATAGCCTGCCGGACAAGTCCGGTCTTACGGCTTTTCCCTCACGAGCCGATGCCTCGCGACCCGGTGAATATTACGGGCGGCGTTCAGATCACGGTCATGGTGCGCGCCGCATTCTGGACAGACCCAAGAACGAACCTGCAATGGAAGGTCGCCAGTATATGCAGACAGGTTGGGACAGAGCATTATGTAGGTGCGCAACTGTTCAAACGCCGTCGTCAGGTCTTTGCCCCGCGACTTCATTTCAATGGCGATCCGCCCTTTCCACAGATAATAGATGTAGCCCGTTCGATTGCCGGCCAGCGGCGCCTTATGCTCAAAACCGCCCACCCGCACCGGATCGTCGACACCAAAAACATGCAGAAAATCCGTCATGAAAGACTGCGACTCCGCTTCTTCATTCCGCGCGCCTTGCCAGCGCTTTGAGAAAGCGATGGCGTTTGCTTGGATGGCATCCCAGGTCAACATGCCCGCGCCTCTGGCGCTGGACAGGCGGCTTGTGTTCCGCCATCAACCGATTTGAGCGTCCCCTGTGGCTCCATTCACCTATCTCAAGGTTATCTCGATATTTTTATCCGTGAGATACCCTCACTCTTCCTTCGCATCCCGTTTCAGGTCCGGCAGCAGCACCGCCGCCAATCCCAGTAGCGGCAGCCAAGCGCAGATCTGGTAGACCGCATCAATGCCGTACACATCGGCCAAGCGGCCCAGCAGGGCGGCGCCGATTCCGCCCAAACCGAACGACAACCCGAAGAAAAGACCGGCAATCATGCCCACCTTACCGGGGAACAGCTCCTGGGCATAGACCACCATGGCCGGAAAAGCCGAGGCGATCAGCAGGCCGATGACAAAGGTGAGTGGTCCGGTCCAGGCCAGAGAGGCATAGGGCAGAACCATGGTAAAGGGAGCGGCGCCGAAAATCGACCACCAAATCACCGGCTTGCGGCCGATACGGTCGCCGATCGGTCCACCGAGCATGGTGCCTGCGGCCATGCCGAACAGGTAGATGAACAGATGGAATTGCGCTGTCTGCATCGAGACCTGGAACTTGTGCATCAGATAAAAGGTGAAATAACTGTTCAGGCTGGAGGTGTAAAAAAACTTGGAAAACATCAGCACCAGAAGCACCGTCACCGGCCAGATCGCCTCAGAGCGGTCCCGAGCGCCGCTGGCTAGAGCCGCCACACTGAACCGCCGGCCTTGCCGTTGCTTCGTGGCATACCACCCGCCAACCTGCCAGAGAATGACCATGGCCAGGAACGCGACCAGGGAAAACCCGGCCAGGCTTGAACGCCCATGGGGAATGACAATCAGGGCGGCGATCAGAGGCCCAGCCGCGGAGCCGCCGTTGCCGCCAACCTGAAAAATCGACTGCGCCAGGCCATAGCGTCCGGCCGAAGCCATGCGCGCCACCCGCGAGGATTCTGGATGAAAAACCGCCGAACCGGTGCCGACCAGAGCCACCGCCAGCAGTAACAGGACGTAGTTGGGGGCAAACGCCAGGGCGATCAGGCCGATGAGGGTGCAGCCCATGCCCCAGGGCAGAGAATAGGGCTGGGGATGGCGGTCCGTGTACAGGCCGACCAGGGGCTGCAACAGGGAAGCGGACAACTGGAAGGCCAGGGTAATCAGCCCGATCTGGGTGAAACTGAGATGGAAATCGATTTTGAGCAGAGGGTAGATCGCCGGGATCAGCGACTGGATCAGATCGTTGAGAAAATGGGAGATGCCGATTGCCGCCAAAACCTTGAGCGCGATGCGCTCTGGACGGGCGGCGGCGGTGTTGCCGATTGCTGCTTGTTGCGCCATGATGGAGGTTCCTTTCACATTGGCAGCCGTTTTCGGCGCCGCCCCGCGCCGCCCCGGCGCAGAGGCAATCGGGGCATTGGCATTCGGATCAATTTACTTGATGCTCTTTTTTTCGGCGGGCAGTCTGACGACAAAGACCGTCCCCGGCCCGGACGAGCCGCCAGGCGAAGCAGCATCGGCCAGATATTTAGCCGGCGCCGGACTCTGGGCCGAGATGGTTCCGTCATGCTCCTTAATGATGCCGAAAGACACGGACAGCCCCAGGCCTGTGCCCTTGCCCACCTGTTTGGTGGTGAAGAAGGGATCGAAAAGCTTGTCGAGATGCTCCGGCGAAACCCCTTCGCCGGTGTCGGCCACGCTGACCTCGATCAGGCCGCTCTTATTCCAGCAGCTCCGCATCACTATATTTCCGTCCTGGCCGATAGCGTCGGCGCCGTTGTTGAGCAGGTTCAGCCAGACCTGCTTGAGCCGCTCCTTATCGCCGGACAGAGGCGGAACAGTGGGGTCGAGTTGCTGGACAATGTTGATGCCCTTGAGGGAAATGGCATGTTCCACCAATTGCACCACTTCCCGCAGGGATTCGTTCAAATCCACGGTCTCTCGCACCGATTGGGAGGAGCGGGAAAAACCGAGCAGGTCGGCGACGATCTTCCGGCAAATCTTGGCCTGCTTTTCGACGACCTGGAGATTTCCCAGAAGCTCCTGATCCGTGATGTCGTCCATCAACAACTGGGTGTAGCCCAGAATGATCCCCAGAGGAGTGTTGATTTCATGGGCCACGCCGCCGGCAAGCCGCCCCAGATCCTCCATTTTTTGCGCCTGTACGAGCTGTTCTTGAATCGTTTTCAGCACGGAGATGTCCCTGGCGGTCAGCAGCAGACCCATGATGCCGCCGTCCTGGTCGTAGACCGGCACCTTGACGATATGAAGCCACCGTTGTCCGTCTGGACGCCTGAAGGTGATTTCCTTGGCCAGGGAACGGCCGGAGAGGAGAATCTGCTTGTCCTCGTGGAAATTGAGTTGAGCCTGCCGCTCGGAGAAAATATCGAAGTCGGTCTTGCCGACCATCTCTTCCTCGTCAATACCGAAATAATCGCAAAACGCCTTGCTGGCAAACCGGTAGGCCAGTGTTTTATCCTGGAGGGTGATGAAATCCGGGGTCACGTTCATTATGGTCTTGAGCAGTCCCTGGTGCCGGGCGATTGTCTTCCCCCGCTCGGTCACCTCCTCAATGTGTCGCTTGACCGTCACCTCCATAATGTCGAGGACCTCGGCCAAATCTTGGATCTCGTCGCCGGAATTGCATCTGAACACCGGACAATCTTGGCAGCTTTTGACGTTGAGCGAATCCGCCATGCCCTCGCTGTGCTGCGGACACATGGTGCCGGCCAAATACCAACAGCGCCGCCGCCTGTCTCCGTATGCCGGACAATCGCGATTATCGCACTTCATGATGTCCCAGCAATTTCTCTCTAGGGGAATTCCGATCTGCACGTCGAGGTTACCTTTGACGATCTCCTCCGCCGATTCCCTGAGTCTGTTGAGCCTCAAGGTCACGGTGCGGCCGAACCAGAGGGCGAGCACAATGCCCAGGCTCACGACCCCCAAGGTGCATATCAGGCTGATCAGTCGCTGTTGCTGGATTTGCTTTTCCATCTTGGCCCGCGCAAGCCCTAGGCGGACGGAACCCAGCTTTCTTGGACCGAGAATGATGTCGACATTGAAATCGTACACCGCCCCCTTCTCGGTGCTGAGGAGAAGCGGCTGGGGCTGTCGGCTATCCTGGTTGACCTTGAGCAGGTCGGTGGGGAAGCCCCCGGAGAAGATGTGGGCCAGGACGTTGCCGTTGGTGTCGGTCAAGAAAATATAGAGGAGATCGTCGTACTGGTCATAATTATTGTCGATGAGATTCTTCATCCGGAGGAAATCCATGGCCAGCAACGGCTCCACCAGGCGAAAGGCCAGCCCGGCGGTCAAGGCCATGCCGCGCTCCTTGCCCGCGTCGAGCAGCGCCCTCGAGGACATGGCGGACAGGAGCAGACCGATGCTCAAGCCGCTAAAGATCAGCATCAGGGCCACACCCACGGTGATCTTGGTTCTGAATCGCAGACTATGCAGCAGCCCCTTGAGCGAATACTTACTCACTTTCCCGTTCCACCTTCCAGGTCAGTTCCCGGATAGGATCGAAATCCCGGTCATCGGAAGGGACGAAACCGATGAAGTAGGCTGCGTCCAAAATGGCTCTATGCCGGGGGTTGTGCGCATAATCGAGCTTGAGCATGGCTGCCCTGATCTTGTCCACCGAACTCTGGGCAAGGCGCGGACTGTAGGCGTACACCCAGCCCGGATAGGGTCTGGTAGTGGTTATTATTCTGATTTGGTTGATATCGATCTTGTTTTCCACCACTTTCAACGCGCCTTCGCGGATCGTGCCGAAATCGTGCAGGCCGGTATAGACGCCCAAAATAACATTTTCCTGCCGGCCGCCGGAAAAGACCACTTCCTTGAAATCGCGCAGGGTCAGGCCATGATCGTCAAAAAGCGCCAAGGGAAAGAGATAGCCTCCGGCAGAAGATGGGTCGACCGCCACCCAGGACTTGCCGCGGCAATCCTCCACGGACTGGATGGCCTCGTTGTCCCGCCGGGCGATAATCTGGCCGCGGAATTCCGCCCGGCCGTCTTTCTCGACAATCCTCGCCATGGCTTTGGCGCCAAAGCGGTTGGCCAGATCGACATACACAAAGGGGTTGGAAAACGAGATATCGATCTTGCCCTGGCCGAACATGCTGATGTGTTGGGCAAAGGTGTCCGGAAATACCTGCCGGATGGGCAGCCCGGTTTCTTCGGCCAGGTAGGCCACCAAGAGTTGGTGCCGATTGAAGGACTCGGTGTGCGAATATTGGGGAAGATAGGCGTAGGTGTATGCCGGTTGCGGCGCTTTGACCGTGATCTCCTCGCGGTTGCCTAGGGACACCTTGATCGGATGCTCATCCTCTCCGCAGGCGGCAAGCAGGGCAGCGAACAGAAAGGCGCACAAAATGTTCAAAAATTTCAGCATAAAACGCTTCGGAACGTCCGGGTTGACAGTAAAGGCTTTGCCCGGAACGGTCGAGGACGGCCTATGGCTCCGGACAGCGTCGTTCCGAAAAAGACACGGAACGCGATTCAACCATACCCCATGGCATCCAATTCCTCATCGGTAAACCCGACCAAATGGGCAATTTCGTGCACCACGGTGATCTCGATCTCTACCATGAGCTGTTCGCGACTGAAGCACGCCTCCTCCAGGGGTTCCTGAAAAATGAAGATGGCGTCTGGGTAGAGAGGCGGCTCAACCGCACTGCGCTCGATCAGGGGAATCCCGGAATAGACGCCGAACAGCGGCTCATCCGGCGGCAAGCCCAACTCGTCCAAGATCTCCGGAGTGGGCCGCTGCTGGACCGAAATGAGAATGTTGTCCAGGTAGCTCCGGATGGATTCGGGAATGCGGGCAATGGCCTGCTCGACCAGGAGGGAGAAAGCCTCGGTGGAAAGCCGCAAAGGGCGTCTTGTCATGGCATGGCTCCGACGGCAGGGGCACAGGGGCGCAAACAACGGCAGCGGTCCGCCCACATGCGTGCAAGGTCTCGTGCATCGTTCTTTTTTCCGTTCATGATGCCCGCACATCCCATGCGAGACTCCCTTTCTAATTATCCGAGGCTGGCCGTTCGTTGGTTCCCGTGGCCTGGTTCGCGGCTCGGGCGCCGCGCGCCTCGCCAATGACCCGGCTCACCTCCTTGACCAGAAGTTCCGCGTTGAACGGCTTGGCGATAAAACCGGCCAAGCCCATCTGGTGGTAATTCTCCTCCGTGACATGCTCGCTGAAGCCGGTGCAGAGCATGATGGGCACGTCGGGATTGACCGCCTTGATCTTCTCGGCAAGTTCCAGACCGGTCATTCCAGGCATCCCCATGTCCGTAATGATCAGGTCAAACGAATTTTGCCGATTGAGGAACTCCTTGTACGCTTCTTCGCTGGACAGGCAGGCTTTGACCTCATAGCCCAAATGTTCCAGCACCTGCACAAGAAAAAAGGTGATGGGCGGCTCGTCATCGACCAACAGGATCTTGCCTTCGAATACAGTGGGAACGAATGTCTCGGCACTGATGCTCTCTTCCGCCTCTTCCTTGGCTTCCGGCAGAAAAACAGTGAAACAGCTCCCCTGTCCGGGCGTGGATTCGACGGTCACCGCACCACGGTGGTCGCTGATGATGCCGTGGACCACGGAAAGCCCCAATCCTGTTCCCTCGGACGGCTTTTTGGTCGTGAAATAGGGGTCGAAAATCCGTTGCAGGTATGCCGGAGAGATGCCGGTGCCGTTGTCCTCGACCTGCAAACAGACATAGGCGCCTTGCGGAAGGTTGCCGGCGATCACCCCTTCCCTGGGGCTCAGGGTCTTTCTGAACAACCGCAACTTAATCACCCCGCCTTTGCCTTCCAAGGCCTGATAGGCATTGGTGCACAGATTCATCACGATCTGATGCATCTGGGTCGGGTCGGCTTTGACAAAAAAATCTTCTGAAAAATCATAGAGAAGCTCTATATTTGCCGGCAGGCTCGCGCGCAGCAGACGGATGACCTCCTTGACGATGAGTCCGAGTTGCAGATTCGATACATTTTTTTCGCTCTGCCGGCTGAACTTCAAAATCTGATCAACCAATAGACCCGCCCGCTCGGCTCCCCGGATAATTTCCGCCAGATTGCTGTACAGCAGCGATCCCTGCTCGCACTGGGACTGGGAGAGTTCGGCATATCCCATGATGGCGGTCAGGATATTGTTAAAGTCATGCGCCACGCCGCCCGCAAGGGTGCCGATCGCCTGCATTCTCTGGGATTGCCGACTTTGATTTTCCTGGAGGAGATGTTGGGTGATATCGCGTTTGACCGCGACATAATTGATGACCTTGTCGTTGTTGTCTTTAACCGGAGTGATGGTGGCCTCTTCCTGGTAAATCTCACCATTCTTTTTCCGATTGACAAACATCCCCCGCCAGACATTCCCTTTGGCAAGCTCTCCCCACATCAACTTGTATTGATAGGCGGGCGTATCCCCGCTTTGCAGCATCTTGGGATTTTTACCCAGCATCTCGGTCAAGGAATAGCCGCTGACATCTTCGCAGGCGGGATTGACATACTGAATGCTGCCGTCGAGATCGGTGATGATGACCGATTCGGCAGCCTGCTCGACCGCTGTCGCCAGCAGCCTTCGTCCCTCTTCCATCTTAAACCGGTTGCTCATGTCGTGCAGGATCACCTGAGCTACCCGGGAATTGCCAATCAAGGCGATGGTCACTCCGATCTCGACCGGAATGCGGTCGCCGTTGCTGACCATGACAAAGGAGGTCATGGTTTCATCGCCGTCACCCTCACTATATATTTTTTTATTGAGAAAGAGTTCATACTTCAGGCGGTATTCCTGGCATACAAAAGAAGAAAGGGGCTTGCCAATAATATTCTCTCGAGAATCCTTAAGCAATTCTACTGCCTCGTCATTCGATTCAAGAATGCCTCCAGTAGAAACATCAATGATTAATATCGCGTCCTTGATTGATTTTAACAGAAGATAATATTTTTCAACAAATCCAGTTAATATTGATTCAGATTTTTTATAACTTGAAATATCAATCAAAGAAACAGCCGCAAAGCAACCATCGTTATCGTCAATAAAATTAATATAAATTTTTAACTTTAAGTCTTTATAATAAACATCATCGTTGTTATATTCACGAATTACATCAACGTTTCCATTGAAAATCTCACTGATAATCACATTCTTTATATAATTATATACAGAATCAACCAAATATTTATCGTTTATATCAACATCTGACACATCATCTATATCGAACAACTTTAGAAACGATTGATTAGTCGCACTGATTTTAATAAAATAATCTAAGTTTTTCTTCATATAGAATTCTTCGCAAAGATATTTATCAATATCTTTCAAAGATATCTTCTGAATCACTTTACACTTTTCCCGTAGCGCTGTAATATCAAGCAGCATCATCGGAATGCTTGACCGCGCAAACATCTTATCATTCAAGGATATCATTTTCTTCCCATCCGGTGACCATACCTGCGCAATGCGCTTATCTGATCTGCTTGCAACGCACCCTCCTCTTTTTTGGCGGAGCAACCTCATCGTGCCCTACAACCATGACTCATTGTCCATCTGATCCGACACCTGCTGCCCAACAACCGGGGCGGCTTTATGTGGTCGCCACCCCCATCGGCAACTTGGGCGACATAAGCCTCCGCGCCATCCAGACCTTGTCCTCGGTTGATCTTATCGCCTGCGAGGACACCCGGCACACGAAAAAACTCTGTCGTCACCTGAACATCACCACACCTCTTGTCAGTTATTTTCGAGAAAGGGAACAGGAAAAAGCAACGGCGCTGCTCAAACTCCTCTGCGAGGGGAAGCAAATCGCCCTTGTTTCCGATGCCGGCACACCGGCGATCTGCGACCCCGGAGCCGTTCTGGTCAACAAGGCCAGAGCCGCCGGCATTGACATCGTCGCCATTGCGGGCCCTTCGGCACTGGCCGCCGCCCTTTCGATCGCTGGCTTGCCCCTGGCCGACTTCTTCTTCGGCGGCTTTCTTCCCGCCAGTGCGACCGCCCGGAAACAGTTGTTCAACACCCTCGCTCCCCTGCCCTATCCGCTGATTTTTTATGAAGCACCCCACCGGATCAGGGCCTCCCTTGCCGACATGGCGGCAACGCTTGGCGACCGGCAGGCCCTGCTATTCCGCGAGTTGACCAAAATTCACGAGGAGTGCCTGGAGGGCCCGCTTTCGGTTCTGCACGAAAAGGTCAAAGACCGCGTCAAGGGCGAGTTGGTGCTCATCGTCCATGGAGCCGCTTGCCAACCGCCGCCGCCCGAGGACCTTGACGATTTGCTGCGCTGGTATCGCGACGAACAGCATTCGAGCCTCAAACAGGCTGTTGTACGCATTGCCGCGGATCTTGATCTTCCCCGTTCCCAGGTGTACAAGAAGGCGCTCGCCGTCTGGCAGGAGATCGTCCCGAGAACGGGAGCAGGCCCAAATAATCCGTATTGACTTGAAGCGATTGACACATCTTTGGTTTCGCCCATGAACAGAATACAGAATTCTCTCTCGCTCTGCACCGAGAATGATCAGCGAACCTGGCTCGCGGCTGCCTGCCGCGCCGCGCTTACCGCAGGCAGCCTCATCAGGGAACGTTATGAGCAGCCCCATACCATTGCCATGAAGGGCGCGATCGATCTGGTGACTGAAACCGATGTGGCTTCCGAGGCCGCCATCATCGCCTCGCTTGCTGCGGATACGCCCGGCATGCCGGTCATGGCCGAGGAAACCGTTGCAAGCCATGCCACAGTGGCGGAGCGACTCTGGGTTGTCGATCCCTTGGACGGCACCACCAACTTCGCCCATGGCTTTCCTTTTTTCGCGGTCTCCATCGCCCTGCTCGACTGCGGCAAACCCGTGGTGGGAGTTGTTTACGCTCCCCTGCTCGATGAACTTTTCCTTGCTGTCAGCGGATGCGGCGCCCGATTGAACGACAGGACCATCTCGGTCACCACCACCAGCCGCCTCATCGAGGCGCTGGTCGGCACCGGTTTTCCCTATCAGGTGGAGGCGACCCTGCCCATGGTCATACGCCAGATGCAAACCGTGCTGCCCCGGGTCCGCGATCTCCGCAGGGCAGGCGCGGCGGCGCTTGACCTGGCTTATGTGGCCTGCGGTCGTCTCGACGCCTTTTACGAAATGAATCTGCAACCATGGGACACGGCCGCAGGCATCCTGTTGGTCCAGGAGGCGGGCGGCATGGCGAGCACCTTTGCCGGCGCCCCTTTTTATCCTTCCTCGCCCGATATCCTGGCCAGCAACGGTATCCTGCACCCCCAGTTGCTGCCCCTGATCCGATGAGAAAACCAGGCGGCCGCCCCTTTCCCCTGTGGGCGATTCATGGCTGCATGTTCATATCGGCAGCCCTGGTCGCCACCTCTTTTCCGGTCGGCAAGGCCATTACCCCCTTCCTCGATCCGGCGGTGCTGACCCTGGTACGTTTCGTGCTTGCCGCCCTGCTGTTTGCTCCCTATGTCGGCCGACGCTACGGCATGCGCCTTCCCGACCGTGGAGCGCTCGTCCGCTACAGCCTGATCAGCGGCTCGCTAGCCGGCTTCTTCTGGCTCATGTTTGCTTCGCTCAAGACGACCAACCCCCTGAACACCGGGGCCATCTTCACGACGGTGCCGGGCATTTCCGGAATATATGGCTGGTTTCTTCTTAGGGAACGTTTGGGAGCGTGCCGGATAACGGCCTTGCTTTTCGCCATGGTCGGCGCATTGTGGGTGATCTTCGAGGGCGATCCGGAGCGGGTGCGGCAATTGGCGCTCAACCGCGGCGATCTGCTGTTTTTCTGCGGCTGTCTGTTGATGGCCCTGTACATGCCTCTGGTCAAGCTGTTTCACCGGGGCGAGCCCATGGCTGTCATGACCCTGTGGATACTGATCACCGGTTGCGGCTGGCTTCTGCTTTTCTCGGCGGCAAAGCTGCCGATCATAGCCTGGCAGACTGTGCCGCCGGTCGTTTGGTTCGGAATCGCTTATCTGGCGTTTTTCACGACCATTGTCACTTTTTTCATTTCCCAGTGGGCCACCATCCACCTCGGCCCCACCAGAGTCATGGCCTATTCGTATTTATACCCGCCGCTCATAGTGCTGATCGAATGGTTCCTGCACTGGGAACTCCCCAGTTGGCACACCATGCTCGGGATCGCGATCATCCTGCCGGCCATGCTCATCGTGCAAAAAAAGGAAGCCGCCCAACCGTGACAGTTGTGGTCGGGCGGCTTTCCTCCGACGATTTCAAGGCGTCGGTCATCCCCCGGGACAAAACTTCTCATGGGCGGCCAACACGCCGCTGTCTTCGAACTTGATCAAAACGGTACACTTTTCAGGATCGCCGGTTACGAGGAAACTCACCCTGCCGACCGCGCCTTCGAACCGTTTGGTTGCGGCGATCTGCTCGCGCAGCTTGACCCGATCCTCCACGAGCAAGGCGCATCAGAGTTTGCCCGTACGGATCGAGCTGGCAAGCAGCGCGCCGATGAGCTGCGGATTCGTGAGCTTGAGGAGAAGTGCGGATTCCGACGAAAATGGCCACTCATTCCGCTGCGAAAGCGTCCACCGTTGCGGTAAAAAAGGCCAGGCCGTGAGAGCGC
>Ga0123354_10017423_pt1 | contig 11259 bp, 10 predicted proteins | sample TergutLab28metaG_2_FD_97872 | JGI IMG/M metagenome (GOLD analysis project Ga0123354, IMG submission 97872) | Labiotermes labralis P4 segment gut microbial communities from Petit-Saut dam, French Guiana - Lab288 P4 | ecosystem: Host-associated > Arthropoda: Insects > Digestive system > Gut ... | reverse complement strand
TTGGGAACCATCTCAGCATTTGCTTATAGACACAGGGAAACCAAGAAAAACCTGTGTCGAGGTGGCCGGTCACAGGACCTTCCGAGTACTGACTTCTAGCCAGCAGTCCGGCATCTAAAGTACAAAACAAAACAAAACAAGAAAAAAAAAGCAATGCACACACACAGTACAACAAATACACATAAGAAAATAAATTGTAATAAACTACAGTAACAATTCACTCTGAAACTGTGAAAAACAACAGTAATGTTTTGCTTTTAAACTGTAACTACAGTAATGCTCAACTTTCAAATTATGACAAACTATAGTAAAACTTCACTCCCAAATTGTGATGAACTACATGATGTTTTGGGGTACACAGTGGCGCAGTTGGTTGAGGCACTGCGCCACAAGACAGAAGATTGTGGGTTTGATTCCCGATTGTGTCATTGGAATTTTTCACTGACATAATCCTTCTGGCCACACTATGGTCCTGGGGGTAAAGGAAGATGGTGCATAGGGCTGACAACCTTATCACCTTCATGTGCCAACTGTCTTGAAATCTGGGAGCCTCAACCTCCTGGAACCCTTGGGGCCTGACCAGGCCTGTAATGGGATTGCTTTACCTTTTACATGATGTTTCACTTTTAAATTTTGACGAACTACAGTAATGTTTCACTGCAAGTTCCTGGAGTCAATATTAACTCCTGAATCAAAATGCAAATACGAACACACAAATTTCATTCCTTACTAATACTTACCCTCTTTTGGATAAATGTGAATTGCAGGGGAATTCCCCACTGACATATACTTCATTCCTTTCATCACTTCTGTTATGTTTAAGATTCTCGAGGGTGTAACTGTTTCAAACCCATGGTCACTTAAGAGGAACACATTAACTGCATCTGTCAAATTATTCTCTTCCAACTTCTTTATTAGGTAACCTGTTATATTATCAACTTTAATAATCATTTCTTGAGTTTCTTGAGAGTCAGGTCCAAATTTGTGTGCTGTTTTATCAGGCTCCTGTGAAGCACAGAAAAACGTATATTAAAGATGTGACATTGTGCAGTCTGGACATGATGATGGAGGCATCAGATTCATCTGAAATCTCAGCACACATTTATCAGAACAAATGGGATCAAATCCTATAAATCGGCAAACTTTACAATCACCACCATGAGAAACTCAAATCTCATACGTAAATCAGTGTACAGTCACCACTATTTAAAATGTAAGCTTATCTATAACACATAAAATATATATAAACTAAAGGCTGGATGAACTTTCATTCGATCATGCAGCAGGCAATTTTTGTTGAAAAATGCAGAACTCCTGAGATGGAGACCTGGTTGCATGGAGCAAAAAGATACTGTGTCAAAGGTTAAATGTTGAACACTGACTGGAATCTGTGTAATCTTTTTCTGCACATTTTCCCTATCCCTCAGACAAAGATGGTGAGGTATCTATAATGGCAATAGCAATTTTTTTAGCTATCTTATCTGCAATGAAATTCTGTTGGTCTGTAATCCCATATCACACTCCACGCATATTCTGCTAATCACCACTTTAATCACCCTATCCTGCCCTACTGGCCTCAAAACGAGCCTGTTCCTTCCATATTCATTGGACTACAATGAAGACTGAGGCATCAGACTCCTCCAAAAGGACTGTAACTAGTTACTGACATGGCACTGCATGCTGCAAGGCTTTACTCTAACCTAAATTAATCTAACAAAGCTAAAACAACCTCATGTCACACACCACAACTGTACATGGAGGGAGGAGGGAAGGGGGGGGGGGTAGTGGTGGAAGGAGCCGAATTGACATATTAATAATTTCCACTTTTATTTCATTATGTGTTTTATGTTGCAACTCTTGGACTGGCATTCTAATGCCCACTTTAAAGTTACATGCATACTTTTAAATCAAAGTATCTAAAGGTCTGTAACAATTATGCTGGGAATTGGCCATTATCAGAGTTATACAGTATTTATTTAACTCTTCCTTGCTGAACCACAACTACTGAATGTGCAGTATGTGTTTTGAACAGCCAAAGTTGACTCCAGTCATTGTCAACAACATGCACAGTAATGGCAGCCATTTCAATTCTCTTCTTTTTTGGAGTATCCTGGCCATTTAATTTCAGTGAAAAAGTGTTTATACATACATGTAGGGACATGGCTATTTTCATGACATACAGAATGTGGCACAAGGTAAGAACACGTTAACACATTTTTATGACTCAAAAGTAACACAAAATAAATCTCATTTTGGTCATAGTTGAGAAACCTGTCACAACCCACCCCAAATGTCTTATTTCTTATTTATTCAAATGGAGGGAGGCAGGGAATGTCCAGTAAACATGGCTCTTCAACATGCCCCACAACAGTAAGTTGGGATTTCAAATCTTCAGAGTAGGAATGCCAATTAATGTTTCCAATCAATAAAATACAATGCTCCAGAAACACTACTTTGCAATTGCTAGCACTCATAATTCATATTAAAAGTCCATCTAAATGTTCCTGACCTTGAAGTGTGACTACATGACTTTTAACACTCAAAATTCAAGCATAGAAGGTGTCCATGTTGAAATTTAATCGATACATTAACCTGAAAAATACATTCTTTGGATTTTATGATTATAAATTAAATAAAGTGTTACCTGTCAATTTATACAAGATATAGGCATGTCAATGTAAAGTGAAACCAGTGATCTAATCAACATAAATGTGTCATAATCTTATCAACTTGGGTGATGACAAATTAGACTAGATTTTCTTGGCCAAACTGTAAATGTAACATCCCAGAATATATGAATTTTTATTACATGTACTGTATACGTAGAACAAACTTTACATAAGGTCCAACATACAGGAAACAAACTCTGAGTCAAACGTTGTAATATGAACATTTTAGACATCTTAACTAAAAATTGAATGTTTCAAATGACCACGACTTATTACAAAACATGAAATAGCTCTGAAATTCAGCATTTCATACCTCAAAATACAGGAAGACAAGGTTGGCAGGTGTAATTGGGTGTAGAATCCACGACAATACAATGTCAACACGATCTGAGAATGGAACAGAGGTGTTGTAAGTTTGGTTAAATGTCAATGGTGTATTCAGGTACACCTGGTCTCCTCCTCCAGGCCACATCATTACACCACTGTGACGTCCTTCTCCAGCTTTCTGATTCAGTGTCTATAAATTAAAATAAGAAGCATTAAAACAGACCCATCAACTGACTGATGTATTTAGAATCGATTCAACTGCTATGCCTGCATATGATTTATGTAGAGTTTAACAAATATGTTTGTCCTCTGTCCATATGGAAGTAAATGTGATTATTTCTGACAGGTTACAATGTCTCTTCTCATTGCTGGAAATCACAACTGTCTTACCAGCGTAGAGAATGGAAAAAGATAGGACAGAACAAGAAGTTAATGTTAAGGCACAGGATAGGTCATAACTAGCAGTGAAATGAGAGAAAAGCTATAACGTACATATCTGTTCTCCACATTAATCACATGCTAGGTCTTTCAAGACAGAGTAACATCTATGATAATATTTTCTGAGCAAAATGAGAAATACTATAATCCGTGAAACACAATATCAATACCAAATTTATATTCTACACAAGATATCACAATTCTTTCAATTCACTGTAAATTATACAAAAAGTAATAATTTTGTGTGAAGGATAGTGTAAGGTATGTAAACACTGCAATCAACTTTATAGTATGGCAATTATGTACGTCATTGTCCTTGAGTTTTACGTAGTTAACAGAGCAAACCAAACCTATGCAACTGTAAATAAAATAAAAAAAAAAATACATGTCAGGAATCCAAGATATGGAGATATTTAAGTATATAACTTACACTACGTTTTTTTTCATATATATATATATATATATATAAATATAAATAATTACTGCATTTAAATAACTGTGTACTTACCCATATTGGTACTACTGCATCATTAAAATGCCACAGTTCATAACTGTAACTTAGAATTTTATCATAATCAGGATCATATACTTGATTTCCTAGAATCCCATGAACTTCTGGGTAAACACCAGTAGCAATGGACTGATGATTTGGAAATGTCTTTGTTATAAATACATTCCTCATATACTGTGCATGAGACCCACTGATTCTCACGTTATTCATATATGGAGTGACATTCTTGTCAAGGTAATTATAGCGAAAACCATCATACGATATCACCAATATAATCGGATGATTTGATACTGATCCAACATAATTAAAATACGTGAAAACAATGCACAATACATTTTCAACAGCAAATTTCCACCTGGCCATATTCTTCGAAATAACGTGAAAAAGTCCTGAATTTTTCGAAATAAAATAAAAAAAGTCCTGAATACGTTAAAAGTAAAACAGTAACACAATTGTTAACTGTTGCTTATTGAGACGTTATTATCTCGCTTACATTAAGATTAACGGACTTAACCTAAAAAATTATGGCATAACTTCCTGTCAACGCATGCCTTATGCCCTTGACATAATTCACCATCAGCTCAAAACGTACAGCCGTACATATTTACTTTATATTTTTCACTTTCCTATTTCTACAGTGTGAATATATGCAACTAGCAGGTCTGACACGACATTATCAGCGTAAAGGTTCTACACAAAATTCACATTCACTCCGAACCTTGTACCTTACCAACACAGACTAAACTGTACTGACACGACGAAGTCACGGACCACCCATCATTACATGGATTAACTAACAGAGAGAAGATGAAAAACTCACTGATATTAGTTTGTTACCAAACATGTGATGCCATCTACACGTAATCCACGCTATTAATACGCCGCTGAAGCGAAGTTTGGGGCCGTCATGTGCCGATCGTCTAGAAATTGTTGGAGTCTCAACCTCTTTGTACCCTAAGGGCCTTTCCAGGCCTGTAAAGGGATAACTGTACCTTCTTTTTGCCAGTCGATGGGACGTAACATCCCTGAAGACTTAAGTCGTATACAGAGGTACGGAAAGAAAAGGTTAGAAAACATCACTTCTGCAATCTGATCTCTTGGGTTTCACGTACTGGTCACGTGACAGGAGACTGTTCAATGCTCAATATATCTGTCTCGGTGTAACGGCAAGGTGCTGACGGCATTTGCATTTATATTCATATTCCAAGTTTCCACCGGCTTAGTTTATCGGATGTGACGCAACAGGAAACCGCAGACGCGAAGGATGTGGAGAATGGATCTAATGGAGTATACATGGTATTTGTTTACTTATTAACATTTGTACCCTTGGAATGATGGTTTTTGATGGTATGAGTTAAAAATGCCCCAGATACAGGATAATTTCATTTATAATTCGAACCAGTGCAGGCCAACAATGCACTGTTAAGACAACAAACAGTTCGCCCCAGCTGTTTCCCGCGGGGCACAATTTCTTCCCGCCCCACATCAGGTGTGAGGCAGACTGTTACAAGAGACGTGGTGCAGTGAGCGAGATGGATTGTGCATCCACATGGGGTGTTCTGAAATCCGACTAGTGGTTAGTGTTTCACAGCAACTAGACAGTCAATTACTGTTGAATTTGATGTCTCCATCAACACGGGGTTTGCAATTAATGGCCCAACAGCCGATTAAGGATAAGTGACGATATCTGTACAACAATATAAAAACTGATAATTAATCAACTAAGTGACTGTCTAACCAATGAAATTGGATGCGGATACATACATACCTTTTTAGAAAGTTTTAACTAGATGTATTCCATAATTGTAAACACTATGGGATCCCAAAGTGGGCAAAGCATCTGGTAACGAAAATCTTGTAAGGGCCTGAAGACGATTAACTTTTAGTCGAAACATGTAGCCTTGCTTAAGAATAAAAAAGATTGTGCTGACGTATACTGTGTAACGTTAATTGAATTACAAGCACATCGTGATGCCTTCATTCAGAATAGGATACAGAAGTGTTAGTATGGGTAAAATAAAACCCTTTGTCTGGAAACATTCTGAAAACATCCATCCAAGAAAGTTCAGCGAAAAATTTTTTTTTAAAAATACGCATTAATTTACCCTCCCTCCACCACCTCAGGATGTCAAGTAGCTGCTTTCCTAGAGGTTGTCCAATAAAATGTCTATATGCCTATCTTGTCTTTCTCCATCCATTCTACATGTCCGAACCACCGTAACCTTGATTTTCCTCGTCATATAATGCCTGTAACTGACCGCTTGGTGCAGTTTTATGCTTCAAACAGAACTAAAACGATGCTTAAAGGAAGGGACAAATTATTCCTCCACACATGCATATATATACATATATGTATGCATGTATGTATGTATGTATGTATGTATGTATGTATGTATGTATGTGTGTGTGTATGTATGTATGTATGTACGTACGTACGTATGTATGTATGTATGTATGTATGTATGTATGTGTGTGTATGTATGTACGTACGTATGTATGTATGTATGTGTATATGTCTGTATATATGTATGTATGTACGTGTGTGTATGAATGTATGTATGTGTGTGTGTGTGTGTGTCTGTATGTATGTATGCATGCATGCATGTATGTATTATATATGTATTATGTATGTATGTACGTATGTATGTATGTATGTATGTATGTATGTATGTATGTATGTATGTGTATATGTCTGTATGTATGTATGCATGCATGTATGTATTATATATGTATTATGTATGTGTATATGTCTGTATGTATGTGTGTGTGTGTGTGTGTGTGTGTGTATGTATGTACTGAAGACGTATATTTGTGTATTCTGGGAAATTTTAAATCTTATGTAGACAGGTCAATAGTTACCGACATTTACAATAAATGCAGTGTGTCCATTTTTATGGTCAGGCAGTCGAAGAAGAGTTTGTTTTTGTTTTATTAGCAATCAGGAGGGATACAGTCTATAGCTAATGTGATGATTACACAAAGTACGCTACAATACCACGTATTATTATAACGTGGCAGGGTATTCATCCAGCGATGTCACTTCAGGTGCCTTGTAAGTCTACAGGCCAGCATCTTCTTAGTCTCCTAGTGTTTATAGTTTGCAGTAGTGGCTATAATGTTGGATTGGGATGGGCTTCCAGGTTGTTGTGATGTTTATTGATTTGTTCATGAATGACGTTTCTTACGTAAGGGATGTTGAAGTCTGTATGCAGAGTATGATTTGTTACATACCGGGGTGCATTTGCTTTGGCTCTGAGAATTTTAGATTGGGATCTCTGCATGATGACTGTGTTGGACTTGCTGGCACAACCCTACAGTTCTATTCCGTAGCTCCATATCGATTTGATTACCGCTTTGTAGATGAGTAATTTATTTTCTGTAGATAGATGGGATATTTTTCCTATCAACCAGTTGGTCTGTTTTGTTTTTACGTCGATTTATTTTCTTTTTTGACAATGTGTTCTTTCCAATTTAACCTGCAACTGAAGTGTAGTCCTAGGTAGAAGAAGGTAAAAAGGTAAAGTGATCCCGTTACAGGCCCGGTGTGGCTGAGAGGGTGGGTAGAGGTATAGCTCTACTCTTCCATGACCGCGGCACTAGAAGGGGGTGAGGGGTCAGCAGCACGCCCCGGCCGCACTGTACCCCGGGAAAAACCCGGTACCCATTTTACAGGAGGCTGGGTGGGCCTCAGGGCCGGTCTGGACGGGCGGAAAATCTCGTCCCCACCGGGATTCGATCCCGGACCGTCCAGTCCGTAGCTCAGTCGCTATACCGACTGAGCTACCCGGCCCACAGATAGAGAAGAATGGAGCTAAAAATCGTCGCTCGTGTAAGCCTCTAGTACATGAAACGTTCTCCTGACAATTAGCGATGAAGACATTTCCTATGTTCGCCCTACACGACATTGCAGGAAACTTTAAAACAGACATGCAAACAAACTGAGAGGATCAATCAAGCGACCTGTTCCAGACTTCAGTTTCGTGATAGTGTCACTTCAAAGACTTGTCCGTCTAACTAGTGACTCAGAGTGTGCTTGAACTCTGTAAGTGATTAATCACGTCTACGTGATGACACTATGAAAGCATGGCGCTAAGCTTCCCCCGCCCAAAGAACTGGGGCGCTATCGACAAAGCTGGACCATGAACCGTCAGCAACTGTTGGCAGATATCAGAAACTGTCTATACACACTTTACCTAACTGATGTAACAGAACGAAGGAGAGCTCACACTGCTCTCTACACATTACTTCAAAATGATTTGTCTAACATTCTATGCAGCTCTGTTGCCCGTATTTTATTTAGCTATTTGTTGCACTCCACACACAAACACACGCACAGACACAGACAAGCACACACACACACTGGGTAAGAGAACCAATTCAATATTCAGAGCTAACTCACTGTTACACCAATAAGTAAGGCGAATTTACATTTCATTTGTTCCCCGTGTTAGTGCCTATTATGTTTTATGAACTTGAATTGACCTGTTGACTTTATTCTGTAATTACAAGCCTTTAAGCTGTAACGTGCCTCTACAGTTAGGTGCACTTCAGGGGCTTAATGTCCGCCAGCACTACCGGGTGAGTGCAGTATTATCTCTGCTTGAATTCAGCCATATTGTTTGGTGTCTGTAGATTCCGAACGTAATGCTCTGCAAAAATTCACTGCGAATTGTTGGTTAAATTTATATGTAAAAGCGTGCATATTGACTGATGTGAAATATTTCTTTTCGGTAGTACCGCCGGTTGAAAGTCAGCAAGCAAGACCAGGACGATGTTTTAAAGTTTCCAGGTCAAGAATGAGTACAGCTGTGTGATGAGAGGGTAGGGGCAAGCAACCCGCCTAGCTTCGTCACCTCCGACAAGTGCTGCTTTATAACGACGAAAGTAAAAAATTCACCTCTGAACTTGCAAAGAAGAAGAAGAAGAAGAAGAAGAAGAGGAGGAGGAGGAGGAGGAGGAGGAGAAGGAGGAGAAAGAGGGAAGAATAAGAAGAAGGAGGAGGAGAGGGAGAAGAAGAAAGTGAAGGAGGAGCAGACGAAGAAGGAGAAGAACAAGGAGGAGGAGAAGAAGGAGAAGAAGAAGAAAAAGGAGGAGGAGGTGGAGGACAAGAAGAAGAAGAAGAGGAAGAATAAGGAGGAGAAGAATAAGAAGGAGGAGGAGGAGAAGAATAAGGAGGAGGAGTAGGAGAAGGAGGAGAAGAAGGAGAAGAAGAAGAAAAAGGAGGAGGAGGAGAAGAAGAAGAAGAAGAAATTATATCCAACAATATTACAGTTTGTTTAGGAAAATTTCGGAAGGAATTTCTTATTGAAAGACACAGAGCATAGTTCGTTAAAATATATCTTTATGGGGATTAATTCTTGCAAGAAGGTGGAGAAATTTTGATCCCATGTGCAAGATATCGGGATCAAATTGTCTCAGTTCTTACATAAAAGCAGTAACCCTTGCAGATGTAGGCCTATACATTTTGCAGCTGCTTATATCGTATATGGCAGTGGGTATCGGGTCTTTCCCGGGGGTAAATCGGCCGGGACGTGGCGCTAACCACCCACCCCCATCTAGCGCTGAGGTTATGGAAAGAGTAGAGCTGTGCTTGAACTCCCCTTCTAGGCCTTCGTGGCCTGTTCAAGGGTGAACTGTACCTTTGTATCGTATATTGAGTTGTCTGGGTTGCGAACGTGAAAATTTTAAAGCTATTGTGTTTTATTATTATTATTATTACATTAATCACATTTATACAGGTTATTTACGATTACATACCTGAAACAAACCATGTTTCTAGGGTACGCAGTGTTGTTGCAGCTCTTCTATATTTACAATTTGCACTACATGGAATGTTATTTCGCAGATTACATATGTTTCGTACTTACATTTGTATTTTGAAAATAAGTGTGCAGGGCCCAATATGGCTGATACTTGTAGTTCCTTGATTTGGTTCTTTCCCAGTATGCTGCTCAGGTAGTCTTTTTCTTCTTCTTCTTCTTCTCCTCCTCTTCCTTATTCCCCTCCTCCTCCTCTTCCTCCTCCTTCTTCTTCTTGTTATGACTACTGACGTTTTCTTCTTCCACTGGCACTACAGCCCACTGTGGGCTTTGGCCTGCCGAACAATGTCCTTCCAATTTTTTACTATCCGCCACCAACTCTCTCCATCTTCTCACTCCCAGCACTTGAAGATCTCTTTCTACCTCCTCTTTCCATATTTTCCTGGGTCTTCCCCTTCTTCTCCTCCCTTCCAGTTCTTGAGTGAAGATCTTTTTGGACATCCTGTCCTCCTCCATTCTCTCCAGGTGACCTAACCAGCTTATCCTTTGCCCTTTTACTACTGACGTTTTAGGTGCTCTAAATCTTATCGATTCTTTCAAAGGCATATTCGTTTTCCAGTTCCCTCTCGGAGACTCCGTGACTTTTATTTGTTTCATATTAGCTCAGCCCTTAAAAACTGCCCCCATCCACCACATTTCTCACTGCATAAAATGCATTTTCTAATGATTCTGATATCTGCAGAAGGCAAATTTACAATATTATTTTCAATTTTATATCTCACTGTGTCCGAATGAATTATTTAAGTGAACCTTGTGTTTGGTTTGTTTAGTTTGTGTTTGTTTTATGCGTGACCTGTGTGTAGTCCTTCGTTGTTTGTGAATGTATGCCTTGCTGTTTGTGTTACAGGCCACTTGGCTGTTGAATCAGTAAGCTAATAAACACGAATTCAACTGAGTTATTATTGCAATAAAATTTAACATCAGAAGCCCACAAAACATCATAATATACGGAAAAATTCCTGATCGTTACATTTGTAGAGTAATTATATTCCCAGCGGACTGATATCAGTATATTGATATATTTTGTTAAATACAATTGGGTTGACACCCGGTGGCGGTAGTACAGTACACATAAACAATACATAGAACAACACAATGAAACAGAATACACAGAACAGAACGTATATAAAAATAAAAATACACAAAAATAAAAATAAGAATACATAAACATAACAATAAAAATACGTAATTTACAAAATTAAACAAAAGCATACAAAACATAAAGCCATACACATACAATGACAAAAATGGAACCAAAAGAATATGAAAGAATGTGATAAACGAAAAAGTCATATAAGCAGCAAACTTCATATGATCTGTATCTTCTAATAATGTTAGACACTCTGTTACTAAGAACTTCACTACACATCACTACACTTCACTCAATTTCAGTACACTTGTCGACACTTCACTTCCTCTCATTTAAACGTCACCCAACTACACTTCACTCCATTTCAGTACACTTCTCGACACTTCACTTCCTCTCATTTAAACG
>Ga0123354_10017422_pt1 | contig 11259 bp, 7 predicted proteins | sample TergutLab28metaG_2_FD_97872 | JGI IMG/M metagenome (GOLD analysis project Ga0123354, IMG submission 97872) | Labiotermes labralis P4 segment gut microbial communities from Petit-Saut dam, French Guiana - Lab288 P4 | ecosystem: Host-associated > Arthropoda: Insects > Digestive system > Gut ... | reverse complement strand
GTGGGGTCTGTGGTAAATATTAAGTTCTGTCAGCAGTGGGGTCTGTGGTAAATATTAAGTTCTGTCAGCAGTGGGGTCTGTGGTAAATATTAAGTTCTGTCAGCAGTGGGGTCTGTGGTAAATTGATGTAAGAGTGCTGGACATGTCACATGGTGAATTCCTTTTGCTCTGTGACAAAAATGTGTTACATTGTAGCCACTTCTGTGCCAAACTGGACAATTAATGTTGCCTGTTGTGTGTAACCCCTAGCCCACCTTACAGATTGAGACAGTGATGTTTAGTTCAAAATTTAAACACTTGCCAAAACTGAACGAAAATAACCACAGAGTACTGTCTTAAAGGGGAAAAACAAAGATTTAGTGCCTGAAAACTGTGTTATGTGTAGTCAGCCATTTAAAGCACATTGGTTACTGTAGGAACCACAAGCTTGATTGTTCAGAACTTAGCATGGTAACACATTGTCTTTGTACTTCCCTGACACCTGTTAACTTGTCCGAATTTTTTATTGACAGACATTGTTTTCTACGAGGGTGGAAGTGCATTCTGAAGTAGTGTTTAGATGATCTTCAGGTTTCACAGGGCATTTTAGCTGAAGTGGTCAGAATTGTGTCAAAGCACTGTGAATATAAACCATATGGCATGTCTTGTGTAATCTTAAGTTGAAAGAAATGTAACGTATATCATGCGACTTGCCAAGCAGTTGTAACCTTGTGTTGCTTGCGATACGTGATGTAGTGACAGTACATCAGCTGTGAGGCATTGTGAGCCAGGAATGACAGGGTATAACTTTGGAAATAAAATTGAGAAGGGAGCTTGGATTTAAGTTTTATTTTAAGGTGCTTATTGCAGGTTGATGCTACCATGAATACGTGAATCACAATTTACAGTTGTTTGTGTGATGTCTTTTGTTGATAGCCCTTGAAGGACACAATGGAAATTGGTGTTTTGTCTACTGGAAGATACTTGCTTGTGGCTGCAGAAGGAGATGTCAGAATGCCATTCCTGTTACTTCTGCACATACTGTCCTGCAAGCAAGTCATAGACTTGAACCTGAGGAAGACACAGCCACAAGGAGTCGTGCAGTAACGGTATGTGTCATGTTGGAACAGTTATTTGCTTTGTTTGGATGTATGTTGTTCAACACACTTTGCATGATGTTCATCAGAATGCTGCTGTACTTGTGGCAATGAACTGTTTCTGTCTGTTGACAGTGAATACACTGCTGTGCCAGGTGGGTGACATAAGGTTCTGGTACAGCTAGGACCATTGCAGACAGCTGACATGAGCAGATCATCTGCAGCAGTGCCATCTTGTATGCCACTATGACATCACCTGTCCTATTTGAGCTGCTAACTTTCGTATTTAGCAGTTCCCTTTTATGGTTTTGAGGATTGTTTAAGCCAAGCAACTGCTAGATTTTATTGCCCATTTTCACACTGCATTACACTACATTGCTTTGCTTTGCATTAGAATATCAAATTAAAGCCAAACAAGAAAAGCAGAATGCTTTACAACAAAGTATGAAATACTTACGTGATCATTGAACAGTGCAGTACATAAAAACACAAACCTAAGCCGTAGAACTACAACTACAAATGCAAAAGGGAATGAAAATCTTGATATGCCATTGCTGTGAGTGACATCACTGAATCATATCTGTTCCACTTTGTTCTGACACACACCTCACTGTTGGCATTCACAATGTAGTTGTCTTCCCACAAAGTAATACCTGCCTTTCTGTAGCAAGAACTGATTTTGGCCTAAATACATGCTTTGTGCTTCTTCCACAATGTCCTCCAGGCTAGCAGCCAGGGATGTATAACAATATTGCTGTTTTTCAATGAACAAGAGAACATTCAGCAGTTGTATTCTGCCGCCTGCAGTGGGTGAGCAGTCACTGTACTAAAGGTTCGTAAAACGTGCCGTCATTACCGTGCTGCTGTCGTGTTTGATATGGTCAGCTGTACCTTGTGTGAGGTTGAATTGGGGTGTGCAACAGTTCAGGGGATGAAGGTACGTCTGTCAGCAGATGGTGGTTCTGAGTTTGGTAGGTGTGGGGCATAGTTCACAGGATGTCATGGGAAGGGCATGATGTGTCATGATGTTGGCTGCACTCTTGGAGCCAGATTTAGATGCCCAGATATTGTGCTCAACTTAGTAAATAGCGGCTTCATCAGAGAAATATCCTTATATTAAAGTTTTATGAGAAATGCTTATTTGTGCTGTATGGTATTTTGTCTTTCTGCAAAGTGTGTTTATATTGCCTAATACAGAGACCAACAAAAGTACAGAGCAGAGTTGCACATGTGCAACTAATTATTGCTTTCTGTGCATTTGATGGAACCTGACGATTCATTACAGCATTCACTTTTCCCTTTCCTGGGCTTGATGAATCCACTTGACATCCCTGAATTCACTCCAGCTCCCTTTTCTTCAAGCTTCACATTACTTAGGATTCGAAATGAATTTTTAAGGATGTTACTTTTGTTTTGTTTTATGCCATTTTGAAGAAACGTTAAGAATCAACTTCAGCACTTGTGTAGTACCAGTACCGTCAGGTTAAATGCTTTTAAACCTTTTCATTTGAAATGTCCGTACTGCATGGTGCAATCAGATAATTCTGAAACTGAATTTAATTCTCCATAAAAACAGTAATTACCTTCATTGTAATATCCTTGGGGTTTAATTCAGCAAGCCCAACGTTTGTGCCACTGATGCATTTTATGTAATGCATTGTTTGAAAATTGGCAGGGATATTGTTGTATCGTAGTGACATCATTAAATTTCCTTCCTTTGATGTCATCTCAAGGTTTAGGTAAAGAAATCTGTTGCATGGTGCTATTCTGATGACCAGGAAGTTTCTGGTTGACTGTCATCTGTTTTTAACCATATATTCATGTGCAAAACAGAGTGAGTAGGTGCAGGACATGAATTGGCCAGCAGTTCAACACACTCATATGTCATTCAGAATGTTCTGAAGGGACTCGGAAATGAAATTTCCATCATGTATCAATCTTGTGGATAGTGAGGACATTTTCCTTCATGTACATATTTTAATGACTTCCTGACTGATGGATATCCTGACCATTAGGCATCTGACAGAGGTCACACCACTTTTGAACTTGGATAACCACTCAAAAGCCTGTGTTCTTACCCATTATCAGCTCTTCAAAAGCTACCCCAGTGTTTTAAGTTTCCATAACATATTTCCCCAGTTTAAAACAAAATATGATGCAGACATGCTGTTCTTTCAAGTCTCCATTTTCTAGGTCCACCATAATTGCAAATGGAACAGCAGACACTGAACATTCACACATGTTATTGCCCTATTCCAAGAATTCTGTGCTAGCAGCAGCAGTGTTGCCTTACGGCCAGTACGGAAGCTGTGGTATTGCACCACGTGTATGCGTTAATATGGCTGAGGGAGGCAGTGTATCTTGACGCCACATCACGGCAGTTTTTAAGTGAAGGGAACATACTGGAGTTAATGAAGCAGGACTATAAGAACTGAGCAGTGAGAGGAGGAATGTGATGAAGTGCCAGTGCATTTGCGCTGGGTATGCAGGTAGGGGAGAACATTGTGTGCGGTGGCAAGATAATGCAGTCACTGTCATTTGCTGTAGATGCAGATTCTAAGCCTTGAGCAGTTTGGCACTGCATTATAGATGTATTGACACATTGACTTCACTAATGAATTTTCTGTCACCACATGCTAATAATGTCCATGTACTATTTGTCCAAGGTTGAAATGAACTAGTAATGGGTAGGTCTCCTTCTTGAGCTGTATGACACAAGGGGTCATGGTCACTTGAAAGGTTAGAGAGACAGCATGAAAGAAAGTAGTATATTTGGGAGGAGGGAGAAAGAAAAGCAAACTGGATAGAGAAGATGAAAGCAACAGGACAATATACAAGACAAAAAATATGTTGGAGAGAAGGGTGAGACAAAAAGGGACTGGATGGAGTCAGTCAAGAAAAACTGGGTGGACAGAACAGAAAAAGAGATGGGGGCAGGGGTGAAATCATATATTAACCTTTAGACACCTAACGTCAACTATAGTGGTTGTACCGCACCGCTAACTTCCAAAGTTCCATTTCATGTATTTATTCAACAAATATAGGTACCAAATATTTTGAACATGGCGTATACTCTCCGTTTTTTTCTCTTCAAAATGCAGTTTGTTTCATAATTCTAACGTATTTGGTTCTGTATTATTCACATTTTATATACAGGGTGTGCTAAAATTAATATAATTACGGCGCCAAAAGGTTAAGTTCAGAGATGGGAGTTGGGGCAGGGTAAAAAAAAGCCAAAAATTAAACCAGTTCTTTATTTTATTTCTTATACTTTACATGGCAGAAATTTACAACATACTGTATTTACCCAAATAAAAGCCCCCTCCCCCACAATCACATCAGGACACAAGGCAGCAGCATTATACAGTCAAAATCGCAATATGGCACCTTTGTTGGTTCAGTGAAATATGTGGCTGAAGGATGGTGGCAGTTTGAAATGCAGTATAGTAGAAAGTTTCTGTTCACTGAATTTTGTGAGCAAAAAGCAAGGGTGGGGCTATACTGGAGTGTTGACTACACAGATTATGAGTGGACAGATAAAGAGAAAAAACCCCAGAGACAACATAAAGGTAAGATGGGGTGTGTGTAAGTGAAATACAGACAATAGCCAAAGTTGAGGAAATAGCAGGTACACACAGAAAGGACAGTGAATAATTCAGGCTAGGAAGGATTAAAAGTAAGTAAATGGAACCTGATATGTAGGCAGAGGAGATGAATGCATAAAGTGGAAAGACTGATAAATAACCAAAGAAAAGAATGCACAAAATGCAAACTACAGAAGTAAAGTGAAATGGTTCAGAAAAGGGTAACCAGGAGGAAAACGGCAGAGCAGGAGAAGGTAGCACTAGCAAGGAAGAAAAATACAGGCACTTCTTGTACAGTGGGCACTGGCATGCCTTCCCACAGGTGTAGAATAATAAAACTGGCCACATGCCTTCAGCACTCAAAGCATTATGGGGTGGGGTACCATTTTTTGGAAAAAATGTAATTGGAAAAATCATCTGTTTTGTCTTTCATGACAACTGAGTGGCCAAATTGGTAGAGTTTTGAAAAAACTTAATGAACAACACTTTTATACAAGCACTGTGATCTGAAGTTGAGACAGCTGTGTGAAGATAGTGGGAAGTATACAGATCATGTGCAGAAGGGAGATCTTGCTTCTGCACGTGCTATGTATACTGCCTAATATGTTTCAAATATCAGTCTGAAGATGACCCCTGAAGGGTCGAAACATGTAGATGGTTAACTTATTATTTTCATAAAGTTGTGTTTTTGATGGCTGTTAGTCTGTTTGTAGTTATGAGACATTGTTCAAATCCCAGCTAAGGCAGGAGATTTTTCCCTCCTCTGAAATGTTCAGACCAGCTCTGGACCCCACCCTTCTATAACATGGGTCTGAGGACCATTCCCACACAGGTACAGCAGCAACAGCATGAGGTGACCACTCCACCTAGTGCTGAGGTTTTCAATGGATCAAGCCTCACCGAACTCCTACACAGGCCATAATGGTGTCCATAGAGACAACTGTGCTAGCAACTCAAAGTGGCCAGACAGATGGATCAGACCTGTCCTCGCTGCAGCTCACAACATGCACCTTCCTGGTCTCAGTCATGTCTGTGTTGTCAGTTGTATGCTTTTGTACTCCAGTTCTGGACAGTCAGTCCAGCAGCATGATTCACCACACATTGTAACTTGATATATGAAGTTGTTCTGGTCATCACACACCACCTTTTGTTGAAACTTGCCTCATTCCCAAATCCTTCCTCACAGTTTCTCAGTTTATGTTTGTGTCCCTTACTGTCCCTTGTACAATTAATTGTCTGTTGACCTGAACCAATTTGCACAGCCTTCCTTCACCCTTATCTGGCCAGTCAGCTGCAGGACACCCAGTTCTTTTCACATCTTCTATGTCTGCACCCACTTTAAACATGTCAATCCACACCAAGACACTCTACGTCTCCGCCACATCATAAGCCTTTGTTGTTGTTCGCAGATTCACACGCACTTTTTGCCAAACTCTGCACAATACTGGATGTTAATAAAACAACAGCTGTGATCAACTGAAAATTGTTTGCAAATATTGCAGTTAATGCATTGATCCAACCACCTAACCCAATTTTGCCATTGCAATAAAAATCTGCACTCGTACGAACACTGCTGCTGCTTCACCAATGCTGCCTTACTGGTTTCAACAACACATCACTGCCTAGTTACTGCTCTTGCAACCTGTACTGCAGTCACACAGTTTAAATAAATACATTCACCAAAAACTTCATTTCATGATTACTGGCTGCTATGGTGTTGTATGATTTTCCATCTGTATTTACTTGTTCTGCTGGAGATACTGTAACTATTTCAATGTATTCTTCTTCAATCTTCTGTTGTGGTTATTTCCTGAATTCTCTGTCCTTTTCAAATCTACACACCTGCCTTATTAACAGTCTGCTCATATAAGATTACGCATAGGTTGAGGAGAAGGATCCTTTGGTTCAGGGGAGACAGCAAACCAGTGAATGGTGGCTAAATGTGCAGCAACATACTTATGACCGCTCTGAAGAATTATGTGTACTTGAGCTCAAGGTCACCTGCACTGTATTAACTATTTCTCATCCCTGAGCTTGCCAGGGTCACTCACACCAGTCACAATGGTGCACAATGCAAGCAAATAATGCATAAAAATTGATACAGAACATCCTGCCACTGGGTGAAATGTCCAAGACAGCAAAAGCTCAGGTAGTAATTCAGTGTGCAATCAGATTGCAATGATTAATTTGGCACTTTGTGGCAGGGACCTTCAGTTGCAGTACAGCAAAGCGTTCAACATAATTCTGGAAAACAGGGAAGATAGAGTTTTGTTCAATTTTGCAAATACCAAAAGTTGAAATGACCACAGTTACAACAAGAACTAGACATTTAGTTCCACCTCCAGCTGCTGTCCACGTACAAGGCATACATTCATAAAATGGAAGGGGTTTATCAAACCTCATTTCCACAAGCAAGCTTGCTTGCAGGCTGGCTGCTTCTTAGGAGGGGGGGGAAGAAAACATTTGTGAACGTGCACTTGGACGCTACATGAACGCTGAAGTCTGGGGACCACACAGAGTATGGGTGGAGATCTTGCAATGCATGGATTATTTGGGGTCACACAGCTTCCTCCCCTCTTCTTGACACATCAGGAGAACAACTGTCACAATATTCCTCACACAGAAAAATATTACAAACAAGAGTTAAGAGAATCACATTCATGGCTGAGACACTTGTTCTATTCAGTCTCACAGTTTCTGTGATAATTACACAAAATGGAATGAAAACGCCACCTGCTGAGTTTGGATCTTACGCTAATATAAAGTTTAAGAAGTGCCATTTCCCATCACTGTGCAACGTAGCACATTAATCCGTTCGCAATCGGCATCATACTTGTATCAGAGATTTTGAAGTTTTTGCTTCAGTTGTGATAGTACTGTGTCTTGTCACCAGCACTGAGCAGCTCTATGTCCCATAACCACTAACAAAGAGCTAGCATCAGCCTTCTGCATGTAGATTCAATTTGGGCTCACAAACTTCTCAGAGTTCAACAACTCACAGTGCCTCAACATGTAGCAGCAATTGGTAAACATCATACACACATTTCATAAGCGATGGTGACTTTAAGAAATCCTTTCTATTCCATTTACCTTTACTGAGGTTTGGTCATGGACATTCTGATTGTCTGTGGAAAACTTACAGCAACAGTAATTCTGTATCCAATTTTGGCCAACTGACACACACAGCTGCCCAACTGTGGATTCATACTTACCCAAGCGATACTCTCAACCTATGAACACACACTGCTGTAACGAGTGTTGAATTTTGTCATACAATTTAAATTGTGCAGTTCAGATACAACCTACCAGCTACACACACACACACACACTCACACATGTGCCGATGTTCAAACTGCTATATATATGTGCAACATCAGAAGCTCATGTTATTCTCCACCCCAGTATTTTGAGACAGAATGAACACCTTGAAGAGGGACAGTTAAGTTGGATACAAACGAAACATTAAACATTTGTAATAAAATGTTCCAAAAATGCTTTTCATGTAATGATTCCTTATAAACAATAGTAAACAACAAGTTGTGGTGCTTGTTGGATTGCTTTGAGCTCCTTTTGTTGCCTGTAGCTTTTGCTACTGTCAGTTTCACTAGCATGGGACATCTAGGTGACGATGCCCAATGAACAGAACATATAGTACTGTGACAGCAGGGACCAGACAGCAAGTTCATTTCTGCACAGTGTTCCCACAACCAGCACACGTGCATGGTCACGTCATTCAGTTGTCAGTAGGCAGTGACAACCGTGTACTCCTCCCCTCCAACATCACTCAGTAAAGAACAGTGCCACTGTAGTGTCCGTTCAGTATACTGTTGTGCGTTGGGCCATCCAAGAAGCAGATCATACCTGTGAACACTACTGCATCACACCACACAACATACAATAAGGAAGGCTCTACTAAACCTACAGTGCCAAATTCTTATAATAAAACCAACTAGATGCACTAATTTCTCAAATTTATTTTTGGAATAAAACTCTACATGTTTCAGACAGTTCCTCTGTCCATCATCAGGAATTTTTCACTGTACACACAGCAATGGTATATGTCATACAGGTTTGCTGACAGCTTGCGAGCAGGATCAGGATGCAACGTCCTGATCCTGCTCGCAAGCTGTATGACATACACCACTGCTGTGTGTACAGTGAAAAATTCCTGATGATGGACAGAGGAACTGTCTGAAACATGTAGAGTTTTATTCCAAAAATAAATTTGAGAAATCAGTGCATCTAGTTGGTTTTATTATAAGAACAAGCATTAAATCAGTACAGCATTCACTGGTGCACATTTGTACCTGTTTTTTGGTTACTGAAAACTGTAAAAGTGAAAAAATACGTGCTGCTGTTCCTGTACAGAATTACACATTTCTTGAGATTTAAAACTGCTGGGGTCTGAAACTGACCATCCACCTCCACCTAGTGCCAGGGCTGGGAATGAGTGGAGCTGTGCCTCAACAGTCAACCTGTACTTCATGGCATGCACAGAGACAAATTTAATTTGTTTTACTGTACTTTATTTTTCTAATGAAATGTTGCAAAAATAATGCCTGTTGGATTCACTTCATTTGTATGTCAGCATGTAACATTGACGATGGAGATGCGCTAAAATTTGTTGATAAATTCCAATTTTGATTGACAACATATGTGTCTCTGCCTACCACAAGCTCTGACAACCTAAATGGCACATTGGTGCTGTAGGAATTCAAGCTAACACCATAACACAAACTGTCACCCTACCATTCACCTGTTCACAGCTGGATGTCCTGGTAGTCACACCTCAGGCCCTGTGCTGTACGGCCAAGTCACACAAGTGTGAGTAGAAACAGATGATTCTGTGTAAAGCAAAGAAAAGTTCGGAAATAATATGTTACTGAACTTCGGCTTATAAAGTTGCTATGCCTATTTGCTGTTGGTTCACTTAAAACACACAAAAGTAAATGTACAGAAATAACTACATTATACGATTCACATCAACACTGCAAGCCCTGGGGGCAGTGGTTAACTGTACGCACTGCTTGCTCTAACACTGAGCAGACTCTGTGGTTTGCGCCACAGTACGATAATAAGCAATTATGTTCCTGATTTCAAACTTTCGCCATGTTCTGAATGTTGTTTGCTTTCTTCTGGGTAATTCCCTGGCGTCTGAATTTTATATGCTGACATTTCGAAACACACTGTTCCGTCTTCATAGGCGGGTATGTATGAAGTATACTTCATACAACAAGCAATTGTGTCCCTCAAAATCATTATTCATTCATCCATTGCAATGGAAACTGTGCTATATGGACTGCACAAAGCAACTTATTTACCTTTAGACGCCTAACGTCAACTATAGTTGACATACCGCACCGCTAACCTCCAAAGCTGCATTTTATATATTTATTCAACAAATATAGGTACCGAATATTTTAAACATGGTGTATACTCACCATTTTTTTCTCTTCAAAATGCAGTTTGTTTCATAATTCTAACTTGTTTGGTTCCTGTATTATTCACATTTTATATACAGAGTGTGCTAAAATTTAAAAAAATAATTCTGGCCCCAAAAGGTTAAACACTATTTGAATTAATTTTATGCTCTAAACTGTTAACTGCCCACCTTACTGCAAGTTAGTCTGCCAATGAAGTGCAACCTAACAGCATCACATTACTTTCCCATCACCACTCCAGGTCCTGGATATTTTATGCTGAAAGTAATCCTTGCATCTACGGAACAGTAACTGAGTGCTATTGGGGTATGGTCAGATAAAGGAGTCAGCAATAAATTACATAAGTTCGACGTTTGTATTTATTATCCCACAGCTATTAAGCTACCGAATATGAAAGTAGTCATTAGCAAACTAAAACCATAATGAAACATTATATAAAGGTAAATGCAGGTAGTTGTACAGTTTGAATGTACTGATATTCTTTTCATTCAGATTTCCAGTTTCCTGAATATGGATCATGCAGTTCAGCTGCAGTTTTAATGGTGGAATAGTTTTTGCACTGTTAAGAAAATGTACGATTCTGAATCAAAAGTGGCAGAAAGGGTTAGGTTAGGTTAGGGTGGGATGTCCAAATGTCACAACGTTCAACAAATTGTGCAATAAAAATGAAATTAAAAAAGTAGGAAATGTGAAGCATGTGCGTGCCATGTCCCCTGTGAGGTCACAATACATTTAGCACACAAATAGTGGTGCCCTGTGTGTCATCACAAACAATAAGGAAACTGCAGTTATGAAGTTCTGTCACAAATAATGGGAGCATGGTGTCATGCAGTGTACAGTTATGGTAGCACGGTGTCATGCAGTGTACAGTTATGGCAGCATGGTGTCATGCAGTGTACAGTTACAGCAGCGTGGTGTCATGCAGTGTACAGTTATGGCAGCATGGTGTCATGCAGTGTACAGTTATGGCAGCATGGTGTCATGCAGTGTACAGTTATGGCAGCATGGTGTCATGCAGTGTACAGTTATGGCAATATGGTGTCATGCAGTGTACAGTTATGGCAGCATGGTGTCATGCAGTGTACAGTTATGGCAGCATGGTGTCATGCAGTGTACAGTTATGGTAGCACGGTGTCATGCAGTGTACAGTTATGGCAG